>Ga0208853_1000558_pt1 | contig 11302 bp, 12 predicted proteins | sample LakMenEpi03Oct11_FD_150667 | JGI IMG/M metagenome (GOLD analysis project Ga0208853, IMG submission 150667) | Freshwater microbial communities from Lake Mendota, WI - 03OCT2011 deep hole epilimnion (SPAdes) | ecosystem: Environmental > Aquatic > Freshwater > Lake > Epilimnion/Euphotic zone ... | reverse complement strand
AGGGGTGCCGCCGCAGGCCAGCCACTGTAACGTACACTGAGCCCCGCCAACTTTAGGTCTTGCACCAGGCGAGTAAACTGCAGGGGCAATCCGCCCCCCTCAAAAGCCGCTTGCTCCTGTCCGGCAGCCAGGTCGAGCAGCGATTGTTGCAGGCGCCGGAGTCCGTCTTGCAGGGGTGCCAGCTCCACCGGTCCGCTTTCGGTCGCCATAAGATGCACCTGCTGCTGCAATACCCGCAGTTGCTGTCCGGCATCATCGTGCAACTCACTGGCCAGCCATTGCCGCGCCAATGAGAGCATCTCCCGCTCTGTGGTGAACGCCTGCAGCCGCAAACCCCACCGATAAGCGAGTAACAGCAGACATCCGATTCCGGCAGCCGCCAGCAGCCAACAAAAGATCATCAGCATAGTCGGACTTTTGAGCGTGGGCGGCTCAGGAGTACTGCAGCAACAAAAAATAAGTTCAATACCATAGAAAAAATATGTTCCATCAGTCCATACAGCCAGCTGTCGCTATAGCCTGCCACTCCCATGCCGCCCTGCCATACGAATAAGGTCAGGTAATACTGGAAGAGGCCTGCTGCCACCCAGAAAAAGGGTGGGGGAAAGGGCGGCAGTTGGCGTATGTACTCATACAAGTAACAGCTACTCAGCAGGGCACCGGTGGCGGGTACTGCGAGCAGCCATATACTGTTCTCTCTTATAAGAGCCGTAAAAGGGGGGTAAATGCTGCCAGCGATTGCGGCAATAGAAAAAAATAGTTGGCAAAAGCGGGCGAAGCTGCGGATCAGGGGATGTGCCAGTGCGCTCAGCAGCAGTTGTGTATGGATAGTGAGCCAGAGCAGGGGCAGCAGTTGTTGTAGCTGGTGGTGCAGGGGGTGATGCGGGAACAGAAGGGTAGTGAGGGTAGCACTGCTTTGCAGGAACAGAAGCAAAAAGAGCCCCTGCCGCCAGGGTTGTCCGTATGTTCTGAAGGACAGGCAGCAGATGAGTAGTTGCAGCAGCAGCAGGGGCAGGAGCGGCATCATCAAGGGTAGAGCATGCCGTGGTTCAGGAATGTGTTGTTATTGTCGGTGCTCATAGTTGCCATCCCTTTTGGTTGAGCGGTGAATACCGAGCAGTAGATGGTCAGTCGTCCGCGGTAGTTCGGGCGGTCGCCGGGTGTGGTTGCCTCGGTATAGATGCCGGTGTGTATGCCGAGCGAGTCGGTCATGGCATTGGCGGACTGGCTATGCAGGAAGTTCAGCAGGTCTTTCACGGAGATCTTCACCAGGCGGGTGGCGGTGGGTCCTTCTTCGCGGATGAAGGCTGCCTGCATTTCGTTGGCTGCCTGTGTGCTGATTAGTCCGTTAATCGATTGGTCACCTGCTACGGCTTGTACGAGGTTCGGTGTGGTAGGTTCTGTCGGCACCTCGTTTTTGCTACATGCCAGGAGGCAGCAGGCGAGCATTGGCAGCAGTAGCTGCCGGAATGTTTGGTGTTGCATCATACGATGTTTTTGATGGTGAAAAAAGGGTGTTTCTGTCCTTCAAATTAATTTCGGTGTGCAAGTCTTTATAGGTGCTTCCGGTTAGTGGGGTGGGAGTGCAGTTGCAATTCATTGAAAATCAGTGGGTCGGTGAAAAACACCCAATTAAAATCCGTGTTTTTACGGATGTGTACATCCGTTACATCAATGCAGTGTCATGGCGCGTGACGATGGTGTGTTGGATGGGGTTGGGGTTTTTCTTTTTTTCCTTTCATGCAGGACGTTTTAAGACTTCAATCTTGGGCGTTGGATTTAACCACACTTCACTCTCACACTCACTCTCAAACTCACTCTCAAACTCACTCTCAAACTCACACTCCACACTCACACTCCACACTCCGTATTAGCTTGCCTCGCGCTGGCTTTCCTCGTTGTGGGTTAAAGTACCATTTCTTTAACATTTCCTTAGCATCATACTGCTGCTTCCGGGTGTCTTGCTGAATAATTGCCTTCGCGGTCCTAAAGGCAGCGAAAAAAAGCTGTATGAGAAAATACCTTGTACCCATTTTACTCCTCATCCTTACCATTCATGCATCTTTCCAGTGCAATGAATGTGTTGACCGGCCCAGTACCCAATTAGATGACTCGAGGAACTGGTTTCCCCTCAAGGGGAAAACGGCTATTGATTTTGTTTCCAGTAACGGTACGATCCGAACAGTTTCTGTCCGGGTGGTCGACACCACCTACTCGCTTGAGCAATGTGTCAGCAGGGGTACTTATTATTCGAAGGAAAAAATTGATGTTCAACTCATCCTCGATACGACTTCAAGCAGTTATCAATACATTGGTTTCTATTTGGGTAATGTTTACGACCTATATGTACAAGGTACTTCCGATACTACCGTCCCTTACCCTAATTATGACCGATGGTACAACGTATTTTCACGTGCTGGAAAAGATATGTATGTCATTGCACTGAATAATTACCGACTGAATAATACGACTTACCCACGGGTGATCATTCTTAAATCAGCTTTTCTAAATCCAATGCTTGATTCAATTATTTTGGCGAGAAATTATGGTATCGCCGGATTTAAATACCAGGGTGTCAGGTATGCGCTTCCTTAAGGGAATCCTGTTCGAAGAAGTTACATTCATTGCTTCGTTGTCTACCCTGCATGCGTACTCAACCGCTTATAGGTAATTGTACAATGTTTGTTTGAAGCATTTTATACAACAAAGAAGCCCGACAAGACTGTCAGGCTTCCGTATAAGTTGCCGGTCATATTCAGCAGAACAAGCTATTAAAACTTTTATCTCACCTGAACACTCCAGATATCTGAGTAATCACCCAATTCAATGTTATAAGTCTGAATGATGGTTTGTGTAGTTGGATTATTCTTCATGGCAGAATTTAATAATGCATTCATGCGGGCATTATAGTTCGTATTCATGGTAGTTAATTTTTTCTTTATGGTACCGCCTGCATTGGAGCAAAAGTAGATGGTATTTTCAGTATTGAAAACCGGGAAATCATCAATAGTATTGCCCTGTGTTATCTGTGTTACTTCTCCACCGGATAAGTTACATGTAAAAATATGTCTTGAATTCGCTCTGGTGGAAGCAAAAGCAATTCTGTCTCCTTTTGGATTGATAGAGGGGGAGAAATTATTGTTGTCACCAGAGGTTAATTGCGTGCTTTGTCCGCTCTTTAAATCATAGTAAAACAATTGTGAATTCTTGCCCACCATATTCTCATAAACAAACCCTTGTCCGTTGGGGTTCCAGTAGGGGTTTCCATATTTCAGTAGAGTTTAATTATCGCATCAATGAAAATATATAAAATTGGCATCGTCGATGATCATGTTTTATTTGCTGAGGGTATTAGCAGAATCATAGCTCAGAAATCGAATTATCATTTGTCATTTATATCCAATACCCTCGAAAATATCCATGATATCATCCATCAGCACCAGCTTGATGTACTGATTTTAGATGTAAATGTGCCGCCACACAATGGAATTGAGAATATAGGTGGACTAAAACGGCGATTTCCTGCATTACAAATTATGATTTTAACGATGTACCAGCCCGGAGACATCGGATTGACACTGCGTGATTTTTCGGGCGATGCTTATGTGCTTAAAATTTCGGGTAAACATATATTTGAAGCAGCGTTAGCTAATTTAATGAATTGTCAACCCTATTTTGATCCCGCCATAATTGATAATTATAAGGAGCATACCGGTGGGCACGCTACAGTCAAATTAACTAAGCGTGAAAAAGAAATTATATCCCTGATAGCCGCAGGAAAAACAAGTAAGGAAATTGCAGCTGAATTGTTTCTGAGCGAATTAACCATAAAAACACATCGGAAAAATATAAGTGAAAAATTAGGTACGCGCGGCATTGCTGAAATGATATCTAAAACCAGCCATATAAGAAATGTATAGGGATATTATTCCCGTATTTTTTCCACTAATTTAAATACACCAATGCAGCCGCTGGATGGAATTCCTACGCGCTTTTTTCCACAGCGGAAATGAACGATTGTATGTCTGTGACGTTTCAGGACGAGGCATTCCTCGCAAAGTCTACTGAGCGCAGCGAAGGGACTTTACGGATTACGGATTTCGGATAGAAATGTTATTTATACTTAGTAGTAATTTCTTATTTAATTGAATCATCCATCCGATCTTCATTCCCCGCGAGGTCTACTGAATGGAATGAGGGGTAGGTCCGCCTCTGGTGGAACTTGTCTTAGCGGGGAAATACATACATTCATTTAAATTACTTACCTTTGACGTAAGTAACGTACAACGTTAGTATGATTACTTCATTTGGGGATAAGTCGACTCAAAAAATCTGGCAAGGGGATCGGGTTGTTTCTTATTCGACTGAACTACAGGAGACAGCCAGGAGAAAATTGCGGATGTTGAATAATTCCCATGATTTAAATGATTTGATGGTTCCACCATCCAATCGGTTGGAAAAATTAAAGGGTAATTGGAAAGAATATTATTCCATCCGAGTGAATGGCCAATGGAGAATTCTATTTCGAGGGAATAATGGAAATGCTGACGAAGTAAGATTAATCGACTATCATTAAATAGGACAAGATGAAAAAAATTAAGAATATCCATCCCGGCGAAATTTTGTTGAAAGAATTTTTGCTTCCCTTACAGATCAGTGCTTATCAATTGTGCAAAGACATTGGTATACCACAAACACGTATTTCTGCCATCATTCAAGGTAAGCGCCGCATCACAGCCGATACTGCACTTCGTTTATCCTGCTACTTTGGGAACAGCGCCCGTTTTTGGTTGGGGTTACAAGATGATTATGATATTGAAGAAGAAAAACGCAATTTAAAGTTTGAATTGAATGCTATTAAAAAATATTCAAAAAAGACAGCTTGAAGCAGTCTTTGGTCATTGGCACATTGTCTTTGGTGTACCCGCTTAGTCTACTGAGCGCAGCGAAGGGACTATGCGGATTGAAATGTGAATTCCTAGCGGAGTCCAAAGCCCATAGACTAAAGACTTATTTGTAAAAAAATAATTATGTCAGTAAGGAAACAACTTAGCGAAACTGGAGGTGTTTATTTTCGTCCCGCCTGAGGTGGGAGGGAACGCCTGACCAACAACCAACAAAATCTTTTATTCCCCTCCGTAACTTTTGTTACAAACGATTTAGTTTCACTCTTCTACCTTTGGTACATGCAATTATCAAAAACAACCTGGATTACCCTTGCGGGGATAGCATCAGGGGCAATAGCCGGATATGCTTATTACTATTATGTTGGTTGCGCCTCCGGCACCTGTATGATCACTTCCCGGCCGTTGAACAGCACCCTCTATGGCGGATTGATGGGGTTCCTTCTTTTCCGTTCCTTCCTTCCTGAAAAAAATAAACAGTAAATAAATCAAACTTCAGTTATGCTTGACTTTTTTAAAAATCTCTTCCAGTCCGCACCCCCTATTGATTTTGCACAGTTGGTTAAAGAAGGTGCAAAAATTATTGATGTCAGAACACCCGGTGAATACCAGGGCGGACATATTCACGGATCAGTGAATATTCCCCTGAATGAATTGCCCGGAAAATTAAAACAACTGGATAAGTCCAAACCCATCATCACCTGCTGCGCCAGTGGTATGCGCAGTGGCTCAGCTAAAAGCTTGCTCATTGCGAATGGCTTCACTGAAGTATACAATGGTGGTGGTTGGACCGGTCTCAAGCAGCGGTTGTAAACAACGGGTGAATAGAATGTAGGAAACAGAGTTTGAGCGCCTTTGAGGGATTCAGCATTTGTAGGAGGACTTAGCGGAGTAGTAGATCACTATGCTGCTCTTAGCACTGCATGAACGTTAATTATTTAATCGCTAATAAATAAACACGGCAGTGAATAAAAACATCTAGTAGGCCCTTGGCTCTATAATAACACCGATTCTTGTTTTCTGATATGGTTCAAATGAATAAAGTCCTACTATCCCGATTAAAATCAAAGACAGTAGGACTTATGCTGCACCTACTTACTGAACCCTTTCAAATTTTTGAAAAATATTCCCAATATTTAGCTATACCTTTTTTGTTTTAATAGAAATACTGCAAGCCCCAAAATAGCCTAGCGCGCTTTTATTAGGTCTCGTCACATTGATAACATTGCCTAAAATTTTTCCGGGTGGCACATCACCTGACACAGAAGATCCGGCAGTTAAATTAAAAATGGCAGATAAGTAGTTATACATTTGCTCAGATATATTGAGTTGTTGCAGCTGAGCAGTGTCTCCTGCAACTACTGGAAACTCATCACTGGGCAAGTAATCAATGAGTTTTTGGCCATTGAAAAATTCATCTTTTTGTATCGATCTGTATCTGTTTCCGGGTGTTGCCGTAATCATGAATTTATTATTGATAAAGAGTCGCCAGAAATAGAAATTAGTTTCATTGGCCGGATCAGTGGTAGTGAGCGTCAAAAAATCACCCCCGGGATCTCCAAATGCACCTGGAAAGAATTTAGCATCAATTTTTTCAATGGCAGGTCCGGATCTTATTCTCTCTCTTGCTTCATATGTGTCTCCTTCATGATTGATGACCAGTTGGTAGGTTTTATTGAGTCCTGCGACAAAAGAACTCCTGTAAATTCCATTACCGGAATGCGTAAAATTATATGTGTTGTTTCCCTCTATTACTTTTACTGTTGCATTGATTACAGGATTGGGTTTTGAATTGCCCAAATAATTGGTAGTCTGGGTCAATTGTATTTCCTGTATTGTGATAGTGGTATCTAATCCATATAATATGTTTCCCTCTACCACAAGATCGGGTGTACCGGTTTTTAAATTAAGATTAATTTCTTTTTCGCAGGATAGAAGCGAAAACAGTGCGACAATCAGGGTTACTTTATTTACTATTCTTTTCATTTGATTAAAATTTAAATTCGTAAGTGATGCTGGGTACAATACCAAAGAAGGTTAGTTTATATGCTTTGCTTACCCCATTAACTACTTCAAAGTTATTGGGTAGTTCAATTGTTTCTTCTCTAAAAGTGATGCTGGCTGCATTTTGTCTGTTATAGACATTGTAAAGACCGAAGACCCATTGGCTTCTCCATTTTTTTGTATTTTTCCTAACATAGGTAGCAGAAAAATCAAGTCGATGATAAGCGGGTAAGCGATTGGCATTTCTTTCATTGTATTCAGGGATCGACAATCCCAGGTATGTATATTTTGATTCAGGATACGTGATGGGTCTGCCCGATTGCAAGATAAAATTGGCAGACAACGACCATTTTTCATTCAGCTTATAATTACCGGTGACAGCTAGGTTATGCGGTTTATCATAGTTGGTAACATAGTAGTTGCCGTTGTTAATGCCTCTTCCTCCGTTTACCCCCGGAGTTCTTCTCTCAGCTTTTGAAAGCGTATAGCTGATCCAACCGGTCAGTCTTCCTTCGCTTTTTTTGATCATGGTTTCTATACCATATGCCCTAGCATCCCCATTTAAAATGATGGTTTCAGGCGATTTATTGAGCAGGGGTGAAGCACCATCGATGAAGTCAAATTGATTTTGCATCCATTTATAAAATCCTTCTATACTTAGTTCGTACGTATTATTTTTTAGGTTTTTGAAATATCCAATGGCAAGTTGGTCAGCGATTTGCGGCTTGATGAATGAAGAACTGGGCGTGTAAATATCTAGTGGGGTAGGCGATGTGGCGGTTGAGAGAAGATGTATGTATTGATACATTTTATTGTACCCGACTTTCAAACTGGAATAATCATTGATTTGATAATTGATACTCAGCCGAGGTTCGTATCCAAAAGAGTTATTCAATAAAGTGTTTTTTGCAAATTTCTGGTAAGAGGCAATGGTTCCGTTTTGGTAATTATTGATAGCAGGATTGAATACAGCGGGTTGGTTGTTTACATAGATGGGAACGGAGTCGTTAGCCAATTGTGCAAATTGAGAGACCCTCCATCCAAACATGATGCTGAGCTTATCACTGACTTTATAGTCATCTTGCACGAAAACATAGTTTTCAATTGCTTTTTTATTCAATGGATTAGTCGCCCGAATGGTTGATCGGTTACCATATGGTGATATTTTTCCTGGATTAAAATTATATAAGATGGTGCCAGCGCCATACTTAATGGTATGCTGATTATTCAGATAATAGTCGAAGTCAGCTTTGAAATTAAGATTGGATAAGGATGAATTCCAGTTAAAACTATTGCCGGGGTAAAATGTAATTTCATAGTCATATTTAGAATAGATAGCACTGACATTCATAAAAAGCTTGTCCCCGAAAACATGATTCCAGCGCAGAGTTGCTGTTGAGTTACCCCATGTATTGCCGAAACTATTGGGTATATCAATTCTGTCTCTCCCTGCATAGGCTGAGAAATACAACCTGTCTTTGGCACTGAATCTATAGTTGCTTCTGAAATTAAAGTCGTAAAAATAGAGTTTGTTTCTGTTAATAGTAGTATCTCTGGAAAAAGGCAGAAATATGTCGGCATACGATCTTCTGGCCGATAAAAGCATTGAACCATTTGCTCCATTTTCATACACTTTTCCCAGGGGACTTTCAAGTGTGATTCTGCTGGAAAGGAGTCCGATGCCCCCTGTTCCGGTGAATTTTTTATTGTTTCCCTCCCTCATTCTTATGTCTAACACTGATGACAATCTCCCACCATATTTAGCAGGAATTCCTCCTTTGTAAAGTGTAGCATCCTTGAGGGCATCTGCATTAAAAACAGAAAAGAAACCGAAAAGATGGGAAGGGTTGTATACTATGGCTTCATCAAGCAGGATTAGGTTTTGGTCAGCGGCACCCCCTCTTACATTAAAGCCGCCCGAACCTTCGTTGGGAGCCGAAACCCCTGGTAATAATTGGATGGATTTAAGTACATCTGCTTCTCCCAGTACCATGGGTATTTGTTTAATTTCCCTTGCAGTCAACTTGTCTGTTGACATAACGGTAGTGGATATACGTTGATAGGCTTTTGATGTAGTTACAGTTACATCATTTAAAACCTGAACTTTGGTTTTCAGCAGGATATCGGATTTTACATCAGATTGTATGTTAAAAATTACCTTCTTTTGATCGTATCCAACATAGTTGACAATAAGCGAGAGCGTTCCTTTATCAACCTGCAGTGAGAAGAATCCATAACTATTTGACGATACTGCAACCGATGAATTGACTACTTGAATCGTAGCTCCTATTAGAAATTCATTGGTAGAACTATCTCTGATGTAACCAGAAAGAGTAACTTTTTGTGCCGTACTTAAGAAAGCAAATAGCAGTAAAAATACAGTTCCGACTAATTTTAATTTTGCAATCATAATTTCAATTATAAATGCAAAAATATTATCGGTATAAATTTAGTATGGTAACCTATGTTACATTTTTCTTCTTACCCCTGATTCTACTAAGAGAAGGCCTTGTCATTCTGAGATAGCTCGCAATATCATCAAGTGTTAAACGATTGTGAAGATCATTGTAATCTTTCATAAAATCGTAGTATCTAGTTTTAGCGTCATAAAATTGATTGGCATTCAACCTACTATCTAATTTGATAACTATGTTTTCAGCAATTAATCTTCCAAATTTTTCAAGAGAAGGGTATTGGATATAACAATCATTGATGTGTTTAAAATTAAAGACGAGCACTTCCGATGCTTCTATCGCCTTAAATTCAAACTCACTGGGCTTTTGCAGTAAGAAAGATTTATAATGGGTAACAAACTCTCCCTCTTTATTAAATCGGATATTAATTTCCTTTCCGGTATCATCGGTATGATATCCTTTTATCAGGCCCTTGGAAATAAAAATAATTTCATCATGTACATTTTTTGTATTGATGACGATTTGATTTTTTTTATAGCTGCGTTCATATACCCCACTGAGGAAAAACGATAAGGTAGATTGGTCTATTTCTTTAAATATATACCTTACTACCTTTTCTAGTGGATCTTTAGTAGACATGACTGATCTTGATAAGTAAGTAGTGTAAATTGGTTGCAGTACAAATTTACCGAAAGTATTTAGTGTTAAAATGTTTATGCATACTACGTTGTTGGCATTGAATAATTTTAACAATTATTACAGAAATATTTCATGATAAAAGTATTAAAATATAGTTATGTTCATCTTTAAATAATTTTATCAATTCAGTTTTTTTAGTTCGCTCACTACTGACTAATGGACTTTCATTTTTTGAATCAGTTGAGCAATCAATCTGATTTTGTATTTTTTCCCCGTGAAGTCTACCGTGTACCGATGGAACTTTGAGGATGTTTCTCTTTCCTGCAACATTTTGTAGTTTTATAGTTACTTATGCAAAGTAAAATCAACCGGGGAATTCAGATCATCATCTGTCTGCTCCTGATTCATCAGACAACTTCCGCCCAATTTACCGGTTCCGGTATCGGCTCCTGGAATATTCTCAACCTGAAATATACCCACACCCCGCAACTGAGCTTCTTTGGTGAGGCACAGTTGCGCTCCCTGGCTTTCTACGATCAATTTCATTATTACGAATTCAAAGGAGGGGTGAACTATAAAGTGTTGCCCAATCTGAAGCTCAGTCTAGGCGCAGGTACCTACCAAACCTATCGTGAGGGCGGCAACTTCGTAAAGCCAAAAAACAATGATGAATTCCGCCTCTGGCCACAACTAACCCTCTTCCAGGATATTCGAAAACTGAAAGTAGAACAACGCTTCCGCACCGAATTGCGATGGACCAGCAACGGCTATCGCAATCGCTTTCGTTACCGACTCGCAGTTTCCCACCCCTTCGGCAGGGGAGAAGGGAAGTCTAAACCCTTCCTGGCCACCATCAGCAATGAGCTATTCTTTACCGACCGGGAGCCCTACTTTGAACGAAACCGCTTTCAGGCCAATATCAATTACCGGGTAGCACCTACCAGCACCTTACAATTGGGCTACCTGCATCAATTCGATTACCGCATCAATGACGAAATTGGAAGAGACTTTTTGGTCGTTGGACTCTATTTTGAGTTTGCCCGCAAGCGTACTACTTCTTCTAGTCCTGATACTGAATTGAAAGATTATTGATCCGGCTGCTGTATGCTATCAATATTCAACTTAAAATATTCTTGACTGTTCTACTACTTTTTAAATCAGCAATTTAAGTTCAAAAATGATTGCCGTATTTTTCAATTTAATTGTTATGGCTGCTGGCAGGTAAGCTTCCAACCAGTTCTACCTTTTACAGTTTGCTCATAATTTGGTTACCTAAGCGTAACAGTTAGAAAATACAAAGGCAATGTGGGTGGCGTTATTTTGAAAAACCATCGCGTGAAG
>Ga0208853_1000530_pt1 | contig 11654 bp, 8 predicted proteins | sample LakMenEpi03Oct11_FD_150667 | JGI IMG/M metagenome (GOLD analysis project Ga0208853, IMG submission 150667) | Freshwater microbial communities from Lake Mendota, WI - 03OCT2011 deep hole epilimnion (SPAdes) | ecosystem: Environmental > Aquatic > Freshwater > Lake > Epilimnion/Euphotic zone ... | reverse complement strand
GTGGAGTTTTTTCTAAATGTTGCTTTGGTAATATTATAATTCAATTCACTATCCCCTTGAAGTACACTACTTAACCAAGCCTCACCAATATAATGTGTATTAGGAGCCAATGGCCCTTCAGGTAAAAAAGAGGTAACCGTATATTGGGTGTTTTGTGCAAAACCAAGAAATGGTAGAAGCAAAAGTGATAGGAGGGCAATTCTTTTCATTTATATATTTGTTTGATTATTTAAGTACTGAAGTTAATCAAAGAAAAACAAAAAGATGCAACTATCCTAACTCACTGACGGACAAAGAAAAAGCCATTCGCCGCGGCGAATGGCTTGTCCAGTTTAGCTCCCCTTTTCGACGAAAGATGCAACTATCAACCTCTTATTGTTTACATAACTATTTGGAAACTAAATGGTTAATATCACCCTCCACTTTATCAAATATCCAAATACTATGATGGTTCTTGGGTATTCCTTTATATGTTTCATCAGCAATTAACTCATTTGAACTGGCCCCAAATTTATAATGAACACTATTCAAATAATTACTCCTCCACATGGTAGCCTGAAGTCCTTTATCAGTATGTTCTAATTTACCCTTGAATAATATTTTAACTCTCCTCTCTTTCCCATCAGCCAACATTCTAAATCCAATTTTTCGTTTCTTTTTTCCATAAATGTGATAAATCTTCAAACTGAAATCATCCCCATTTTGATTTATTACAAATACTTTACGTGTTAAATTATCATCTTTGTCCTCTATCACACTTTTCTCAAAATTCAAAACCCATGTGCCACTAAAATTGGGTATTTGGGCAAATTGATTTGTTTGGAAAAAGAATATGCAAAATAGAGTTAGAAGTATTTTTGATTTAGAATTCATTGAATGTTAATTTAGTTAAAGTTAGTAAAGAAAAATATAAAAATGCAACTAGCCTAACTCATTGACGGACAACAAAAAAGGCGACATTTCTGTCGCCTTGAGCACTATTGCTCCCCTTTTCGACGAAAGATGCAACTATAATGCGATGATTGAGTACGTGACTATCAGAAAATTATTTAACGAGCCCGCTCTCATCAATCTTAAATAACCACTGTTGGTCAAAACAGTCATTAGATACATTGAATGTTGCACAAATTTGTTTGGTAGCTTCTATTTGGTAGAGATTATCTTCCAGTAATGAAATTCTTAAACCATAATCATTCAAGAATTCGCCATAGGTTTTTTGCCAAAGCATTTCGCCATTGGAACTAACTTTAGCAACCAAAACATCATAGTTACCTTTTCCAAATGAGCTTGTAGAACCCACTACAATATAACTGCCATCTTTAGTTCTAATAACCTGTCCTGCCTTATCATAACTTGTTCCCCCTATTGTACGCTTCCATAAAACCTTGCCATTAACATCTTTTTTTACAAGTTCTATATCGCATTCATTTTTAGTGTCACAATTGATAGTTGAAACTGATACGGTTGAATTTTCCGTTAGATTAACAAACAATGATTTCAAATCTTTGAAAGATAGTAATCCGAATGTCACTGTTACAAGTACCAAAAGTGTTTTCATATTTCTCTTAATTAAAGTTTTAATATCTGCAAAAAGGTTACTAAAGTTGGAGATGACTATTTTGAATTCAAATTTGTCCTTATTTTCACGAATTGGAACTTCATTCAATTTTACTTCCAAAGCCGCTCCAATGGCATTTAGTGAATAAATGCTTGGCGTTACTTCACTATTTTCTATTCTTTGAATGGTTCTTACTGCTATTCCACTCTTTTCAGATAATTCAGATTGAGTAAACCCCTTTGAAATTCTAATTTCTTTTATGTGTTCTCCAATTTTCATGGTACAAATGTACAGGGGATAAACGCTTGCAAAAACGACTTCTACACGTCATTTGGGTGACAGGATAGAGAAAATAGATTATTTGTCAGATTAAAAAGATACAACTAGCCTAACTCACTGATAGACAAATAAAAAGCCCCGAGTATAGCGGAGCTTTAAGTAGAGTGAGTTTGAGTTTGAGAGCGAAGTGAAATCAGAGTAGGAGATTTTCCCACACTCAATCCCACACTCAAACTGATTTTGCTCCCCCTTCAGGACTTGAACCTGAGACCCTCTGATTAACAGTCAGATGCTCTAACCAACTGAGCTAAGGAGGAGTATCCGCCAATGGCGGAGTGCAAAAGTAGGGGAAATTTTATTGGAGATGAAATGATTAAGCGGAAAAATTTAGCCAATGACCCCCTCCGCTAAACCCAAATACACCCCATCCTCCCTACACTCCACCACATGACACCTTAGCCGATAACCCTCACCCGAACTATTGTGCCCATCCCGCACCCGAAAACGATAGTCATGCAACGGACATACCACCTCCCCCCGTCCACTCACATACCCCTCCGCCAGCACCGCACCGGCATGCGGACAAAAAGCCGCCATCGCATAGATTTCACCACCAAATCGTACCAGCAACCGAGGCTTATCCGCCACCAATACCATACACATGCCATTCTCCTGCCAGGGCAGGGACTCCTCATTTTCAGCAATCTTATGCCAACTTAACATGACTCCGGAAATAAAATCTAATACAACATCGTCTTATACGGATACCGGATACTATACATATCCCGCACCTTCTCTAATACCATCGTTCGCAGGGCCTCTATGTTCTCCCGCTCCGTAGCAGAAATGAATACACACTGCTGCTGTGTCGCTTCCTCCCAGCGCTGCCGCAAATCACGCAACAACTCCTGCTTTACCTCCTCCGATAACCAGGGATCAAAAAACTCCGCCTCATAGCGGTCCATCTTATTGAACACCACCAATATCGGCTTGTCAAAGGCCTTTAACTCCTGCAAGGTCTTATTCACCACCCCCATCTGCTCCTCATACTTGGGATGCGATATATCTACCACATGCAATAATATATCCGCCTCCCGCACCTCATCGAGCGTACTTTTGAAACTCTCCACCAAATGATGCGGCAGCTTCCGAATAAAACCTACCGTATCACTCAACAGAAAGGGGGTATTTTCCAACACCACTTTTCGTGTAGTTGTATCCAGGGTAGCAAATAACTTGTTTTCTGCAAATACATCAGACTTGCTGATCAGGTTCATCAGCGTACTCTTGCCCACATTGGTATAGCCTACGAGGGCAACGCGAATCAGTTCTCCCCGTTCCTTGCGCTGCGTGAATGCCTGCTTGTCGATCTCGGCCAGCCGCTTGCGCAACAGCGAAATCTTATCCTTCACAATCCTGCGGTCGGTTTCGATTTCCGTTTCCCCCGGGCCCCTCGTACCAATACCACCCCCCTGTCGCTCGAGGTGCTTCCACAAACCCTTTAGGCGGGGTAATAAATATTGGTATTGTGCCAACTCTACCTGCACCCTGGCCTGCGCCGTGCGGGCCCGTCCGGCAAAAATGTCGAGAATCAGGTCACTCCGATCAATAGTCTTAACACCCAGTTCTTTCTCAATATTGGAAATCTGTGAGCCAGATAGCTCATCATCAAAAATGACCAGGGGAATGGAATGTTGCTGCACATACTGCTTGATTTCCTCCAGCTTACCCTTACCTACAAAAGTGCGGCTGTCGGGATGCGGTAATTTCTGCGTAAATCGCTTTACGGCAGTAGCCCCGGCAGTGTCTGCCAGAAACGCCAGCTCATCCAGGTATTCATTGGCCTGCGCCTCTGTCTGGTCTTTCTGTATCAGTCCGACCAGCACCGTTTTGTCTTCTTTTCGTGCACCTGTTTTTTTCTCTATCACTTTATTGCCTCCTCATGAATTACAAAGGTACGACCACCTTTGTAGCCCACCCTAAAAAAAAGAACCCGCCAAAGGCGGGTTGTGTATACATTCTTTCTAATGATTATAGTCCGCTGATGGTCACCCCTACCGACAATCGGTTCATCGCAGGTCCTGAGCCATCTTTTAATACGCCGGTAATCTGATAACCGCCCGACAGGGAAACAGCACCATAACCTATCCGACCAGTGATGGCGAGCATGGTACCATTGAAAAAGCGACGTTGACTCTCTTTTTCTATATAAGTAGGTCCGTATATAGAGAAGCCATTTTTTGTGAGGAGATTTTTTCCCTTCGAATAAGTCTTCAATAAGGTACCCACTTTGATGCCGAGGGCGGCCTTCCAAGACTTATTAGGATTCTCCGGATTAGAGTAGTAACGCACTTCTACGGGTACTTCAGCATACACGTTGGTTACCTTATATTTCTTAAAGTTTTCAGCACTATCGCTGCGGTTGAAAGGCAGTCGCGCGGAATTTGCCTTCACATTTACCCTGGAGTTATCAAAAAATATGTGGGTACTTCCTATACCAACCCCAAAGGCTGCACTGAATTTTTTATTCGATTTAAAAGGTTTGTCGAGCATAAAGTACACATTGAAGTGCCGGCTGAAGCCACCACCGATACGAATACTGTCGGGACGGTTGAGCCAGGTGTCAGATCCATACTGGATCACCAGGTGGTCGGCAGCACGGCTGGAGAGGTCTACCTTACTCCAGTCACGTTTTGGCAGATCGGGGGTATTGATTTTAGGTGCAGGGGCTGAAGGCTGCTTTTTAAAAAACAACCATCTCTTTCCCGCTTGCGCAGTATCCTTTTTAGCAGTTTGCGCATTGGTCGCTATGGCCAAAGGCAGTATAAATAAACAAAGCAGTAGTTTCTTCATGCAGACGTGTTAAGCGGCATTGTTATGCCGGGAGGTGGCAAAAATAACTGAATTGGCCGCAAAGATGAGGTTAAAAATTAGTCAAAATATAACAAAACGGCTAATTATCTTGGTATAAGCACCTCTCTTATGTCATTCGGCGGTGCTTTCCGGAGATGCCCGTGAAATTAAGCGTACCTTTAAAGCTTAATTTTTAAAGAAAAATATTTTGAAATTTTCTGATTTTAATCTGGATGAGCGATTACTCGAGGGAATAGATTCCATGGGCTATGAGAAGGCCACACCCGTGCAGGAGCAAGTGATGCAACCCATACTGGATGGTAAAGATATCATTGCGTCGGCTCAGACAGGTACGGGTAAAACAGCCGCCTTCCTTTTGCCCGTTATCAATCGGTTGCTGACAGAGCCACAGGAGGAGCACCAAATTAAAGCGCTGATCATAGTGCCCACCCGGGAGTTGGCCGTTCAGATTGAACAAACTTTGGAGGGATTGTCTTATTTCACTTCTGTCAGCTCCATAGCCGTTTATGGAGGGGGGGATGGCATCAATTTTGCCACCGAGAAGAAGGCACTCAGCAGTGGCGTTGATATTGTGATTTGTACACCCGGCAGAATGATCACCCACCTGAATATGGGATATGTGCAGGTGAAGGCCCTGAAGTTTTTGGTGCTGGATGAGGCCGACCGGATGCTGGATATGGGCTTTCATGATGATATCATGAAAATTATCGGACAGTTGCCGAAGCAAAGGCAAACCCTATTGTTTTCTGCTACCATGCCCCCGAAGATGCGCGAGCTGGGACGAAAAATACTTACGGCTCAGCCCCTGGAAATCAATATCGCCGTATCTAGGCCCCCCGAGCAAATTGTTCAGGAAGCCTTTGTGCTCTATGCGCCCCAGAAAAATCCACTGATTAAATTGCTGTTGACCGAAAGGCCACGCGAAATTGTCATCGTATTTTGTTCCAGTAAACAGGCTGTGAAGCAATTGACACGCGAATTGCAGAAAGCCGGCATTCCGGCCGCTGAAATACATTCCGACCTGGAGCAAGCGCAGCGGGAACAGGTCATGCTAGACTTTCACAGCAGGAAAATCAAAGTGCTGGTGGCTACCGATATTCTCAGTCGCGGCATTGATGTAGATGATATCGATCTGGTGATCAACTACGATGTGCCCCGCGATGGTGAAGATTATGTGCACCGCATTGGTCGAACAGCCCGCGCAGAAAGCAAGGGCACTGCTTACACCTTTGTTACAGAGGCCGAGCAATCAGCGTTCGCACGTATTGAGAAGTTGTTGGGGAAGGAAGTACCTAAGCGGGAAATTCCTGCCGTGTTAGGACCAACGCCGGCCTATGAGCCACGTGCTGCCCGGCCGCGTGGCGCCCGCAAACCTGCTCCCCCAAAAGGAAAAAGAAGTGCCCCGCCTGAAAGCACCCATCCCAAAGGTGCACGTCATCTTGGATTCCGAAGCAATGTGCACCGCCCGAAATAAAGTACCAGGAATAACTAGTGTTGCAAGTGTGGGAGTGTTATAGGTAAGGTTGAAGAATCGGGATCTCTCAATAGAATACTTTTTTCATTGAGCAATTGTTTCAGGTAATCATCGTGCAGGGTATCGAGGCTGCTGTTCTTCAGGTACCAGGTTTCTTTTGACCCATCCTGTTTATGCCAGCGCACAATTTTACAATTACATTGCGCATTTTCCAGCGAATTGTACACCTCTTCCAGCGTACCTCCCGTTCCTAGTTTCTGATATACTTCCCGTATGCCGATGATCTGGTTCATATTGCCTGCATCAAAGTTCCAGGAGGCTGATATTACATTCAGGTAAGGCAGGCTGTCTGCATGAATAAAAGACAACAAGGAATGTCGTGGCGACTCGATACTTGATTGTCGTGTTTTCACATGGGTGTGTATTGAAACCAATCCCTTACTCTCGAACTGGGCATAGCCGCTGTGATCGAAATTTGCACCAAACCGTTCTACCAGGTAATATCCATCGGAGTGTTTCGTCAGCTGCAGCAGATTGGCCACGATTTTATGAAATCGGTTGGGATCTGATTTGCGCGCCTGGGGCGAACCGGTATAACAAATCCAGACGCCTTCCAAACTATCTGATTCTGCCTGGGAGGGCTGATAGGGAAGCAGACTCATTTGTCGGCGATATCGATCAAGTGTATCGCTTTGCTTCCAATATAGAAAGGCTAAGATGATAGCCGGTAATAGGAACAGCGCATAGAGCAGAAAGCGTCGGTTGCCGGACTGAACAGGGGCTGGTGAAGCTACCAGTTCTTGCACCCGCCACTTTAATTGCTCATTTTCCTGGTATACAGAGAGCGCATCTGTTCCCGGGGTCGACTCCGTTTTACGCTTTTCAATCAGCTCAGGGTCTGTCGGTTTCTTGTCAAATCCTTCTCTACCTACACCATATAGATAAATATAACAGGCATCCAGCAGGAAGGGGCGGGGATTCCCTACCAAACCCATAAAAGCATCGCGTATCTGACCCCCGGTAATATCGTATTTCCGGAAGGGGTACTCGGTACTTTCCTTTTTTACATCCGGCGTATAAGGGATGTGCTGCAGTGACTCGGCCGTTTCCGGTAACCGGTTGCTGATTTCACTCAATAGGGTGGCCAGGGGCTCGTAATTTTTCTTGTTGGTATTGGCTACCAACTCTTGCCCGGTCTCTTGCCGGTACTTCTCCATGCAGCGGTTGATCAGATAAATGATTTCGGATCGCAAGGGCAGTTTTTTAGTAAAACATTGAAAAACAGTTGTTTATGAAATTTCCGAAACCGTCGCCCTCTTTCAGATTTACGTAAAGTTAAAGAAAAATTAAAAAACTTCAAGACTTTCTTCAAATGAATTGTTGCTTTACAACTGCTCTCAGAGCAATTTGTATTCATAAAATAATTAATATGAAAAGGTTCTTATTGTTTTCCCTTCTCCTGACAGGTTTAGCTACCTGTTTGCAGACTGGCTCCATTTCGGCGCAAACAACCGCCCCCACATCCATCACCGTTAAAGGAAGGGTATTGCTGGCGAAAGAAAATACCGGTCTCGGAAACGTAACTGTTCAGTCCCTCAAGTCGAAGGCCGGAACGGTAACAGCCGATGATGGTTCTTTTACCATCCGCATCGAAAAAGGCGAGTCGCTCCGTTTTACCCGCGTTGACATGCAGCCGGTCACCATCACCGCTGTTTCGGGTCAGTCCTTAACAGTTGAAATGCAGCAGGCCGACAACAACCTGGAAGATGTGTTGGTAGTAGCTTACTCCAGCCAGCGAAAGAAAACATTTACCGGATCAGTAGGTACCATTAAAAATACCGTTATTGAATCTGCCCCCAATGCCTCTGTGCAGGAAACGCTGCAGGGAAATGTGGCCGGTGTGCAGAGTACCAATGGTTCCGGACAACCGGGTAGTGTACCCAATGTGCGCATTCGTGGCGTGGGCTCTATCAATGCAAGTGCCGCACCGCTTTATGTGATAGATGGTATTCCCGTGGTGAGTGGTGATATCTCCGGATTGAACAGCAATACCATCGCCGGCTTGAATGCCAACGATATTGAAAGTCTCACCGTATTGAAAGATGCCAGTGCAACTTCCCTTTATGGTTCCAGAGCTGCCAATGGTGTTATTTTGATCACTACAAAAAGAGGAAAAGCAGGAAAGTCGAAACTGGGACTTATTTACCAGCGGGGTATAAACAGCAATACCATTCGTGAGGAGCAGAAAACATTGAATACGGCACAATACCTGCAATATTATAAAGAGGGTTGGGTGAACGCTGGAAACCGTGCCAACTCATTTGACTCACTACTGGCTGCCAACTCCATCAATCCCAACATCAATACCGATTGGTTTGATATGGTTCTGCGCCAAGGCGATTATTCACAGTATAACCTAAATGCAAGTGGTGGTAATGACAAGAATACTTACTTTATGTCCGGTAGTTATTATAAGGCCGATGCCCCTACACGTAATATTGATTACGAGAAAGCTACTTACCGACTAAACCTGAATTCAGAAATCGCCAAGGTGGTAAATATAAAAGGTGGAATCAGTGGTAGTTTCCAGCGCACCAGCAATTTCCTCGGGGGAAGCTTCTTCGGTAATCCCATTCGTGCCATGTATCGTTTGGCACCCTGGCTGCCGGTGTATAAAAGTGATGGCGTTACATATGAGTTGGGTTACAACAATGGATACAATCCGGTGGCAGTTTTGGAGACCACCAAGCGCAATGCCAAGACCTATAATATATCTGCTGTGATGGCTCCAACTGTTAAACTGGCGAAGGGACTAACTTTCGAAGGAAATTATGCGTTGGATTTCAACCATGCCTTTTCTTCGGTATTTTATGACCCCCGTGTAGGTAATGCCAACGTAGCTGCCAATGGTGTTATCAATAATTTCACGCAAGACATTGTCAACTGGATTACGACCAACATCGTTCGCTATAAAACTACTATTAAGGATAAACACAACATTGAATTATTTGCGGGCATAGAGCACCAAAGTCGCTCCGACGTAGATATCACCATTGAAGTGAATGGTATAGCGCCGGGTACATCAACACCCGCCGGCGGCTCCAATCCTGTTCAGACTACCGGAACAGCCACTATGAACCGAATCATGAGTAAATTCCTGAATGCTAACTATAGCTTCAATGACCGATTCTTTTTCTCCGGATCACTGCGGGAAGATGCTTCTTCTCGGTTTGCTAAAAACTTTCAGTCTGCCGTATTTTGGTCCATCGGTGCCGGCTGGAACATCAGCAATGAAAAATTCTTTACTGTAGATTGGGTGAAAGACCTCAAGTTGAGAGCCAGTTATGGTTATACAGGAAACCAGGGTATCGGTAACTTTGAATCACAGGGTTTATATTCTGCGGGAAGTGATTACGATTTCCGCTCCGGACTAACCCTTTCTCAATTGGCCAATAATAACCTGACCTGGGAAAAGAATATACCCTTCAACGTGGGAATTGACTTTGCCTTGGCCAAGGGACGTTTCAATGGTACGTTGGAGTTCTATACCCGCACCAGCAGTGACCTCCTCATTAGTCAATCGATACCCAGTGTAAATGGAGTAACCAGTATTACAGTAAACAGCGGCGCCATTCGCAACAGTGGTTTTGAATTAACGCTCTCTTCCATTAACCTGGCACCCAAATCTGCCCGTGGTTTGCGTTGGACAACTGATTTCAATGTCACGAGCAACAGAAACCGCATCACTGAATTAGATCCAGCGTATCCTTCCGGTAGTTACCTGCGCCGCATAGGATATGATTTCTATACACATTTTCAACGCGGATATGCAGGTGTTAATCCGGAGAATGGAGAAGCACTTTGGTATACGGATGAATCAAAAGAAGTTACTACGAACGTTTTCACTACAGCCTTACCGAGACTTGCTTTTGGAAGCGCAACCCCCCGGTTCTATGGTGGCATCACCAATAACTTCAATTATCGCGGTTGGGGTTTGAACTTCCAATTCTTCGTTAACTGGGGGAATACCATTTATGATGAATATGGCTACCTGCAAAAGACCGACGCTAATCTGGGCTTCTCAGATCAGAGTAATGGTTTGAGCCGCTATGAATTTGAAAGAAGATGGACCACCATAGGTCAGAAGACAGATGTTCCTAAGCCCGTTTTCTTGGGAACGCAATCATCTTCCGGAAGTTACGAAAGCAGCCGCTTTCTGTACAGCGGAAGTTATGTGCGTCTGAGAGACCTGACCTTCTCTTATACGTTCAATCCAGGCATGTTGAAGAAGCTGAAGCTGACGAGTTCCCGGATTTATCTGCGGGCACAAAATCTGCTGACGATCACCAAAGACAAGCGGTTCAATACTGACCCTGAAGTATCTATTGATGGTACAATGTCACAGCGTCCACCGGTATTTCGTACCATTTTACTGGGTATAGATATCAATTTATAATTTTTGAAAAAATCGAAAATATGAGAAAGTCATTAATATTAGTAGTCACCGTATCACTCCTGGTGGCTTGTAACAAAGATTTCTTAGATGTAAAGCCACAGCAGAGTGTACTGATTGAGGACGTATTCTCTCAGATGTCCACTTCCCGCGCAGCGGTGAACGGATTGTATTCACTGATGCAGTCGTATAGTTACTATGGCCGTGATGCGATGGTGATACCTGAAGTACTCTCCGATAACCTGACGCGCAGTGTGCGAACCGGTAATCGTTATACAGGTATGAATACCATGACGCATACTGCCACCGATGCGAATGTAAGCCGCATGTGGAGCCAAATGTACCAGGTAGCTACCAATGCCAATGCCATCATTGCCAATGAAGACAACATCAAAAAAATTGCAACCTCCTTAGAACAAGCAGAAGTTGCCCAGTTAGTGGGAGAGGCTTATGCAGTTCGTGCTTTGGTCTATTTTGATTTGGCCAAGTTCTTTGCTCGCCCTTTGAACTTTACAGCAGATGGTTCACATCTCTGTGTTCCACTGGTGTTGAAGCCGGTTACTAAAATTGAAGAAGTGGTTTTCCCTGCCCGCAATACGGCTGCCGAAGTATATGCACAAATAGATAAAGACATTACAGAAGCATTGAAGCGCCTGCCGGTTGATGGCGGCGTTATAATAGGTGGAGCAGTGAATAATGCCCTGTTTAAAACAAGGATGAATAGATTTAGTGTTAATGCCATTCGCGCTCGTATTGCTGTCTTCCGGGAAGATTGGGCTACTGCAATTACTGCTGCCTCTGAGGTAATCAACTCCGGCCGATATTCCTTGTATCCTTTTGGGTCAATGGTGCAGGATTTCCGTACACAAAGCAGCGCAGAATCTTTGTTTGAAGTAGTCAACAATTCAAATGACAATCCGGGAACTGATTCTTACGCATATTTATCCAGCCAGCAGGGTTATGGCGAATTGCTGGGAACCATTACCAGTATGAACAGCAGAAGCACAGGCACCACA
>Ga0208853_1000522_pt1 | contig 11691 bp, 11 predicted proteins | sample LakMenEpi03Oct11_FD_150667 | JGI IMG/M metagenome (GOLD analysis project Ga0208853, IMG submission 150667) | Freshwater microbial communities from Lake Mendota, WI - 03OCT2011 deep hole epilimnion (SPAdes) | ecosystem: Environmental > Aquatic > Freshwater > Lake > Epilimnion/Euphotic zone ... | reverse complement strand
ATTAATACTTTGATTACCAATTAAGGAGATTTACGTGAACGTTCCAGTTACTTCAACTCTTCCAAAGCATGACATTGCTGATGCATCACTTGCAGCAGAGGGTCGCAAAAAGATCGAGTGGGCTGAGCGCAATATGCCTGTGCTTGCTCAAATCCGTGAACGCTTTGAAAAGTCACAACCTTTCGCAGGGGTTCGCATTTCTGCATGCATGCACGTAACAACTGAGACCGCGAACTTGATGCGTGTTCTAAAGGCTGGCGGAGCAGAGATTGCACTGTGTGCATCAAACCCACTATCAACTCAAGATGACACTGCAGCGGCACTAGTACATGAGTACGGAATTTCAGTGTTTGCTCGCAACGCGGTTGATCGCGACGGGTACTACAAGCACATCAACGCAGCTCTTGATATCGAACCACACCAAGTTTTTGATGATGGCTGCGATCTTGTTAACACTTTGCACACAACACGTAAAGAGTTGATTCCAAATATCGCTGGTGGTTGCGAAGAGACAACTACAGGAGTGATCCGCCTTAACCAAATGGCTAAAGACGGAGCACTTCAGTTCCCAATGATCGCTGTGAATGACACAGACACAAAGCACATGTTTGATAATCGTTATGGAACCGGGCAATCAACTCTTGATGCAGTGTTTCGCGCAACTAACTTCTTGCTTGCAGGTCGCATTGTTGTTGTTGCTGGATTTGGTTACTGCGGTAAGGGTGTTGCAGAGCGTGCCAAGGGTATGGGCGCTGATGTAATCGTTACTGAGATTGATCCAACTAAGGCACTAGATGCAATGATGCAAGGTTTCCGCGTTATGCCGATGCTTGATGCAGCAAAGGTTGGAGATGTGTTTATTACCGTTACAGGTAACCGTGACGTATTGCGCGATGAGCACTTTGCAGTAATGAAGGATGGCGCAATCATGGCCAACTCTGGTCACTTTGATATCGAAATTGATGTTGCATGGCTCGAACAGAATGCAAAGTCAAAGAACCTAAAAATGCGCCACCAAACTGATGAATATGTATTGTCAGATGGGCGTCGTTTACTTCTTCTAGCTGAAGGCCGCTTGGTTAATCTAGGTGCTGCAGAAGGTCACCCAGCATCTGTAATGGATATGTCATTCTCAGATCAAGCCCTAACTGCTGAATACCTTGTAAAGGAAGCAAAGAACCTAAAGCCTGGTGTACATGAAGTTCCTACATATATCGACAAGGAAGTTGCTTCACTCAAGTTAATCAGCATGGGTGGACGTATCGATGTTCTAACTCCGGCGCAAGATATGTACCTAAACTCTTGGGAGCACGGTAGCTAATGACTTTAGTTATGGTCGTCGATGACGACCAAGATCTCGCAGAGATGCTCGGCATCGTTTTAACCGGTGCCGGCATCGATGTGGATCTAGTAAGTCGTGGCGATGAGGTCATGGATGTATTCCGTAACAATCCACCAGATTTAGTTTTGTTGGATGTTATGTTGCCTGGCCTAGATGGAATCGAAGTCTGCAAATTAATTCGGGCAGAATCTATGGTTCCAATCGTCATGCTTTCAGCTAAGGGTGACACCCAAGATGTCGTTAAAGGTTTAGAAGCTGGTGCAGATGATTACATGGTCAAGCCATTTCGTCACCCATCAGAGTTAATCGCCAGAATTAGAACTCGGTTGCGCAGAACAAACGCTGATGTTTCAGGTCTAATCACAATTGGTGATCTGGCAATTGATGTTCAAGCCCACCAAGTTATGCGTGCAGGAAAGCAAATCGCATTAACGCGTTTGGAATTTGATCTATTGGTCGCACTTGCTAAAGAGCCTGGACGAGTTTTTACACGCGATGCTCTACTCAGTGAAGTTTGGGGTTATCGTCATTCAACAGATACTCGATTAGTAAATGTGCACGTTCAGCGTTTACGTTCAAAAGTCGAGCATGATGCCGAACATCCCGAAATAGTGGTCACTGTGCGTGGAGTTGGATACAAAGCTGGAGTAATGGGCGGTTCCTAACAATGAACCGAAACTTTAGCCGTATACGTAACTCCCTTGCGATCAAGGTTATTTTTTCAACGGTACTGCTCTCTTTGGCGGTTACTGGCATAACTGGCTCTGTGCTTAATTCTCAGTTATCTGCAGGCATCAAAGATGTGAACCTGAATTCATCACTAGTTGAAGCACGTTCGACCATCTTCACCGCAGAATACAGATTCTTGTTAGCTCAAGGCGAAAAGGACAGCGTCGTACAAAAAGTTGTAGACGATGTCATTAGTTCTGCAACCACCTTAACTTCTAATGAGAATGCACGTGAGGTTGTATTCAAGCGAAGCCCTGGTAATACAAGAGAAAACAATTATGAAGTTGCATCAAACCTTTTAGACCCAGAATCGATTCCAGTAACTTTAAGTGAGCGAGTCCGCAAGAACCCTGATTTGGTCTATCAGTACACCAATATGAATTATCTAACCGGAACCAGAATTAAGGGCCTAGCGATCGGTCAAAAAGTTCAGATCCCAAATGCTGGTCAGTACGAGATGTACATAATCTTTTCCTTAGCAAATCAAGAGCAGACCCTTAATCTGATTAGCCGGTCCTTGTTTGTGGGCGGTTTTGTTTTGCTTCTACTAGTTGCACTCATTACTTGGCTTGTAGTCCGTCAAGTTGTTCGGCCCGTACGAGCGGCGGCGTTAATTGCTACCGAATTCACCGCTGGAGATTTTCAAAAGCGCCTACAAGTTAACTCACAAGATGAAATTTCCACCTTGGGTCTTGCCTTTAATGAGATGGCTGAATCTATTGAGAAACAGATTGCTCGACTTGAGAATTTATCCCGAGTCCAGCAAAGATTTGTTTCAGATGTTTCACATGAACTACGAACACCGCTGACTACATTGCGTATGGCATCTGAAGTAATTCACTCAACCAAAGAGACTTTTGATCCAATTGTGGCAAGAAGTGCTGAACTATTGGTTGCACAGCTTGATCGATTTGAAAAACTGCTAGAAGACTTACTTGAGGTTTCACGATTTGATGCCGAAGTTGCGGTGCTAGAAGCGGTTGACTTCGATATGGTGCAGTTAGTCCAGCGTTGCGCCGATGATTTGGCTCTTGTTGCGAGAGAGCGAAAGACCGAGATTTACGTTAAATCCAACCAACCTCAGGTAATGGTTAAGGCTGATATTCGACGTGTAGAGCGCATTCTTCGTAATCTTTTGGCCAATGCAATCGATCACTCTGAGGAGTTACAGATTGATGTTCGAATCGTAGCTAGCGATCACGATGTTGCAGTAGGTGTTCGTGATTACGGAATTGGACTTGATGAGAATGCATTAACGCGAGTCTTTGATCGATTCTGGCGTGCTGATCCTTCGCGAGCTCGTACACGTGGAGGAACTGGACTTGGACTTTCTATTGCACTTGAAGATGCGCGTTTGCACAATGGCGAACTCGAAGCATGGGGACGTCCTGGTCGCGGTGCACACTTTGTTGTAACTCTTCCTCGCAACACATGGGAAAGTATTGATCAACGACTGATTCAATTGCAACCAGAGGATTACAAAGCTTAGTTTCCACAGTTTTTCTTGGAAAATTGATGCACAACTAATTCAATCCACAATTGCAGTGTGCGCGCCTTTACTGAACTGTCACAACTAGTTTTCCCGAGCAGATGTTTTGGTTGTCATCGATTAGGTCCAAGTATCTGCTCCGCCTGCAGAAGTAATTGGCATCCTCATTATTACAAAACCAAACTAGCCGGCCTCACAGTACATTCAGCGCTCCTGTACACACCGACAGCTTCGAGAATAATTCTTGCAGCTAAAGAGTCTGGCCTAAAAGGTGCCGATGACTTGCTGATCGATGCAATTATTCATGTTGTACATAAAGCTATTCCGGATAACACGTTGTACCGATTGGTCCCGGTGCCTTCAAGTAAAGCCTCTCAGCGGCGTAGAGGTAGAAGTTTCATTGTTGATCTGGTGTCACATGTTTCGCAACAAACCGGGATTCCGATGATTGATTGCCTACAACTTTCTAGAAGAGTGCTGGATCAAAGTGGTTTGCATCGCGACGAAAGGGCTTCAAATCTTGCAGGAGCCTTTACCCTGAACTCGCGCGTTAGGGGAGAGCTGATATTGGTTGATGATGTGGTCACAACGGGTGCGACCCTGCGAGAAGCGGCCAGAGCGGTTAATTCGCAGGGATTTCAGGCCGTTGGCTCAGTGACTGCGATTACCGCCTGCGTTGCCCAGCCTCTACGATAAGGGCGTGAATACGGGTTCCACCCCCATCGAAAGGCGAGGTCAATGCCAGCGTTTGTAGACAAGATTTTGCGTGCAGGCGAAGGACGCATTCTTCGCGATCTCACCAAGATCGTTGCCTTGGTCAATGCCCAAGAGGCTCGCATCTCAGCGATGTCAGACTCTGAGCTACGCGAACAGACACCTCTTTTTCAAAGCCGATATGCAAATGGCGAATCTCTTGATGATCTTCTACCCGAAGCTTTTGCTGTTGTACGCGAAGCAGGCCGACGCACATTGGGCCAACGCCATTATGACGTTCAGATTATGGGTGGCGCGGCGATGCACAGAGGCAATATCGCCGAAATGCGTACTGGTGAAGGTAAGACTTTAGTTGCAACCCTTCCTTCATATTTAAATGCACTTGCTGGACGAGGTGTTCACGTTGTTACAACAAATGATTACTTGGCAGAGCGCGATAGCGAGTGGATGGGTCGCGTACACCGATTCTTAGGTTTAAAGGTTGGCGTCATTCTTGCCAACATGACACCGGCTGAACGTCGCGATGCATATTTAGCTGACATTACTTATGGAACAAATAATGAATTCGGTTTTGATTATCTTCGCGACAACATGGCTTGGTCACTCGATGAGTGCGTCCAACGTGATCACTTTTTTGCAGTAGTAGATGAAGTTGACTCGATTCTCATCGACGAAGCTCGTACACCATTGATCATTAGTGGACCTGCAGATAAAGCCACCAAGTGGTACGTCGAGTTTGCAAATCTTGTTCAAAAGCTTCAACGCGATGTTCACTACGAAGTAGATGAGAAGAAAAAGACTTCAGGAATCCTCGAAGAAGGCGTTACAAAGGTAGAAGAGCTTTTGCAAATCGGTAACCTTTACGAAGCTGCAAATACCCCAATGATTGGCTACCTAAACAACGCTATCCGCGCAAAGGAATTGTTTAAGCGCGATAAAGATTATGTTGTTATGAATGGTGAACTCCTTATTGTTGATGAGCACACTGGTCGCATGCTTTCTGGTCGTCGTTATAGCGAAGGCCTGCACCAAGCACTCGAGGCAAAAGAGCGCATTGAAATCAAGGATGAGAACCAGACTCTTGCAACAATCACGCTGCAGAACTATTTCCGCCTCTATGACAAATTGTCAGGTATGACAGGTACAGCAACTACTGAAGCCTCAGAATTCCACCAAATTTACAAGCTAGGCGTAGTTCCAATTCCTACCAACCGTCCATCACAGCGAATTGATTCACCAGATTTGGTGTACAAAACTGAGATCGGAAAGTTTGCAGCTGTTACCGCAGATATCGTTGAACGTTATCGCAAGGGTCAACCTGTTTTGGTCGGTACTGTCAGTGTTGAAAAATCTGAAGAATTATCGTCATTCCTGCGCAAAGCCGGAGTTCCCCACGAAGTGCTTAACGCAAAGCACCACGAACGTGAAGCAGCGATCATCGCGCGCGCAGGTGTTAAGGGCGCAGTAACCGTTGCAACAAATATGGCTGGCCGCGGTACTGACATCATGTTGGGTGGAAACCCAGAGTTCATGGCAGATTTTGAATTACAACGTCGCGGAATCTCTCCAGTTGATAATGCAGAAGAGTACGAAAAAGAATGGCCTGCAGAAATTGCCCGCCAAAAGGCTGCAGTTGAAAAGGGACATGAAGAGGTTGTTGGGTTCGGTGGACTTTATGTTCTAGGAACAGAGCGCCACGAGTCGCGTCGAATTGATAACCAGCTACGAGGTCGTTCAGGTCGCCAAGGTGACCCAGGTGAGTCACGTTTCTATCTTTCATTGCAAGATGATTTGATGCGTCGATTCAATTCAGGAATGGTTGAACGCTTCTTAACCGCAGCTGGACTTCCAGAAGATGCACCAATCGAATCAAAGATGGTGTCTAATGCGATTAAGTCGGCACAGACTCAGGTTGAAGCCCAGAACTTTGAAATGCGTAAGAATGTTCTCAAGTATGACGATGTCATGAATCGTCAACGCACTGTTATCTATGGCGAACGTCGTATGGTTCTAGAAGGTGCAGATATTAAGGGCCAGGTTGCAACATTTGTTTCAGATACATTGACGGCATACATTTCAGCAGCAACTGCTGAGGGTTATGCAGAGGATTGGGATCTTGAAACGCTATTTACCGCGCTCAAAACAATTTACCCAATTTCATTTACTATCGAAGAGCTTGAAGCAAGAGCAGGTTCACGTGTAGGGCTAGACGCTGATTTCATTACCGCACAGGTACTTGAAGATTGCGAAGCCGCTTATGCGAAGCGAGAAGAAGCTTTGGGTGATGAAGTTATGCGCGAGCTTGAGCGCAAGGTCTTGTTATCAGTTCTAGATCGCAAGTGGCGCGAACATCTTTATGAGATGGATTATCTGCAAGAGGGAATTGGCCTTCGAGCGATGGCGCAACGTGATCCACTGGTGGAATACCAGAAAGAAGGCTTTGATCTATTCGCAGCGATGATGGATGGCGTTAAAGAAGAGATCGCAGGCTTTGTATTTAACATCGAAGTCACTGTGGAAAGTTCCAGTAATCAAGTTGTAGCTCCAGGACTTGAGGCAAAGCAATTGCCTCAGACAGGCTTGCAGTACACCGCTGCAGATGAATCAGGGGTTCGTACAACTGGTGAAGTATCTCGTAACGCACCGTGTCCATGCGGATCAGGCAAGAAGTTTAAGCGTTGCCACGGAGGCGCAGCTTAATTTTAAAGAAGTGTTAGACAGGTGCATAGCCACCTACCATCTAAGCCTTCAAACCTGATTGCAACTACACGCAGTCGAGTCCCAAAGCGAACGGTGACGGTTGCTTCGCAAATACCATCTAGTGGTTCAGTAATTCTTATCTTGCGCACCCGTCCAACTTCTTGCAGCGAACCAGTTGCGTGCTGAAGTTGTGAATAGATGGTGTAGTGACACATCAATTGAAGCTGCTGACTAGAGCGCCTTCCTGCCCAGATTTCTAGAACATTGTGAATGAATTGATGTACCAATGGAGTGATCTCTGGCAAAGTGGCAGCAGAGGTTGGTTGTGGCGCAAACTCTGCATCAAACTCTTCACCAAAGGTGCTCGGTACTAAGTAAAGCTGAGGCTTCTTCACCTTTTCTGGCCGCGGAGTTGGCCGAAACATTTCTAGGACGGGATGAAGAAAATCCTCATCAGGATCACTCGACAATGAAACTAGTTCAGTAATTGTAAAAGTTGGCATCTGGTCAAAGTCAGGTTGTGTTGTCATAGGCTTACCGTTGCCTTGTTCATCGCAGTCTGACTCAGCTTTTAGTACCTGAAGTACTCATACTTTTGACTGATTGTGGATAAACCTAGATCAAATGTTGCAATAACCCGTTGGGTACCCCTATGAAAAACAAAAGAGATTCACATGGCGCACGCATGCCACTTGCGATTACTTTGATTATTGCCGCTTTTGCTTCGGCTATTTTCATCTCAACATATTCAAATAAAGGTTATGACTATTGGGTCATCGCACAACCTGTGATGCCAGGACATTTGATTGCGCAATCAGACCTTGCGACAGATCACTTAAATATGGGGGACAGTACTGAATATTACTTACGGCAAACCGATCAGATTGTTGGTTTGGTTGCCACACGACAGATGCAGGTTGGCGAAGTCATATCCACTTCGGATGTAAGTAGCTCTACCGAATCCATGGTTACAAGTGCCGTTCCGCTAAATGTTCGTTCCGCAGATTTAGCGTCCGGAGTTAATTTAGGAGATTTAGTAGATCTGTACTGGGTGCTTGATTCACGAAATGGAGAAGCAGTTATAGATCCAATTTTGATCCTTGGCGGAGTAACAATAATTGGTTTGGATAGTTCAAAAAACTCATTAGGTGGAGATGTATCAATAACTGTTGCAATTGAAGAAACACAAGTTCTACGCATGTTAAGCGCAACGACACAGGGCAGATTAGTAGTGGTGCGTACACATGTCTGAACTTGAAATGCCCATTGTCATCACTGCGATTGCAAATACAGAAGCCGAAAGTTTTGTCGCGGGTACTCTGTATGCCCAAGGCTGGAACGTGGTTTTTCGGGCTATTGATTGGCTTTCACTGCACAACTACCTTGAAACAAATGCGGAACTATCGCAGAACGCCTTGCTTATCTTTGGAACAGATTTACCGGGTGCCAACAAGGGATTGATGGATTCGCTCAAGCCAGTTGTTCGGCAGATGATTGGTTTTTCTCTGCCTAATGGTGGAAATGGTGATTTTGGAGTTCTCATCCCTTTACCAAGTGAAGGTACCGATCTAGTCTCATTAGTGCGCGGACTAGTACGTGCGCCATTGGTGCGCACAATTGCACTTACCCAACGCAAAGCCCGAACTTCAAGAGTGATTGCAGTTGGGTCTGCAGGTAGTTACACCGGGTGCACCTTTATAGCGCTGAACTTGGCTATGGAGTTAAGTTTGCTCGAAAAATCCACCTTGCTCATTGAAGCTAACTTTCGAGCACCATCTCTTTCTCCACTGCTATCAATACGAAAAATAGCCGACGATTCACAATGGAAGAAGATCGCCCCTAATCTTTCGCTAACAGAGATCACCCAAAATACTTCTGAGAATTTAGTCGAATTCATGAGTAAGGCCACCGATGAATTTGATTTTATTGTCTTAGATATAGGTTCTGTTTCGGGTCTTTCAAATCGCTTAACTGATAGACGATGGACATCAACTGTTACAACGTGGTGTTGTGATCAAGCTGACGAGCTAATGATTACTTCGCGCGCTGATTATTTGGGCCACCATCGACTAATTCAGGTCATTGATTTGTTGCAACAAACCTCCATTAGGGCCCAACTGAGTTTTACGCAGAATATGAAGTCACCAGGCAAACGCGGGGATGCAGAAATGGCACGCTTTCTTACCGCTACAACTGCACTGAAGCCGATCCGCGTGCGAAGTATGAAACAAGAGAATCGATCAGTCCAAGCCGCCGAAGATGAACATGCCACCATGGTTGAGACAAATGAGCGCTCACATTTGCGTAAGGCGATCGCTGAATTAGCCCGAGAAATCACTGCATAAGATCTATTACTATGGGTGAATGCGTGCATACCTTCCAATTAGCCATAAGGATCTAGCAGCCTTTGTGCTCAATAAGACTATTGATGCGGATGAGGTTTTTGCGCCAACGCCAGCTTTTGTTGCAGATAATTTGGATTGCGATGAAGAAGAACTGGAGTATTTGCTCTCCGTAGCTGCAGGAGAAGAAGCTCTGGAACTTCGTCTTTCCGAGAAAGGGCCCGGAATAGTCCTGGCTTTTGAAGTAACAGATGAACAAATCGCCGAAAGCTATGAAGATTCGATCACGCTAAAAACTGCTTTGCCATGGGATCAGCTGCAATGCGCCCTTCTTGCTTTACAAGGAGATGACGAATTAGTGTGGTTTGCCACCCAAGAGATCGAGATCCATTTGGCGGAGTGGAAGTAAAGATGCTTCAACTAGAAAAGTTGTTGGGAGCACGCACAACCATCACTATCGATCAAGCAGAGAGATTGCGCGCACTTGTTGCTAATTGGCAACTCTTGTCAGATCTTTCATTTGCAGATTTGATTTTGTGGGTACCAATTCGTAAAGACATCACCATGTGGCCAACAGGGCATATCGCTGTGGGTCACATACGACCTACAACAACTTCTACGGTTTATATCAATGATGTTATAGGTGATGAAGTTTTGTGGGGATCTAAACCCATTATTGACGAGGCACTTTCAGGTGATGAGATTATTAAAGCCAGTGATTCCGAAAAAATAGGGGAAATGTCGGTTAAATCCGAAGCTATTCCGGTGACTTATGATGGTCAGGTAATCGCAGTTATCTCTAGCCATAGAAATGTTGAACATTCACGCGGATCTGGAAAGCTCGAAAGCAATTATCGTGAGCTAGCAAATCATCTTTATCAGATGGTTGCTCAAGGGAGTTTTCCTTACAAAGATTCTGGCTCATTGTTTGAGCCAGTGCCTCGCGTTGGTGATGGCTTAATTCGGTTAGATGCAAATTCGGCAATTTCTTATGCAAGCCCTAACGCAAAATCAGCTTTTTCTCGCATGGGATGGCGCGGTGATCTAGAAGGTAAAAACCTTGGCGAGATTGCAGAACAAGTTGTTACGGCATCGCTTAATCCACATGAAGAAGGCATTCGTTCGCGCCTAAATGGAAAGATTCTGCAAAGAGTTGAAATTGACAACCAAGGCGCAACCATTGACTTACTAGTTCTTCCGCTCATTATTGGAAAAGACAAGATCGGTGCAATAGTTTTACTGCAAAATGTGACTGAGTTACGACGACGCGATCGCGAATTAGTCACCAAAGATGCCACTATCCGTGAGATTCATCATCGAGTGAAAAACAATCTTCAAACCGTCTCGGCTCTACTGCGTTTGCAGTCACGTCGAATTGAAGATCCTGCAGCAGCCGCTGCCTTAGATGAGGCCGTCCGCCGTATCGCATCGATTGCTTTAGTCCATGAAACCTTGTCTAACAGCACCAAAACTACCGTTGCATTCGATGAGGTCTTAAGTTCTTTGGTCACCCATTCTTTAGAGCTCAGCCCTCGAATGGGGGAGTTACATATTGAACGAATTGGTGAGATTGGTTTATTGGAATCACGTGTTGCAACACCATTGTCATTAGTTGTCACTGAACTTATTCATAATGCACTTGAACATGGCCTTGCAGAATCTGGAACACAGTTGAAAATCGAAGTTCAACGCTATAGCAATGAGGGATTAGTAACTATTTCCGATGATGGAGTCGGGTTACCTGGTGACTTTGACTTAATGACGTCAGCTAATTTAGGCCTGCAAATTGTTCGAACCCTGACAGAAAATGAATTACAAGGTGAACTTAAGTTGGAATCAACCGACAAGGGAACACAGGCCAAGCTGCGCTTCCCACTTTAAATCTGGTTTTGCTGCTCCATCAAACGCGCACGGTTACGTGCTGCACGACGCTTAAGTGCACGACGTTCATCCTCAGATAACCCGCCCCAGACTCCAGCATCTTGCCCGCTTTCAAGAGCCCAAGCCAAGCAAGGCTCTTTAACGATGCAGCGCTGACAAACCTTTTTAGCTTCTTCGATTTGGGTAAGGGCTGGGCCGGTATTTCCTACGGGAAAGAACAGCTCTGGATCCTCATCACGGCAGGCTGATTGATGTCGCCAATCCATTGCATGTCTCCTTAGGGAAGTAAGACTCGGTTTTAGAGTAATAGTTGTACTACACACAGTTGTGCGTGCAAGGGCTTAATTGTCCCCTGTGTAGCGTTGTTATACAAGGATGAACGGCTAAGAGTTTTCAATTTAAGGGTGATCTATCTCAAGTGCCCCCGACAGGAATCGAACCTGTGCACCTGCCTCCGGAGGGCAGTGCTCTATCCCCTGAGCTACGGGGGCTCA
>Ga0208853_1000514_pt1 | contig 11754 bp, 12 predicted proteins | sample LakMenEpi03Oct11_FD_150667 | JGI IMG/M metagenome (GOLD analysis project Ga0208853, IMG submission 150667) | Freshwater microbial communities from Lake Mendota, WI - 03OCT2011 deep hole epilimnion (SPAdes) | ecosystem: Environmental > Aquatic > Freshwater > Lake > Epilimnion/Euphotic zone ... | reverse complement strand
TACCTGGATTAAGCCCTGCCCGTTAGGCGAAATATTTAACCTGCATTTTACATTTAATAGGAGCTTTGATGCTACAGGTGAAATAGATACATTATTCCTAAGCCAATTATAGAAGCGAAGAACATTGCAGCTAATGCAAGACCGACTTTTTTTCTTATAACAGTTCCTTTATAATAGTCAATTAGGCAGGTGGCGATAAATGCTGGTAGCAACCAAAACTCAAAGGATATCAGCATTATAAAATAGGGAGTAACAGAGATAAGTAAACAGAGAAGAAAAACATGAATATAAAAATTTGAAAACGCTAATTTTTTCATGACTGCTTATTTTCCTAAAAATAAGAAAAATTTGCATTTATTCAAAGCATGGTCTATAAGTCCTTCGCCCAAGGGGTTTTCTGAATTTGGGGCTGACAATCGTAATCTCAGCTTTATCTCTATACCATTCTTTTCAGCTGCTGGTCAGGAGACCACGCAGCGGCGGTACCATTCCGTTTCGTGAGGACACGATCCGGGGCGGTGTATCGTAAAACCAAAGCCGATTTCTTTGTTTAAACTTCCCCGCTTTACAGCTATAAATTTGTTGTTTCCTAATATTTTACTTACTTTTGACGTTAGTAACCTAAGGCAGGAGTATGATTAAATCATTCGGCAATTCAGAAACAGAAGAAGTTTGGAATGGCAATAGGGTAAAAAAACTTCCTATTGAAATTCAAAATATTGGACGAAGGAAATTAAGAATGATCAACAATTCAGTTGATTTTGGAGATTTAAGCATACCTCCGGCAAATCGCTTGGAAAAACTGTCAGGAAAGTTAAAGGAATATTACAGTATTCGAATTAATGACCAATGGCGAATTATATTCAAATGGAATAATGGAAATGCATTAGAAGTTAAAATAATTGATTACCATTAAAAAATACAAAATGGCTAAACTTAAAAATATACACCCAGGTGAAATTCTTTCAGAAGAATTTTTAATTCCTTTAAATATCACTGCATATAAACTTGCAAAAGATATTGAAATTCCTCAAACCAGAATTTCTGAAATTGTTAAAAGTAATCGTAGAATTACAGCTGACACCGCTTTACGCTTGGGTAAGTATTTCGGAAACTCGGCAAAATTTTGGCTTGGTTTACAAGATGATTTTGATATTGAAGAAGAAATGTCAGCAAAAGGAGCTATTTTAAAAACAATTAAAGCTTTAAATTCAAAGGTCGCTTAGCGGCGTACAATAACTAAGCTTTCGTTTTGCCCAACGGGCAAGAAATGAAAGCTTAGTTATTGCGTGCTGTTTTTATTGAAATCCTTTGAAGAAATTCCAAACTTCCTCCGCATATTCAATGTCTCGATTTTGAACTCCACTTGCAGGAGAGGAATTACTATATACCGTCTTGCTTGGAACAGCATGACCTGCGTAATTTAATACGAAATAAACTAAAGGTTTTGGTCCATTGTAAACTCTTTTCTCAACATTTCCTGCGTCCGATGTATTTACATCGAAAGTGGAAATTGTTGGGGTTACACTTTGAAGATTATTTCTTTGAAACCAATAGTTTAAAGTTGCTGTTTGTGATATTACTTTTCCTCGATTACAATTACCGCCAATATCTGCAACACAGCCACCATTTGCAGGCATTGCAGGGTCACTTGTTCCGTGAGTTATCAAAATTGGCAAGGGTAGATTAGAACCATTTGTACAAAGTCCGCTTTCAGGAAACTGAGGTAAGTTACCACTTGAAATTGCAATTGCCTTTATAGTTTCTGGAAATTGAAATGCGTAAGAATAGGTCATTAATGCTCCATTACTTGTACCCGTTAAATACATTTTATTGGCGTTAATATTTAACTCGGATACTAGCTTTGCATTTAGTTGTTTTAAAAAAGTTATGTCATCTCCTTGACTTCCTGAAATATCATCACTTCTGCAATCATTCCAGCCAGGATTTCCTTGAATGTCTAGTGAACCTTCTGGATAAACTACTAAAAACTTTTCATTGTCAGCAATTGTACGAAAAACAGATAAAGGGTGAGCTCCAATTTCGGAAACGCCCAATCCAAGTCCACCACCACCGTGCAAAACTGTTACTACAGCATTTACAGTTGTCATTCCTGCTGGTCGGTAGACTAAATATTTTCGTGAAATATTGTTTACAGTTATGAAATTTGTTGTCAATCCTTCTTGATAAGGAATGACTGTAGGATTTGAAGAATTACTATTGTAACTTTTTTTACAACTGTTAGTCGTTAATAATGTAAGGAGTAATAAAATTCTAAACATTGATTAAAGTATTTTGATTTACTCCCATCAGACACTTGATTCGGCTAAAAGTTTAATTGATAGTGTGGGGTTTTTCAAAATAGCACACAACTCGTTATTTGCCGCAACACTAATTTACTTTATTGCGCCAATACAGCCTAATTTAGTGGATTGGCGCAATTGGAACTTTTTATAGATGTAAAAACAAAACATTCTCTTCGAGAAACATTTCTGGGATGAAAACGCAACGTTTCGAGAATCGTTACAGGGAAAAAGTCTTTTCTTATATTTGAATAGTTAATGCACAGTCTATGCCTGAAATAAGCACATTGACAATTATAAGAGGAAGTTTGCCACCTCGTGCTCATGCAATGGTGCTGGAATGGGCATCTTTGCACAGGGATGAACTTATGGTTGACTGGAAACTTGCTACCGGAAAAAAAGAAATCAATAAAATAGAACCTCTAAAATGAAGAAACCATGTATAAGGTTATTGATATAAATAATGTTGGCAATTTTCAAGTTTTATTAAAATTTAATGATGGCGAATCTAAATTGATAAACTTTGAACCTTTGATTGGCGATGGGATAAGTGCTCCATTACTGGATAAAGAGTATTTCAGCAAAGTTTCAATTGATAATGGAGGTGGAATTGACTGGCCCAATGGTATGGACTTCTGTCCCAATTTTTTAAAGGATTTTGCTATGGATAGCGAATTTCAAAAAGAATCCAAAGTCAGCTAAAATAAAATTTAGTAAAGATAAATGGGGTAGGCTTTAAAGAAATCTGCTTCAGTTCTTTATTATCCTGTTGTTCAAATCTTGACAAATCATCAACCGTTTTTTGTACCCGCCCGCAATTTTACATTTCATTTTCCATCATTCCATTCTTCATAAAATTCCTCTAAGTATGTCTGCATGAAATCATGTCTTTTTTGGGCCATCTTCCTGCCGGTTTCTGTATGCATGAGATCTTTCAGCAAAAGTAGTTTTTCATAAAAATGATTGATGGTAGGGGCAGTACTGCTTCGGTATTGTTCAGGCGACATATTCTGTTGTGGTGGTATAGCAGGATTATAGAGTTCCCTGTTCTTATATCCGCCATAATGAAAAGCACGGGCGATACCAATTGCACCGATAGCATCAAGCCTGTCGGCATCTTTAACAATTGCCAGTTCAATACAATCGATTGTTGCAGCGGTTTGCCCGCCTTTAAAGGATATGTTTCGTATGATACTTGCGATATGGTTGGCGTAATTTTCTTCCAGTCCGGCGCTGCGTAAAAATGCTTTGGCTTTTGCCGGGCCGATTTCTTCATCTCCATCATGAAATTTTGCATCAGCGATATCATGCAGTAAGGCGGCAAGCTCTACCGTAAGTTCATCTGCCTTTTCGGTTTTGGCGATGGTTTTTGCTGTTTTCCAAACCCGTTCCACATGAAACCAATCGTGGCCGGCTTCTGCTCCCTTAAGAGTTTCTCTTATAAAGTTTATGGTATTTTCAATCAATAATTGATTTGTCATGGTTTGATCAAATTTAATGGTAACTGTATTCGCAGCTAAGATTTCCTTATAGTATAAATAGATTTTTCGGATTTGATGCCGGAAAAAGATTATCTTCCTATGGTAAAATTAACCATTGTACATTTCATGAACCGCAGATGAAAAAGATTTTCTCGATTACACTTTTATTTTTTTTGCCTGTTACAATAAACGCTCAAAAGAGTAGTTTACATGAAGCACGGGAGAATTTTTTCAGAGGAGGGATGAAGGCAGGATTGAACGTGGGTAAGGTGAGAGGTGCTTCGTTTAAGTCTGGCTTCGAATACAATTATCAGGCAGGAGCATTTTTGCAGTTTAATTTCAGTTCAAGATTTGGTATTCAACCTGAAGTGAGTTTGGTGCAGCAATCAGCTGAATTTTCTGATGATGTAACTATCATTTACGACGACTTGTTCAGCGGCTCCCAACGGAATGCAAAATTGTATTATCTGGAAATACCTGTTTTGCTCAATATCAATATCGGGCCCAGTAAGCGTATAAAGGTTCAAACTGGTCCAGCTTTTGGCCGCTTATTGAAACAAACGGTAGATAGCCTGGTAAACAACACCGATTTGTATAAAAAAACGGAATGGAGTATGATTGCTGGGATATGGATCCAATTACCACTGATTCATATGGGTGCTAGGTATAAACAAGGGTTAACGAATATCAACGCGATAGACAATCGCCAAAGCTGGAAAAACCAATCCTTCCAGTTTTTTCTTGGGCTCACTTTTTAGCCGCTTTTTTCTTTTTTATTTCTGCGGATTTCAACGGTGAAGCATCAGCGCTTTCAGGTAATTTTCCATTCTGATGAGAACTATTAATCCTGAAGGCCTTCTGGTCATTGATATCGAAACTGCTTCTTCATTTCCGGCTTACCGGGATATGGATGAACACTGGCAAAAACTTTGGGATGATAAGGTAGCCCGGACGCTTCCTGAAGGAACCGGTCCCGATGCCTTTTATCCGGCTCGTGCAGGTGTGATGGCGGAATTTGCAAAAATAATTTGTATCAGTATAGGCATTTTTCATCGCGAAGAAAAGCTGGAATTAAAGCTGCAGTCGTTTTGTGGCCATGATGAAAAGGAACTCCTCACCGAATTCCTGGATGCCCTTCAGCAAATATCGGTTACCCGTAAACGCTGGAGTTTTGCCGGGCATAATATCAGGGAATTTGATATTCCGTTCATTTGCCGCAGGTTGATCATCAATGGAATGGCATTACCGGCATATCTCGATTTTCAGCAAATGAAACCCTGGGAAACGAACATAGTAGATAGTTTCCAATACTGGCGGTTTGGCGATTATAAGAATTACACTTCTTTGAATCTGCTAGCCATGGCCTTACAAGTGCCCACTTCAAAAGATGATATGGATGGCAGTATGGTTGGAAAGTTATACTGGGAAACCGATTTGATGCTTAGAGAAACTAATCTGCAAAGAATCGTGCGGTATTGTCAGAAAGATGTGATAACCACTGCTAATGTTCTATTGCGGTTCATTCAGCAGCCATTGTTAAATGCAACAAATGTAATGATTACAGTATAGGGAAATGAAAACTTAATTCACTGGTTTCAGCATCAGCAGGTAAACTGGAAAGTGATCACTGTAGCCATAATTATAGGTATTGCCATCCCAGGTTCTTTTACTGTAACCCCTGTACTTGCCGGTTTTTTGAATGATGAATTCCTTATTGAAAATGACGGCACGGCTGTAATGATATCCGGGTTGCTCCTTATTTAACCATCCGCCGGAAATAACCACCTGATCGAACAAGCTCCAGGCATCCTGATAAGGTGTTGTACCAATCCCTTTTTTGTACATATCTACCCAAGGGTTGTACATGCCGTTTATTTTAATTTCATCGATATTTCCTTTCGATCCGATTATTTTGGTTAGGCTCGGGCTAACCGGATCGTCGTTAAGATCGCCCATTAATACAATTTTACTGGCAGGATTCAACACAAGGATAGAGTCCATGGTTCGCTTCGCCCTTCCAGCAGCCGCAGCTCTGGCCGGAATAGATCTTTCCTCCCCACCTGAACGGGAAGGCCAGTGGTTTACGAATACATGAATGGTATCTCCATCCAGAATGCCTTTCACATATAATATATCACGGGTAAAAAAAGATTCTTTCGATCCACCCGGAAGCTGCACAAATAGTGGTTCACTATATAAAACACTGAAGTAAACCGGATTGTAAAAAAGAGCAACATCTACACCCCGTTTGTCTGGGGAATCATAATGTACAAATTTCCATTTCCGGCTTTTCAGTTTCTTTGAATTGGCCAGATCGGTAAGAACGGTATCATTCTCAATTTCAGCTACGCCTAAAAGGGCAAGTCCATCAGGAGAAATTTCTGTTCCCATTTGAGAAACCACGTCTGACAACCGTTCAATCTTATCCAGATAAACATGGCTATCATAATGCCTGGCACTGTTGGGCAGAAACTCTTCGTCATCTACATTGGGGTTATTAATAGTATCGTAATAGTTTTCAAGATTATAAAAACCGATCAGGGAAGCACGATAGTTTTTTTTCTGTGCAAAAGTTAAACCACTGATTGTTAATAAAATAATGATTAAGCTATATCTTTTCATATGATTAAATGTGCGCAAAGGTAGTATATAGGTACAGATCATTGTTATGTGCACATTATATTTACCTTAGGAACTACATTTATTCCTAAATGTTGCAGCATATCTGTAAATTTGCGCCTCTTAAAGAATATATATGTACTTCAACTTAACAAAATTTACCGGTTCTGTTGCAGTGATGTTGTTTTTTGCAGTACCATTGGCCGCACAGGTACCTGTAAAAACAGTCACCGGAAATGCTGACACAACTGTTCTCGAGCAATTGAAGGAAGATGTTGGTGACAATATCCCGGTTATTTCCATAGATGAAAATGACGGACAAGATGGAAGTGCACAAAACATCTCTTCCATGCTGAGTGCAGGAAGAGACCCGTTTTTTAATGCAGCAGCTTTTAAATTTAATGCGGTACGTTTCAGGATAAGAGGTTATGATGCGGATTTATTCAGCACTTATATGAATGGTGTGCCGATGGAAAACCTGGATAATGGTTTTACTCCTTTTGGTTTGTGGGGCGGATTGAATGATGTGTTAAGAAACCGGGATATTGCTCTCGGGTTGAAAGCGGTTCCCTATTCATTCGGAGATGTTGGAGGTTTAACCTATATGGACAGCCGTGCATCATACCAGCGGAAACAGACCAGCATCAATTATGCCATCTCAAACAGGAACTATGTTCATCGGTTTATGTTCACCCATTCAACCGGGCTGAACAAAAAAGGTTGGGCTTTTAGTTTTTCCGGCTCACGCCGTTGGGCAGATGAAGGATTTGCAGATGGTACCTATTATGATGGATGGTCTTTTTTTGCAGGAGTAGACAAGCGATTGAATGATCGCCATCTCTTGTCGTTTGTAGCCTTTGCCACACCAACTGAAAATGGCCGCCAGGGGTCATCCGTTCAGGAGTTGAGAGATTTGTCGGGAGATAATTTTTACAATCCTTTCTGGGGTTACCAAAATGGCCGTAAAAGAAATTCCAGTATCGCCCGTTCATTTCAGCCTATCGGGATTCTTACACACGACTGGAAAATAAATGATAAAACCTCTTTGCTTACAGCAGCTTCCATCACCGCAGGTAAAAGAAGTACAACGGCTTTAGACTGGTACAATGCCGCAGATCCACGCCCTGATTATTATCGTTATTTGCCCAGCTATCAGGAAGATCCGGTGATAAGAGAGCAGTCCTATAATGCAATGAAGAACGATGTTAACCTCCGCCAGATCAATTGGGATAAATTGTACAATGCCAATTATGCCTCACGCGAAACCATCAACAATGTTAATGGAATTGCCGGAAATTCAGTTACCGGAAAGCGTTCACGGTATATTCTGGAAGAAAGAATCATCAATACAACCCGTTTCAATTTCAATTCAACCCTTAATACCTCAATCAAAGATAACATCAGCTTTTCTGCCGGTATAACCTATCAGCAGCAAGACAATCATTATTATAAAGAAGTTGAAGATCTGTTGGGTGGTGAATTTTATGTAGATATCAATCAGTTTGCTGAACGTGATTTTCCTTCTAACCCTACAGCCAATCAAAATGATCTGAACAACCCGAACCGGATTGTAAAAGAAGGCGACCGTTTCGGTTACAATTACAATATCAATATCAAGAAAGGTTCCGTTTGGATGCAGACGGTTTTCAAATTCCGTAAGTTGGATATATTCGTGGCTACAGAACACAGTTATACCAGTTTCTACAGGAAAGGGAATGTGCGTTCAGGATTGTTTCCGGATAACTCTTATGGAAAATCAGCCACTTACAACTTTTACAACTCATCTATCAAGGGTGGAGTAACCTATAAATTAAATGGCCGGAATTATTTTTATGCCAACGGATTGTACATGTCGAGAGCGCCTTTCTTCGAAAATGCTTTCATTGCACCACGTACAAGGGATTTTGTTCAGGAGAATTTGAAATCTGAAGAATTCGGATCTGTAGAAGGCGGATATGTGATGAATGCACCAAGATTGAAAATCCGTGCAAATGGGTATTATACTGTCATCAAAAACCAATTGAATGTACTCACTTTTTATGATGACGTGTTTCAAAACTTTGTGAACTATGCCATCAGTAATATTGGCAGGGTTCATGCAGGTGCAGAGTTTGGTTTTGAGGCAAAAGTATATAAGGGATTAAGTGTAGTTGCCGCAGCTGCCATCAGCGACTTGCGATACAATACCCGTCAGCGTGCAACGGTTACTGCTGATAATAGTCCTACCACATTGGCTCGCAACATTACCGTATACTCGAAAAACTTTTTCGTGCCTACGCCTCAAAATGCTTACACCATCGGTTTAGATTATCGTTCACCAAAATTCTGGTTTGTGAATCTGAACTTCAATTATTTCGATAAGATGTACCTTGATTTCAATCCGATACGCAGAACTGCAAATGCGGTGAATGGTGTACCGGAAGGTTCTGCTTTATGGAATGAAATTTTAGACCAAACGCAACTTCCTTCACAATATACACTGGATCTTTTTGCAGGATATTCACTGTTGTTAAACCGCAAAATGAAAGAATTGAAGAAAAGAACATTTTTGCAGTTCAATGTGGGCATCAACAATATCCTGAATAATGAAAATATTGTTTCAGGCGGGTTTGAACAACTCCGATTTGATGCAGCAGAAAAAAATGTAAACAAATTCCCTGATCGCCGCTTCTATGCATACGGGCTTAATTTCTTTGCCAGTATGGGGCTTAGGTTTTAATTATGACACTTACAAAAAACATTAAAATACACACCATGAATAATTTAAGATCATTAATCGCTGTTCTAATGCTTGTGATAGCAGTAGGTTCTTTCAGTGCCTGTAAAAAAGAGTTCGATGCTCCTCCGGGGCCCGGAGATCTGGATATTGTAGCCAATACTACCATTGAAGGATTAAAGGCCTATCATACTGTTCCAGGAGCATACGATCTGATTACAGAAGATGTGATCATTTCCGGTATCGTTGTTGCCAATGATAAGAGCGGTAATTTTTATAAGCAATTGTTTATTCAGGACAGTACAGGTGCCATACAGGTTCAAATAGAAGGGTTTAGTTTGTACGTTTCCTATCCTGTAGGGCGTCGTGTTTATCTTAAATGCAAGGGCCTTACCCTGAGTGATGCCAACAGCAATATGGTTTTGGGTGTTAAAGCTACCGTCGGTGGATTGCCTTCGCAGGAAGGTATTCCCGGTCAAACCTTAAATCAGTACCTGTTTGGGGGTTCTCTTGATAATCTCGTTGAACCAATTACGGTAACCATTTCACAGTTGGGTACAGCTATGAATAACCGTTATATCAATGCTTTGGTAAGGCTTGAAGATTATGAATTTATATCTGCTGATACCTCAAAAACCTATTCTGATACATCAGCATTCAAAAGTACTCAAAACCGATTGATCAGTCTGGGTTGTGGTAATAGTTTATCTACCGTTGTTCGAAACAGCGCTTATGCTAATTTCGCAGCTTTACGTTTGCCCAAAGGAAATGGAAGCATCACCGCTATTTACACGATTTTTAAATCTTCGCCTTCCAGCAGCACAACCACCAAACAATTAATTATACGCGATACGGCTGATATTCAATTCAACAATCCTCGTTGTGGGGCACCCCCGGTTGGAACAGTTACGCTTTTAAATGAAGATTTTGAAAGTCAGACAGCCAATACTACTTTCCCTTATGTACCTATCACTATTGCTAATTGGAACAACCTTGCAGAAGTGGGAACAAAGAGCTGGGATGCACGTATTTTCAGCAGCAACAAATATGCCTATATGAGCGCTTTTGGAACCAATGCACCGGATATCAAAAACTGGTTGGTTACCAAAGGAATCAATATGGATGCCACAGCAAATGAAACTTTGACTTTTGACACTAAACAAGATTTTATCCTTACTGTTGCACCGGGCGGTACCAATGTTGAATCAGACCTTAAAATACTTGTTTCCAGTAACTATACCGGTACAGGAAACCCATGGGCTGCAGGAGTAACTTGGACTGACATCACTTCACAGGCAACTTTATCACCCGGAAGCACGACATCAAATTTTCCTTCATCATTTACTCCATCAGGAAGTATCAATTTAAGTTCTTATACAGGAACCATTTATATTGCCTTTAAGTATGAAGGTGCTGATCCAAGCGGAACAGCTACTGATAGAACATCGGCATGGGAGGTTGATAACGTGAGGGTACTCGGACTTTAATTTAATTGCACAAATTTTAGTAAAGAGCCATCTCATCCAAAGATGGCTCTTTATAAAAAAAATTTTCTTAAATACTTGATGATGAAAAAAATCTTTACTTTTTTATTGATGCTGGCAGCAATGGCAGGTCATTCGCAATCAACAACAATAGTCATCAGCCAGGTTTATGGTGCAGGAGGTAATACCGGTGCAACTTTAAATGCCGATTTTGTTGAACTGCATAATATTTCTGCCGTACCTCAAAGCACAGCAGGTTTTTCTATCCAGTATGCGTCTGCAACTAATACAGCTACATGGACGGGTGTTTCTGCCTTGCCAACGGCTACCATTCCTGCCGGAGGGTATTATCTTATTCAGATGAGCACTACCGGATTAACAGGGGTTGCTTTACCAACCCCGGATTATGTGTCTAATCCACCCATTGCAATGGGCGGCGTGAATGGAAAGGTTGCCTTGGTGAATAATACCACGCCACTGGTAAGTTCAGGAGCAGGATGCCCAACCACTGCATCAGCAGTGATTGATTTTGTAGGTTATGGTTCTGCAAACTGTGGTGAAACTGCGCCTACACCCGGACTAACGGTAACGGATGCCATATTCAGAAATAACAACGGTTGTACTGATACCAACAATAATCTGGCAGATTTCAGTCTGGCCCCAGTTGCACCTCGTAACAGCTCAAGCCCGGTATCTGTTTGTGGAGGCCCTTCCGGCCCGGCCATTTCAGTTAGCGCACTTACTGCATTTGGAAACGTTTGTATCAACACAACTGTTGGCCCGAATAGCTTTGTTATCACTGGTTCAAATCTTACAACTGCTGATATCGTTGTTGGTCCTTTAGCAGGGTTTACTTTTTCCACAACATCAGGAGGGATTTTTGTAGGCACATTGACTATCGCACATGCTGCCGGAGCATTGACGCAACCGGTTTTTGTAAAATTCACACCCACAGCCATTGCATCTTATAATGGAAACATTGCAGTAATCGGAGGTGGGGTGATCACTGCGGTAAATGTAGCCGTTGTTGGGGCCGGGGCAAATATACCTCCATCTGTTGTAACCGGCGCCGCAAGTGGTATCACGGGTACAACTGCCACTGCAGGCGGAACCATCGGATCGAATGGTTGTACAGCTGTCACAGGATACGG
>Ga0208853_1000512_pt1 | contig 11769 bp, 13 predicted proteins | sample LakMenEpi03Oct11_FD_150667 | JGI IMG/M metagenome (GOLD analysis project Ga0208853, IMG submission 150667) | Freshwater microbial communities from Lake Mendota, WI - 03OCT2011 deep hole epilimnion (SPAdes) | ecosystem: Environmental > Aquatic > Freshwater > Lake > Epilimnion/Euphotic zone ... | reverse complement strand
CCCGGAAAGACCGCGATCGATGAACCAATAAGGGATGATTACAGTAGATTTCTTTTTACAGGCACCTGCAAATAGGAGTACTAAATAAATGGCAGGTACCCAATGGTATGCTGGGCGAAAAGAAATTTTCATAGAAAAGATATCAATCAACCTTCGTAAATATAAATGTTTATTACGAAGTACTAAGAAAATTGCCATCGATAATAAGCAATTTTACACCACCCTCGGAAATCGATCGATGTGAACTCAGGTTATCAGATACGATATAACTATTCCCTTTTTCCAGCCGTATTTTCTCACCGGTGCTCAATTCACTTATAAATGCCCCCTCCAGACAGTGCACGATATGACCTTTCTGGCACCAATGATCAGCTAAATATCCGGGCGAATATGCTACCAGTCGCACCCGAAGACCTTCAAATTGTAGGGTTTGCCAGGTGGCAACGCCGGACTCACCAGGAAAATCAACCGTAGGAACCTCAGACCAGTCAATGAATTGGAAGGGGATATTGGACATACAATAGTCAATTTTTTTTTAAATGATTGCATAACAGTATTACATCGAAAAATCAACTAAGCTGATTGTTTGATTGCTTAGCATATAGAAAATGGTAAACCATAGCTGTGAGAAATAAAGCAGCTGAAATAAATACATCGATCAGCATAACGGAACGAAGCTGTTGATTGATACCTCCAATCTGATAGAATAGCCATACAAAAGACAACATACTAATTAATCCAATCGCAGATGCCCAGCCATAAAAAGATTTTTTAATGGCCGATAAGATCATTCCAACACCAATCAATCCAAAAAATATAGCGCGATGTCGGAGCAGTAATTGCAAATTGGCATCACTTATATCCACGCCATAGCTTTTTTGCAGCTGCTCGGTAAAGAATAAGAAAGAAAAGGGAAGGATATGCACTAATCCCGTAATCAGCAGTATCAGGCGGTATAAGTTTTCCATAATTGACCATTTACACACAAAGAATTAGAAATGGGCAATCGGTATACCCAAACAATCAGAAAAATAAGCCAGTACTAATTTTGGATCGGTAGTATAAAGCTGACTACCATATTGATGGTACTGAGAACGATCAACTCTATGATGATTTACTGGATCGAGAATCAGGTTAGGACAACCCTGAAAAGCATCACCTACCAGTTCCACGATCTCTCTACGTGGCTTGGGATATTGAATATATCGGATATCAAATTTTTCTCTTAAATCCGGATAATAACTCAAAACTCCTTCAATCAAAGCGCAGTCCGGACAATAATATAGTTTCCCATCTTTATCACGCTGATCATCTGTAAAATTTGGTGCTAATAAAAAAAGTATATCCATTTGATATAAAATTAAACATATTTTAAAGAAGTGTCGATAAGAACTCAATATATTTTTTTCCCCTGTCCTCGGCAAAGTAATCAAGCAACAACATGATTCCAGCCTGTATCATGAGTCCAAGACCGACACCTTTTAGTACTGTTTCAGGTGACGATCTCAAAAAAAGAAAGGTGCCTGCAAGAATTAAGGCAATCTCAATCCAGCGATAAAAGATAAAATTTTTCATCACCACCTTCATACGCGGTATTTCCTCTGTTTGAATCAGCCGTTTATCAGTCTGCACTATATTCGTTACACGGATGATATCTTTTGGACTTCTAATAAAAATTGATCCGCCCACAGCTATCTGAATGAGGGCAATCAATATAAACGAATATGCCATTCCATTATAAAAAGGCTGTTTAAGTTGTATCAGAAATAAAAGAGCCAAAATAATAGCTGAAACCCCCGTTAATATGAATAGTATACTTTCACCTTTTTCAGCAGTAAAGTAGCGGGTGATTGCTTCCATTTTGTTGTTGAATTTAAATGATAAACACCTTATCTGAGTTAAATTTCGTTGTTTTTTTTGAAATACAGAGGTAGTGAGTTACTGTTGAAAGATTCCTATCCATGGACCGAATTTACGCTGCTGTTCTGTGAAGGTATCTGCATAGGGACCAAAAGGGTGGTCAAATGGTTTTTGTTTTACTAAGGGCCAGTCTTTCGAGATATCATATACTGGTCGGGGTTGTGAATTAATAAAGGCAGCTATATCCCAGGCTTCTTCAACTGTTAGAACCGGCTGATGATAATTCATCGGATTTGGCATATTATTTCTGATATATCCGGCCAATCGTGATAGCCGATACATCCCTGCACCAGTCGTATAGCTTTTCGCACCCCAGAGTGGGGGATAGGTATATTCCCGATCACTCGAATCAGGCTGGCCCTGTCCGTTTATACCATGGCAGCGGGCACATTGGGTGAGATAAATTTTTTTCCCGGCGACCGGATCTGCTTCTAAATGACAGTTCTGGCAATTCATCCCATTGGTAAGCTGTGCTACTGTTCCTTTTGGGCCAAGGTATTTTGCTGTATGAACAATCAGTTCGCGTCCATAGCGAATGATGGCACCGGTACTATCTGTTGGTATCTGATAAGCACCGGCTCCGGTCCAGCAATTAAATGATGCATCAGTCGATACTTCCCTGATAGCATTATTACGACATCCCAAACATGCCAACAGTAAAAAATTAAACAAGAGTGGCTACTAAGCGAACAGTAAATTAGTGCAGTTGTCGGTAGAATTCAATCCCAATGATTGTTATACCCATCAGAAGTACGAACCATCCGAAATAAAGCTTCAACTGTTTACCGGAAAATGCCTCACCCCATTTTCTGCCTGCAAAAGTGCCAACAACTGATAGAAGGGTAATGGTGAGTAATAGTTGCCAATGGTATTGTTGCCCTTGAGAAAGATCGCCCAGAAATCCAATTAGAGTATTCATGGCAATGATTAAAAGCGAAGTACCAACAGCTTCTTTCATCGGGAGACGAAAGGAAAAGATTAAAACAGGCAGTATAATGAAACCCCCGCCTGCTCCTAATAATCCGGTGAGCAGTCCCACTTCAATACCACGCCAGATGGTTTTGATGACCGGTACCGGGTGGCTGGCCATCAAAGTTTCTTCATGTAGCTCATTACGTAACATCTGAATAGCGGCAACAATCATAACTATGGCAAAGACCAGCATGATGAGCAGCGATCGATTCAGCACCCAGGTATCAGAGGAATATATAATTTCTGGAATGGCAGGGAGAATATATTTCCGCACTAAAAGCACGGTCAATATGGAGGGAACACCGAAATAAAAACCCGTTAAAACACGTATTTGTCCGCGTCGAAAATATTTGTATGCACCGGCTAAGCAACTTATGCCTACGATGAACAATGAATAGCCAGTAGCTTCCGCGGGAGCCAAGCGAAACAGATACACCAAAACCGGTATAGTAAGAATGGAACCACCTCCGCCGATCATGCCCAATAAAAGACCAATCAGCAGGGCAGCCAGGTATCCTGCAATTATCATGTACTTGTACTTAAAACAAAGTTGCACTTATTTCCGCAATAAGCGAAGCGGATATCTTACAACGACTGTAAAAATGAATTATCTGGCAGTGGCAATACCAACTCGTTGCTGTAAAAATTCCTGACTGGTCATTTCGCGCACCATGAAACGAGCCAAATCGCCTGCCGATATCTCCACTGCATAACCTGCCGGTTGTTTATTGATAGCTGTAACATAAGCACGGGCAGCCTCTTCATCGGTCACGGTTTCCGGACAAACCAGGGTCCAATCCACTGCCGATGTGCTGAGTTGTTCGAACATTTTAATATGCTCTGAAGCATAGGCCTGTCGATCGGCTGGAAAATCTTCCTGTTCACCCAACATTGTTCCCTCATCAGTATCGAGTAAAATAGCATCTCCCAAAACCAACAGTCGCCTGACACCTGTTGCCTTCATGCCTGCCAATACCTGTTTAAGTCCGCCACTGCGGGTAATATCACCAGGTTCCCGATCTCCGGAAATTGTAAAAAATACAATATCTGCCCCTCGCATGGCTTTTTCGACTTCTTTTTGATCTAAGAGGTACCCTTTTACAATTTGTAGTTCATGACCCACCACTGCTTTATCGAGCCATTGTTCTATATTTCGATCATAGGCAATCACCTTATGACCTGCCGCCAATAATTGCTCGAGCAACCGACGACCCACCCTGCCCGCTGCACCATAAATGACTATTTGCATGGGTAAAAGGTATAGATAATCTGTAGAATCAGGTGAAGGAAGTTATTTCATCCATTTGAATGGCGAGGTGGCTCTCATCAAAGATGGCCTCACCATTTTTTATGATGATGATTTGTGGCGACTCATGGTGCACATGAAAACGTTCAGCAATGTCATTCGAAATGGGTCGATAGGAGATCAGATCAAGGAAATAAAAATCCATGGCAGCAGGTTGTTCTTCCCGCTCCAGTCGGTTTAATACCATAGAACTGACACTGCATCTGGTACTGTGTTTGAATATAACCTGTGGACGGCTATTCGATGCGGTAACGATTGTTTCCAATTGCTCCGGGCGCTGAAGGGGGATCCAATGTATCATGGTAGCAGGCGGAGGAATGAAATCAAGAGCCCTGCCGGAAATAGTTCGGGTTGGTGGTGGGGCAGCCGCGACCTCGTGTAGAGGCGCATGACATGCATACCATTCCAACTACCAGAATAATCAGGAGGATAAGTGATAAGTTTTTCATAGTTTACGGTTAAATGACCGATTTGGCTTTATATTGCACGTATCAAAGATACGAATACCAACAAAAAGGCTGCCCGGGGCTTTTGTTCAAAAAATGTTAATAGTAGCCCCTTCCAATTAAACGTATGAAACTGCATTTTATTTCGATCGGAGGTAATGTGATGCACCAGTTGGCCATAGCACTACACCAAAAAGGCTACAAAATCACCGGCTCAGATGATGAAATTGTTGACCCTGCCCGTTCGAACTTAGCCAGAGCCGGACTGCTTCCCGATGCAATCGGATGGAACAGCGATCTGATTACCAGTGATTTGGATGGAATCATATTGGGTATGCATGCGCGGGAAGATAATCCTGAACTGATGAGAGCCCGTTCGCTGGGTTTACCGGTGTATTCCTTCCCGGAGTATATCTATAAAGAGAGTCTGAACAAAAAACGTATCGTAATAGGTGGTAGCCATGGCAAAACCACTACCACGGCCATGATTATGCACCTGCTCCAACATCAGCACCTCGCTTTCGACTACCTGGTGGGTGCCGCCGTCAAAGGTTTTAACGCATCGGTGCAGTTAACGGATGCCCCTGTGATTGTTTGTGAAGGCGATGAGTATCCAGCCAGTGCACTTATAAAAAAGCCAAAGTTTCATTTTCTCTTTCCCCATATTGCCGTCATTACAGGTATCGCCTGGGATCATATTAATGTTTTTCCCACTTTTGAGATCTATCTGGAGCAGTTCACGCTTTTTATTGATAAGATCGAAGCCGGTGGCGTTCTGATATATAACCAGACTGACGCCACATTGGATGCCCTGGTGCACCAATCACCCCGTTCCGATATCAGGTACCTACCTTACCATATTCCAACCTATCAAGTTAAAGAAGGAATTACTACCATCGAGGTCAATGAACAATCAGGTCAACTATCCGTATTCGGGGAACATAATTTGCTGAACCTGGAAGCAGCCCGCTTGGTGGGAGAGGAACTGGGCATTCATACCAATGATTTTCTCCAGGCAATGGAAAGTTTTTCCGGAGCTGCCAAAAGACTGGAGTTGTTGGCAGCAGGTAAAGGAACCCGCATTTTTCGCGACTTCGCGCATGCACCCAGTAAAGTGGCAGCAACCATCGCAGCAGTAAGAAAGCAGTTCCCTGATCATCACCTGCTGGCAGTGCTTGAGTTACATACTTTCAGCAGCCTCAATGAAAAATTCCTGCACGAATACAAGGGCTCCCTGGATGCTGCCGATCGGGCAGTGGTATTCTATACCCACCATGCCCTGCAACATAAAAAGCTGCCACCATTGGATCCAACCCGCGTAGCTGCTGACTTTGGCAATGACCAACTTGCCGTTATCAACGATAAAGACGCACTCATTCAATGGCTGTACCAACAAGATTATCAGCGAACCATCGTATTACTGATGAGTAGTGGTACATTTGATGGGGCAGATATGCTTACATTTGCAAAAACGATTACTGCCCAGTAAAGAACAAAACATGAATCTGTCACTTACCCGACCCATTGCCTTCATTGACCTGGAAACCACCGGAGTCAGCATCACACAAGATCGCATTGTTGAAATTGCGATTGTTAAGATTATGACTGACGGTACGCGTCAGGTAAAAAGAAAATTAATACAACCCGGAATGCCCATTCCCGAATCTGCTACTTCCGTGCATGGCATCACCAACGACATGGTGAAAGATGCGCCTACTTTTAAGCAGGTAGCCAATGAATGTAAGCAGTTCATCGATAATTGTGATATCGGCGGTTACAACAGCAATCGATTCGATATTCCGATGTTGATGGAAGAATTTCTTCGTGCCGGGATTGAGTTTCCGATTGATAATCGAAAATTTGTGGATGCCCAGAAAATTTTTCATAAAATGGAGGAAAGAACACTTTCTGCTGCCTACAAATTTTATTGCATGAAAACCCTGGAGGGTGCCCACAGTGCAGAAGCAGATGCCACAGCTACCTACGAAATACTTGAAGCACAGGTTGGTCGCTATCCGCAAATGGGAAATACAGTTGATAGCATCTCCAAATTTACCGGTGAAGATGATTTTGTTGATTTTGCCCGTCGTTTCATAAAAGAAAATGGCATAGAATTATTCAATTTCGGCAAACACAAAGGTAAACCGGTAGAGAAAGTGCTCAGAGAAGAACCCCAGTATTATGATTGGATGATGAAAGGTGATTTTGCCATGAATACTAAGCAAAAACTAACCGAGATCCTGAACCGAACCCTACTGAAAAAGTCGGGCAATGGAGGCTAAATAATTTAACTTACTGCTGCTGCTATCTTTTTGTATTTTAGCTGTATCAACATCCATTGCATTTGGAGAAAATTGTTATTATACCCACCTACAATGAGCGGGAAAATATCCTCGCCATTACAGATGCCGTATTTGCGCTTCAACGCGGTTACCACATATTGGTAATCGATGATAATTCCCCCGATGGAACAGCACAACTGGTGGAAGAACAAATGCAACGTTTTCCCGGTCAACTTTTCTTAATTCGTCGTAGCGGAAAATTGGGACTGGGTACCGCATACATCAAGGGTTTTGAATGGGCACTCGAACGCGGCTATCAATACATCATGGAAATGGATGCCGACTTTTCCCATAACCCAGCAGATTTGGAACGTCTCTATGAAGTTTGTCATTCCGGTGAAGCAGATGTAGCCATCGGTAGTCGATATGTACCCGGAGGAAAAACAGAAAACTGGCCTCTCGATCGGCATATCTATTCCAAAGGGGGAGCACTCTATACGCGCATCATCACCTGGATGCCGGTGAATGATCCTACCGCAGGATTTGTTTGCTACAGCAGAAAAGTGCTGGCAACGATGAACCTCCAAGAAATTCGATTTGTCGGCTATGCCTTTCAGATAGAAATGAAACTGGCAGCCTGGAAACTGGGGTTCCGTCTTAAAGAAGTGCCCATCACTTTTGTAGATCGCAAGGTTGGTACCAGTAAAATGTCGAAAGGCATCATTCAAGAAGGCGTATTAGGTGTGCTGGAAATGCAGTGGCGAAGCCTTTGGGGACATTACAAGAAGCACGTAAGAAAAAAATAGGTAGCCAAACATTCTTTCACCGTCCTGTTGCTTTGAATCGATTCAGTCCCCCTCCGCATGAAAAAAGCATTGGTGCAATTGCACATAGCTGTATGGTTGGCCGGGTTTACGGGAATATTGGGTGCACTCATTTCATTGAATGAAATCTGGTTGGTCTGGTACCGCATTGCTATTACAGTGATGACCCTACTTATATGGCGTACAATTCAATCAACAAAATCGCTGCTGTTACCCAAGCAAAGAAACAGTTTACTGGGTATCGGCGCCATCATAGCCTTACATTGGGTATTCTTTTATGGCAGCATAAAACTTTCCACCGTCTCAGTAGGCTTGGTCTGCTTCGCCTCTGTGGGCTTTTTCACTTCATTAACCGAGCCTTTTTTTAATGGGGGTAAAGTATCCCGATGGGAAATGATGCTCGGACTGATCAGCCTGGCAGGTATCTACATCATTTTTCATTTTGACACACGCTACAGAACCGGCATCATCATGGGTACAGCTTCTTCAATGCTGGCTGCTGTATTTTCTGCCCTGAATAAAAAAATGATTGACACAACGCCACGGAGGGATATGCTATTTTATGAAATGACAGGCGGACTCGCAGGTGTAACCCTATTACTACCCATCTACCTGCATTTTTTCCCTGCTACCCATGCACTGCCTACATCAGCAGACTGGGGATGGCTTTTCATTTTAAGTTGGGCCTGTACCATTTTGGCATTTGAATGTATGTTGAGTAGCCTGCGACACCTATCTGCCTTCACGCAATCATTGACACTGAACCTCGAACCTGTTTATGGTATACTGATGGCTTTTATTTTTTTTCAGGAAAATGATTTGTTACACCCCAGTTTTTATGTGGGCTGTTCGTTGATTATCTTTTCCGTTTGCCTGCAGATGTATCGTATCTATCGAAAGAGACAACAGCCGCCAGCAGCAAGTTAAAATTCCACAATAAACCCAAAAGTAGGTGCGAATACCGCATCCGAATTATTCAGATAAAAGGGAACTGCATTGCTGCCATTGGTATTCACAGGCAAGCCATCTGTTGTCTGAAAACCTGTATTGTCAGCATTTCTTCTGAAAGCATAGAAAGGAGGTGCCGGACTTTTCGCCAGGTACCAGTTCGTTATATCCAGAAACAGATCGAGGGTAACTTTTTTGTAGTTCCATTTTTTATCAATTCTGATATCGCTGGAATGAAATGCCTGAAGGCGTTCACTATTCAATCGGGTATAGTCAAGTATGCCTGTTCCCAGCGTTATGAAATTCAACCGACTGGCTGTTTCATTATAAGGGGTATTCGGCAATCCACCCTGGTACCTGAATTTCAACCCCAACTCCCAGTTACGGGGCAATTTAAAGCCTAATAAAATACTTAACAGATGGCGATTATCCCAGGTGCTGGGAATCAGTACGCCCGACACATTACTGTATTTACTGTTGAAATAAGTATAACTGAAAACCCCGAAGAAACGTTGAGTAAGCTTCTGCTGCGCGAAAAACTCAAAGCCAAAACTCCTTCCCGTACCGTTGGTTGTTATCGGTTCATTTCCTAAAACATTAAAATCACCACCAAGATTAGATAGGCTGATACCATCTTTAACGCTAATAGGAACCTGCGAATACCTCTTATAAAATCCTTCGAGTGTAAAGCGGGTAGCATCTGATGGCAGGTATTCCAGTCCGGCAACATAATGTGTACTCCGCAAATAATCAGCTCCGCGATTTACATAATTTCCGGCAGCATCTTTAAAACCCAGTGATGTATAGGGAGCGAGCTTATAATAAACTCCTGCAGAAGCATTCAATGTAATTTTATCGGCCAGAACATAACTCAATGATAGACGGGGAGAAAGCGTACGCAATGGATTTGAACCTGAGGTAGTAAAATCATTCATATCTGTCCGTATCCCTGCATTTATACCGAGGCGGTTATCGAAGAATCTTTTTCCCATCTGAAAAAATCCACCATACTTGATCATATTCAATCCGGTTGCATAATTAAAAATAACAGCCGGTTGAATAACGACACCTGCATTATTGGTAATCGAAGGACGAATGACCTGGTTTGTAGCGTTGGAATAACTTACAATATCTGCCTGCATACCATAGCTATATTTCCAACCCATTTTATTTTTATTGACATCAAAGCGAATTTTATTCTCAGTTTCCCGCGAGTCAAAGTCAAGTGTTTGCACTCCCTTCGCAGGTCCCAGGTTATTTTCGAATTTTACGATGTCGTTATTGAAATCATTTCTGCTCACACTCAGGTTCCAATAACCATTTTCAATGAGGTGACGAATCGATGCGCCGACAGTATAATTCCACTGATTGATGGCAGGATTACTATTCAGGGCTAATAACTTTTCAGGTGTTGCCTTTTTGGGGGCTGCAAAACTGAATTCATCAATAGCTCCAACACCTAACAGGGTTACTGTTGTCTTTTTATTGATGCGGTGGGTGACTTTGTATTGGAAGTCCCAAAAATTCGGGCGGATGGGAAGATCGATTAGTTGGAACAATAACTGGAGATAACTTCTGCGGGCAGACGCCAAAAAGGTCGTTCTTCCATCTTTACTAAGTGGCCCTTCAAGGGTAGTCGCCAGTTCTGTGGCACTCAATCGTACATTCCCCTGCAATCCACTTTCATTCCCTCTTTTTTGACGAAATTCAAAAACGGAGGATAATGCATTGCCATAACGGGCATCAAAAGCAGAAGAACTCAGCTTTACATCTTCCAGGAAACTCACATTGAGAATCCCCGCAGGTCCGCCAGCACTTCCCTGGGTAGAAAAGTGATTGATGACAGGAATTTCTATTCCATCCAGGAAATATACATTTTCATTGGGAGCACCACCCCGTATGATGATATCATTTCTAAAACCCAGTGAGGAGCCACCGGTACCACCCACACCCGGTAATACCTGTATCACCCGGGAAATATCGAAGTTACCGCCGGGGTTACTCTTGATTTCTTCCGACGTCAGTCGCTGCACACTCAGTGGCGTTTCCAATGTGGCTGCTTTGGCAGACTTTCGGCTACCACTCACCACCGTTATGCCCTGAAGGGTTGTCGCCTGAGGGTCTAATTCGATAACAAAGTTATTTTCATTACCACTAGTGATGGGTACATTGAATAAGGTTTTCTTTTCATATCCGATTGCTGATATCTCCACTCGATAAGTACCAACCCGAATACCCGTTAAACGAAATTGCCCCAAACTGTCACTGACAGCAGTTGAGTTGGTGCCAATAACTTGAATAGTTACTCCCGGCAATGGCTTCTGTGCAGTTTTATCGACGATATTTCCCGAAACCACACCCGTTGACTGTGCCTGGGAACTAAAAAAGGAGAGGAGTGAGCCAGCAAAGAGCAAAAGCCGCTTCATAGTTGCAATATTTCTTACTAAAACAATTCAATCTGTTGAATGTTTAATTATTTTCATACAAATTTATTCAACCACTGAGCCCGAACAGCTGTTGTTAGCTCACCTGTTTGGCTTAGTAAAAAAGTATGTTATGCGTGTAGTTCAATCAGTACTCATCACCTTATTCCTTTTGCAGTCTTTCCCGATTTTTTCTCAGAAAAAACCACTCGATCATACTGTTTACGACGGCTGGCAAAATATAGGTGAGCGCGGTATTAGTAATAAAGGGGAATGGGTTTTTTTTGCAGTGAACCCGCAGGAGGGTGATGGTGTATTATACATAAAAGATTCATCCGGAAGATCTATCATTGCACTACCGCGAGGTTATAATGCTGCATTCGCGCCAGGGGAAAATTTCCTGCTATGTAAAATTCGTGCTCCCTTTGCTGCTACCAGAGAAGCAAAAATCAAAAAGAAAAAGCCGGAGGAAATGCCTAAAGACAGTCTGGCCATAGTCAACCTTGCCAGCAGAGAAATTAAAAAAATCGCTGCTGTAAAACAATATGCATTGCCGGAAACCACAACTAATAGCTGGCTGGTTTACTGGCTGGAAAAACAAACCGCCACCAAGGAGATTAAAGCCACCCCTGATTCGCTCACCACATT
>Ga0208853_1000511_pt1 | contig 11772 bp, 9 predicted proteins | sample LakMenEpi03Oct11_FD_150667 | JGI IMG/M metagenome (GOLD analysis project Ga0208853, IMG submission 150667) | Freshwater microbial communities from Lake Mendota, WI - 03OCT2011 deep hole epilimnion (SPAdes) | ecosystem: Environmental > Aquatic > Freshwater > Lake > Epilimnion/Euphotic zone ... | reverse complement strand
TGGCCCAATGACTATTGGTTGCTTGTTGGAAAACACATTGTCCGCAGCAAAAATGCTCGGCGCGTTCCCAACAAAATAGTTGCTGCTAAATCGCCGCTGGCGCTTGCAAGCGCTTTGCAGTTGACTGCGTGAGGCGATCCAAAATTGTTGCCATAATCACAATGGCAATTCCAACTTCTGCGCCGAGTCCTTTATTTGGTCCGGTTAACGCCTCGATTGACCGGTAACCCAGGCCGCCACCACCAACCATTCCAGCGATGATGGCCATTGCGAGCACCATCATCACCATTTGGTTGATTGCCAAAATGATGCTTGGCATGGCAAGCGGTATTCGCACACCCCACAGAACTTGGCGGTCAGTTGCACCAAATGTTGTGGCGGCTTCAATTGATTCGGTATTCACTTGGCGAATACCGAGCGAGGTGAGCCGAATGCCCGGGGGAATTGCGTAGACAACCGCGGCGACGACTCCTGGCACTGGACCAACAGTGAAAATCATGACAAATGGAATTGCGTAAATCAGCGGAGGAATCGTTTGTAGAGAATCCAAAATTGGAGAGAGCGCGGCTTCTGCTCGCGGACGTCTGCCAAGCCAAACACCGATGGGAAGCGCGATCACGATGGAGAGAGCAACAGCAACGATTGTTTGCGTAAGCGTGTCAACAGAATCGGTCCATCTGCCGGTGAGTCCAATTGCCATAATTCCAACCGCAGTGGTCAATGCCATCTTCCATCCGGCAACAAAAAAAGACAGCATCATCGCTGCGGCCACGATCAATTGCCAAGATAGCGAATTGTTAAGCAGGTTCTGTGCGCGTATGAGTACGTCGCGCACAATGAAATCGTTGAACGGTCGAGTTATGAATGAGAACGTGTCACGGAACCAATTCACTGCAGTGTCGATTGGGTCGGCGAACGAAGTTCCAAATGAGATCGGGAACTCATTCCATCCTGCAATGCGGCCAATCACTGTTGCTGCCACCAATGCAACAACAGCCACAATGATCACGTTGCGGGGAAGTCGTTTGTACGTGGAGCCAGGCTCCGAAACCAATGCCATGCTCACGCGATCCAACACAAAAGCAACGGCCACTACGGCGAGGCTGACCACAAGGCCGCGGCCAGGAGAAAGCTGGCGCACTGTCTGATTGATTTCCTGGCCAAGTCCGCCTGCGCCAACAAGTGTTGCAATGACCACAATGCCAAGAGCCATCATGACGGTTTGATTGATGCCGGCGACAATTGACGGAACGGCAAGTGGCAATTGAATGCGTGAAAGTATTTGTCGCTTTGTTGCACCAAACATTTGGCCCGCTTCAATGGCAGAACGCGGAACTTGTTGAACGCCTAGTGATGTGAGTCGAATCATTGGTGGAAGCGCATAGATGACCGTTGCAATTGCTGCGGGAACTTTGCCGATTCCAAACAGCAACACGATGGGGATGAGGTACACCGTTGCGGGAACGGTTTGCATTGCATCCAGAATTGGTCGCAGCACCGATTCTGCTCGCTTATTCAATGCCGTCCACACTCCGAGTGGCACACCGACGATTACGCAGATGCCAACAGCGACGGCCATCAGCGAAATCGTTTCGATGCTTTCCTGCCATACGCCAACAAGGCCTGGATAGATCACGGCAAAGGCGGCGAATCCGGCCATGACAAATTTGCCACGCCGAGCGATGATGGCAAATACGACAATTGGTGGAATAAACCATGGAAGCCAGCCAATGAATGACTCAGTGAACTCAAGGCCAAGATCAACGATCCAGGTAATTGGATTGAGAATGAATGTAAACAGCCAGTGATTGTCGCGGTTGGTTCTAATCCACGATTGCCACGAGTTGATTGGCTCGGACAATCCAATGTTCCATGAGTCGGGAAACCCTCCACTGCCATAAATTTGCAGCGCAAGTAACACAACAACACCCGCGACTGCAGTGCGGATGCGTTTGCTCATTGTTGTTCGGCTTGCAACATGCTTGCAACGTTGCGGCGATTGACGACACCAATTGTTGCGCCGCTGTCATCAACAACGCGGATGGCTTCGTCATTGTCGAGCAACATTGGGATGATCGTTTCAATTCTTGATGACGCACTCACAGTGCGTGCGCCTTCTGGCGCGGTTCCTGAAACCGTCACAGATCCAACGCTCAAAACTTTTGCACGCGGAACGTCATTAACGAATTCGCGAACGTATGGAGTTGCGGGGTTGGACACGATTTCTTCTGGAGTTCCAACTTGATCAAATGATCCGTCTTTCATAATTGCGATGCGATCGCCGAGTCGCAGCGCTTCTGCAAAATCGTGGGTGATGAAGATGATGGTGCGTTGCATCGTCTTTTGTAAACGAATTAACTCATCTTGCATCTCTTTGCGAATGAGTGGGTCGAGCGCAGAGAAAGGTTCGTCGAACAACAGAATTTCTGGGTCAACGGCAAGTGCGCGTGCCAGCCCGACTCGTTGCTGCATGCCACCAGACAGTTGTTGCGGGTAGCGGTCGGCCCAACCATCAAGGCCCACAATGTTGAGTACTTCGGTTGCTCGTGCATGGCGAGTGGCCTTGTCAACTTTTTGAACTTCTAAACCGTAGGCAATGTTGTCAATTACTTTGCGGTGCGGAAACAGACCGAAGTGCTGGAACACCATGCTGATTTTTCCACGACGAACTTCACGTAGTTCTTCGTCATCCATTGCAAGTAAGTCCGCACCGTTCAACAGCACTTCACCAGATGTTGGTTCAATCAATCGGGAAAGACAGCGAATGAGCGTTGATTTTCCAGAGCCGCTAAGACCCATGACCACAAATGTCTCGCCACGAGCAACGCTGAATGAAACATCACGCACGGCAACCGTCTGGTCGAGTTGGGTAATTATGTCTTGTCGAGAAGTGCCAGATTTTGCATGAGCAATTGCCTCGTCGGGCGAACCCTGTCCAAAGACCTTCCAGACATTGCGAACTTCTATCGCATTCAATGCGTCCCCATGCACAGGCACACCTTAGTTCCACTCCTATCAATGTCTGTAGGGCTTGGTTATGCTGGTTTTAGGCACCTTCGGTGCATTCATAACAAAAGGGGAGAACATGCGTTCAAGCAAGAAATTGCTCGTCGTTGGGCTTATCGCAGTCGGATCGCTTTTGGGCGCCGCTTGTGGTGGTAGCGACACAGCATCAGAAGAAACTGCCGGTGGTTGCACCGGTAGCGGAACAGAAACCATCAAGATTGCTCGCAACAACTGGTCGGCATCAGCCGTTGAAGTTGAAATTGTGAAGCAACTTATTGAAGCAAATTTGTGTAATCCAGTAGAAATCGTCGACATTGACGAGAACGCAATGTTCGCTGGCATGTCAAGTGGCGACATCGATGCCAACGTTGAAGTATGGCCATCTGGTGTTGTACCTGACGAGCAGGCATTCATTGACGACGGTTCAGTTATCAACATGGGTGCGCTTGGTGCAGTTGGAAAAATCGGCTGGTTCGTTTCGGACTATGCACTTACCCAGTTCCCACAGTTGTCATCGTGGGAAGGTTTGAAGGACCCAGAAGTTGCTAAAGCATTTGGAACAGCAGCAACTGGTGACAAGGGTCGTTTCCTTGGCATGGACCCATCGTTCAGCCAGTACGACGAAGCAATCATTGCCAACCTTGGCTTGCCGTTCCAGGTTCAGTTCTCTGGTTCAGAAGCCGCAACACAAGCTGAAATCGCAGCACTTTCTGCTGAGCAAAAGCCAGTGTTGCTCTACTACTGGAGCCCATCGGGTGCTGTAGGCAAATACAACCTGAAGAACATTGCATTGCCAGCTCCAACAGGTGACTGTGCGGCAGATGGTGCAAAGTGTGATGGAGACTACCCAGAAGATCCAATGTTCAAGATTGCGTCAGCAAAACTTGAGGCAAAAGATCCAGCTGTGTTCGCTTTCTTCAAGGCATTTACTTTGACAACAGATGACCAGTTGTCATTCCTCGGACCTGTAGACATCGACAAGGTAGACCCTGCCGTTGCTGCTGCCGACTGGATTGCTGCAAACGAAGCAACATGGTCAACTTGGTTCAGCTGATCTAGTTCAGAAGTACTTCACAAGTAATTGTGAAAAAGTGGCGGGGCGAAAGCCCCGCCACTTTTGTATTTCCGTGGCAGAATAAGCGCGTGAAAAAGTCTTTTGATTACGTCATTGTTGGTGGTGGTTCTGCTGGTTGCGCTCTCGCAAATCGATTGAGCGAAGATCCAAACAACTCAGTTCTTGTTCTTGAAGCTGGCCGTCCCGACTATTGGTTTGACGTGTTCATTCATATGCCAGCGGCGCTGGTATTTCCTATAGGAAACAAGCTGTATGACTGGATGTACTCATCACAACCAGAACCACATATGGATGGTCGTCGCATTACGCATGGTCGCGGAAAGATTCTTGGTGGCTCTTCCAGCATTAACGGAATGATCTTCCAGCGAGGAAATCCGCTCGATTACGAACGTTGGGGAGCCGACCCAGGAATGGGCGAATGGGACTACGCGCATTGCTTGCCGTACTTCAAGAAAATGGAGTCATGCATTGCCGCTGACGCGTCCGACAAGTTCCGTGGGAAAACCGGACCGTTGCACATGGAGCGTGGAGAAGTGAAGAATCCATTGTTCGGTGCGTTCTTCAAGGCAGTGAAAGAGGCAGGTCATCCGATTACGAAAGATGTAAACGGATATCAACAAGAGGGTTTCGCTGCATTCGATCGCAACGTGAAGCATGGTCGTCGTTACAGCGCGGCGCGTGCGTACCTGCACCCAGTAAAGCGTCGCGAGAATCTCACAGTGCAGTGTCGTGCAATGGTCACGAAAGTGCTGACCGATGGCAAAACGGCAACGGGCGTGGAGTTTGAGTTGCCATTTGGGCGCAAGCGTTCAGTGCAAGCAAAAGAAGTCATCTTGTGTGGTGGAGCGTTTAACTCACCGCAGTTGTTGCAGGTTTCAGGAATTGGAAACAGCGATGAACTGAGCAAGGTGGGCATCACACCTGTTCACCACTTGCCCGGTGTTGGAGAAAATCTGCAAGATCACCTCGAGGTGTATGTGCAGCATTCGTCAACGCAGCCAGTGTCGTTAAACCCGATGATGAAATTCTGGAGGCGTCCATTTATTGGTTTCGCTTGGTTGTTCCGCAAGGGGCCAGGTGCATCAAATCATTTTGAGGCTGGTGGATTCATTCGCAGTAACAACACGGTGAAGTATCCAAACCTGATGTTTCACTTCTTGCCAATTGCTGTTCGCTATGACGGAACAGCACCCGCAAGTGGTCACGGGTACCAAGTGCACATCGGTCCGATGTATTCAAATTCGCGCGGCAGTCTGAAGGTGGTGTCTGGTGACGTTCACGACAAGCCCGCGTTCACGTTCAATTACCTGTCAACGCAAGAGGACAAACAGGAATGGGTTGAAGCCATTTCTGCTGCCCGCAATATTTTGAATCAACCAGCATTCGCACCGTTTAGTGGCGGAGAAATTTCTCCAGGCCCATCAGTTGCATCCGATGCCGAAGTGTTGGAATGGGTGCGTAAAGACGGTGAAACCGCTTACCACCCATCGTGCACATGCCGAATGGGCGTAGACGACATGTCGGTTATTGACCCTGCCACCATGCGGGTAAGGGGAATGCAAGGCCTCCGAGTAGTAGATGCCTCGGTCATGCCGTATGTAACGAATGGCAATATCTATGCCCCGGTCATGATGCTTGCTGAAAAGGCTGCGGACATCATTTTGGGGAAGACTCCGTTGGCCCCTGAAGTGGTCGATTTTTACCGTCACCCCTAAATAGGCGGGATGAATAGGTGGCCGTAAGGCTGCCCTGATAACCTTTTCCACGCCGTGATATATCTCGGTACCACTCATTAAGGGGAACGCACGTGAGCGATTTTGACGACATTGATCTTGCTGGTCTTACTAACGAAGACCTTGTGGCACAGATGCATGACGACTTGTACGACGGCCTAGGCGAGGAAATCGTTGAAGGCACCACCATTTTGTTGGACCGCGGTTGGGGCCCAGACAAAGTGTTGCAAGTAGCACTCGTTGAAGGAATGCGCATTGTTGGTGTTGACTTCCGTGATGGAATTCTGTTCGTGCCAGAAGTACTTCTTGCCGCGAACGCAATGAAGGCTGGAATGAACATTCTTCGTCCGTTGCTCGCAGAAACTGGTGCTGAGTCAATTGGCAAAGTAGTGGTCGGAACCGTAAAGGGCGACATTCACGACATTGGCAAAAACTTGGTTGCCATGATGATGGAAGGCGCTGGCTTCGAAGTAATCGATCTCGGAATTAACACCGATGCCGACAAGTTTATTGCAGCTCTCGAAGAGCATCAGCCAGACATTCTTGGAATGTCGGCATTGCTCACCACAACCATGCCGTACATGAAGGTTGTTGTGGACACCATGAAAGAGCGTGGCATTCGTGACAAGTACATCATCTTGGTTGGTGGTGCGCCATTGAACGAAGAATTCGGTGCTGCTGTTGGTGCAGATGCATACTGCCGCGATGCCGCAGTTGCTTCGGAGACCGCAAAGACTTTGGTCAACGCACGTCGCGCACGCACCTCCGAGCCTCCTGGCCCGTCGGTCGCCTGATTCGTTTCGGGTAACGCGCATATGTCGGCGGGCGAGCGTCCACTGATCATTGCGTGTGGTGCACTCGTGAGTGAGTTGCGCGAAGTACTCAACCGCAATGGTCTTGCTGATGCTGTTGAAGTGCGCTACCTGCCAGCCAACTTGCACAATCGTCCCGAGGGAATCGTTCCTGCCCTGCGCGAGCATTTAGACGCACGAGGCAGTCGATCAACGTTTGTTGGTTATGCAGACTGCGGTACAGGTGGGCAGATCGACACCATGTTGTTGGACTATCCGGGCGTGGAGCGAATCTCGGGTGCGCATTGCTACGAGTTCTTTGCTGGTTCACCGTTGTTTAATGAGGTGCAGGACGCAGAACCTGGCACGTTTTATCTCACCGATTTTCTTGCCAAACACTTCCGTGCGTTGGTGTGGGAAGGCCTTGGGCTAGACACGCATCCACAATTGCGCGATGCGTACTTCGGTAACTACACAAAAGTGATGTATTTCTCGCAAGTTAACGACGATTCGCTGATCGCAATTGCCAAAGAAGCTGCAGAAATGTTGGGGCTCAACTTCGAGCATCGACACGTTGGTGTGCAAGGTTTAGAGGCGTCAATTCCCGTAGTGTTTCAATCTGCTGCAAAAAGAAATGTGAGTGCTAACTGATGGCCCGTGGTGGAAATTCAATAGTCATTATTAAGTGGCGTGACATTCCTGCGCAGGTAAATGCACAGATGGGTCGCGAGCGCTATCAAGTCATTTTGGGTGCAAAGTTTCAGCGAGCTATCGATCGCGCGAAGCGCAAAGCAAACATTTACACGGCTGAAGAAGACGTGGCTCAGTGGAGTCGCGAAACCTTGCCGCTTGAAGGCGACATGGCTCTTGCCGCTCAGTCGGTGGCCGACAGGTTGGAAGAAGAATGGACCCGCCAACGCTTAGGCGTTCTTGCCTATGCAGGTGGGTTTGAAAAAGATGTTGAGCAACTCACCGTGGCAGCGAAAGATCTTGCTGCTCTTGAGGAACTTGAAGATGATGAAGAAGAAACACCAAATTTTTAATAGCAAGAAAGAAACGAGAAACTGACATGACCCATACCATCCTTTCGTCGCCAACCAGAGAAGTTGTCATTGGTTTCGATCGTCCATTCGTGATGATCGGAGAGCGCATTAACCCAACAGGTCGTAAGATGCTCGCCGAAGAAATGAAGAATGGCGACTTCAGCCGTGTTGAAGCAGACGCCATTGCTCAAGTTGAAGCCGGAGCCCAAATGTTGGACGTCAATGCGGGTATTCCGCTTGCAGACGAACCAGCATTGCTCGCACGCGCCATTCAGTTGGTGCAGGCAATTACCGACGTTCCACTTTCCATCGACTCGTCAATCATCGACGCGCTTGAGCGCGGACTTTCGGTGTACCAAGGCAAAGCGTTGGTCAACTCGGTAACGGGAGAAGACGAATCGTTGGAGCGCGTGTTGCCGTTGGTGAAGAAGTACGGCGCTGCTGTTGTGGCAATTTCGAACGACGAAACCGGAATCAGTATGGATCCAAATGTTCGCTTTGCTGTTGCCAAGAAAATCGTTGAGCGTGCAGCAGATCACGGAATTCACTACTCAGACGTTGTCGTTGATCCATTGGTTATGCCAATCGGCGCACTTGGACAAGCAGGTCAGCAAGCATTCACCTTGATCCGTCGTTTGCGCGAGGAGTTGAAAGTAAACACCACGTGCGGCGCTTCAAACGTCAGCTTCGGTTTGCCTGCCCGCAACCAAATCACCGGAACATTCCTCAGCATGGCGATGGCTTCGGGAATGACATCGGCAATCATGAGCCCGCTTCACCCAGAAGTGAAGGCAGCAATCATGGCCGCAGACGTATTGACCGGCAACGATCAGGACTGTGCAGCGTGGATTAAGGCAAACCGCGATCCGAATGCTCCAACTGGTGGACGTGGTGATCGTGAAGGCCGCCGCCGCCGTTCAGCGCAATAGTTCATAATGTCGCATCGCATTGTCTTTACGCCGTCTGGTCTAGACGGCACCGTTGAAACCGGAACCACGGTGTTGGATGCTGCGCGCAAGCTCGGTGCCGACATCGATTCGGTATGCGGCGGAAGAGGCATTTGTGGTCGCTGTCAGATCACTCCAAGTTTTGGTTCGTTTTCAAAGTGGGGTATTGACGCTGTTGAGGCATCGCTCACAGAGAAGACTGAGGGCGAAATCAACTACAAAGGCAAACGCGCACTTGTAGAAGGAAACCGTCTTGGTTGCATGGCCAAGGTGTGTGGCGACATGGTCATTGATGTTCCTGCAATGAGCCAAGTGCACCGCCAAATTGTTCGCAAAGACTTGGACTTGGGTGTCATCGTCGTTGACCCAACGTTCAGTTTGTATTACGTAGCCGTTGCACCGTCGGAACTAGGCGATGACGTCACTGCGTCACAGGTCATCCGCGACGCCATTGCGCAGCAGCACAACATTGCTCGACCAACTATCAGCATCACTGCGCTTTCCCAGGTGAACCGGGCGATTGACAAAGGTGACGGCGGTGCGACCATTGCAATTAAACGCTCTGAAGTAGATGGAGTAGCAGGCAACATCGTTGCTGCTTGGCCAGGGTTCGTTGAAACCATCTTTGGCATCGCAATCGACATCGGATCGACAACAGTTGCAGGTCACCTCATTGATCTCACAACTGGCGAAGTGATGAGTAGCAGTGGAGTGATGAACCCGCAGATCCGTTTTGGCGAAGACCTGATGAGTCGCGTGTCGTACGTGATGATGAACAAGGGCGGCGAAAAAGAACTCACCACAGTGATTCGCAACGCAATCAATGAGCTCGTACACGAGCTAGCCGACAAGGCATCAATTACGCCAGACAAAATTCTTGAAGTAGTGATGGTTGGAAACCCAATCATGCACCACATTTTGTTGGGCATTGATCCAACGCCACTTGGTGCAGCACCGTTTGTGTTGGCAACGAGTGAGGCAACATTTGGCGCGGCAGAAGAACTTGATATTCACTTGCCAAATGCTTCGTTCTATGTTGGTCCGTGCATTGCGGGTCACGTTGGAGCAGATACCGCTGCAGCAATTCTTTCCGAAGGTCCGCATCGCGGCTCAAGCATGCAGTTGCTGATCGATGTTGGAACCAATGCCGAAATCGTGCTTGGCGACACCACGCGTCAGTTTGCAGCATCGTCGCCGACTGGTCCTGCGTTCGAAGGTGCACAGCTCAGTTGCGGTCAACGCGCAACAGCAGGTGCAATCGAAAAAGTTCGCATTGACCCGGTAACGCTCGAACCGCGTTTTCGTGCAATCGGAATTGACATGTGGTCGGACGAGGCAGGCTTTTCTGAAGCGGTGCAAGACACTCCAGTAACAGGGGTGTGTGGATCTGGAATCATCGAAGTAATTGCCGAAATGTACTTGGCTGGAATCATTTCTCAAGATGGTGTGATCCAAGGTTCACTCGTTGAGAAAACACCGCGCGTGGTTGCGGACGAACGCACGTTCTCGTACTTGCTGTATGAAAACGGCGAAACGAAATTGTTCATCACACAAAACGACATTCGCGCCATTCAATTGGCGAAGGCTGCGCTTCGCGCGGGTATCGATTTGCTCGTAGAGCACGCAGGTTCACCAGAAGTGCACGACATTCGACTTGCTGGTGCATTCGGTGCGCACATCGACCCAACATATGCAATGGTGCTTGGTTTGGTGCCTGATTGCCCATTGCCAGGAGTGCGTTCAGTTGGAAACTCTGCGGGAACTGGTGCGGCAAAAGCGTTGCTCTCACGCGCGCAACGACGCGAAATGGAACACACTGTTACGCATGTGACCAAAATTGAAACGGCGACAGAGCCTCGTTTCCAAGATCTCTTTGTGGCAGCGATGGCATTTCCACACGCTTATGCGCCAACGCCAAACCTGTCGACTTTGGTCACACTGCCACCACGAATTGAAAACTCGGGAGATGGTGCTGGCGGAGGTCAGCGCAGGCGTCGCCGCGCATAGATGGTTCTGCAAGAATAAGTAGGGAATTAGGGGAGATCATGACCGAAGAAGTACATCACCGAAAGGGAGGCGGCCGGGCGGCTCGCCAATCTACGCGCAAGACTTCAAACGCTCAGCGCGAGGCCTACCTCACACGGTTGATCAAACCCTATGAAATGGTCTCTGAAGAGGGTTTGCAAGTTCTTGAAGACAACGCCGACACCATCTTGGAAGAGATTGGCGTAGAGATCCGTGATTACCCAAGCGCGATTGAACGCTTTAAGAACGCGGGGGCAATTGTTGACGGAACTCGTGTGCGCTTTCCGCGCGGTATGTGTCGCAGCATCATTCAAGCAAGCGCTCCACGTGTATACACGCAGCATGCACGTAACCCGCTGAACAATGTGCAGATTGGTGGCGACGCAACGGTGTTCGCCCCGAACTACGGTTCGCCGTTTGTGCACGACTTGGACAATGGTCGCCGCTATGCAACTATCGCCGACTTCCAGAACTTCGTGAAGCTTGCATACATGTCGCCGTACATTCATCACTCTGGTGGAACCGTGTGTGAACCAGTCGACATTCCCGTCAGTAAGCGACATCTCGACATGGTGTATGCACACATCAAGTACAGCGATAAAGGTTTCATGGGTTCGGTTACTGCAGGCGAACGTGCACAAGACAGTGTGAACATGGCGCGCATCGCATTCGGTGGTGACTTGCAAGATCGCACCGTCATGACCAGCTTGATCAATGCATCGTCACCGCTGGTATGGGATGCAACCATGTTGGAATCGGCAGAGGTGTATGCGCTGAACAATCAGGCGTGCATCATTACGCCATTTATTTTGGCTGGGGCAATGGCGCCATCAACCTCTGCGGGTGTTATTTCGCAAACGCTTGCAGAGTCACTCGTTGGTATGGCCTTCTGTCAGCTTGTGCGCCCAGGTGCGCCAGTAATTTTCGGTTCATTTGCTAGTTCCATGTCCATGCTCACGGGTGCCCCAACTTTTGGAACTCCAGAACCAGCCATGGTGTTGTACACGGTTGCTGCACTTGCGCGTCGCCTTGGTGTTCCATTCCGCTCTGGTGGTTCGTTGTGCGCATCGAAGCTTCCCGACGCTCAGGCGGCGTATGAAAGTGCGTCAACACTCATTCCAACGATCATGGCGGGAACCAACTTCGTGTTGC
>Ga0208853_1000501_pt1 | contig 11907 bp, 11 predicted proteins | sample LakMenEpi03Oct11_FD_150667 | JGI IMG/M metagenome (GOLD analysis project Ga0208853, IMG submission 150667) | Freshwater microbial communities from Lake Mendota, WI - 03OCT2011 deep hole epilimnion (SPAdes) | ecosystem: Environmental > Aquatic > Freshwater > Lake > Epilimnion/Euphotic zone ... | reverse complement strand
TATATGTTTGCCGAAAAAAATGGTATTCAAGTACCAATGGTTGATGGTGTCGCTCGAACCGATTTTTTGTTTCCCGAAATAGCATTGAAATCTTTAGGAATTGTTCCTGCGGTTGTTTTTTTGTTAGGATTGACTGCTGCAACTTTTGCTACAACCGACTCCGCTTTGACCGCATTGACCACATCTTTTTGCGTTGATTTTCTAGGCATGGATAAACAACAAGAAAATTCCAATCCCGAAGCTTCGGGAGAAATTCCAAATTCCAATGAAAACAAAACATTACTTAAAAATAAATTGGTAAGAACTCGTCACTTTGTTCACCTTGGGTTTTCGTTTCTCATGTTTTTAGTAATAATAATTTTCAATGCAGTTAATGATGCTTCTGTGGTAAAAATGATTTTTAAGATTGCATCCTATACTTATGGCCCGCTTTTAGGATTGTATGCTTTTGGTTTATTCATGAAATCAAAAACGGTTCATGACAAGCTGGTACCGCTTATTTGCTTGATATCACCTGCCATATGTTTCTTTATTAGCAAATATGCTGCGACACTTTTTGGTGATTATACTTTAGATAATGAATTAATCATTGTCAATGGTTTAATAACTTTTGTTGGCTTGTTATGCATCAGTAAACCTGCCACAGAAAATACACGGTATTAGTATTGATTGGTAGCTAACAAAACTAACGTACAAGCTACTTCCACTTTAATTCCGTTGCCTTGAAGCAACTGATAAAATTCAGGATTTTCAGTTCCCGGATTGAAAATAACACGCTTTGGTTTTGTTTCAATGATGTAATTATAATAATCTCGTTGACGTGCCGGATTTAAATATAAAGTTATTGTATCAATATTTTTCAACGGAATGTTTTTAGTTCTAATGGTAACTCCTGCAACTTCACCCGTATTTTGACCTATTGCCAGAACTGAATGTCCTTTTTCAACCAATTTATGGATAACAATATTGGCATACCTTTCCGGTCTTGTGGTAGCACCAAGAACTACTGTTTTTTTATTTTTCATCTGTTGTATTTCTTTGTTTCAAAGATAATGGTATCTTTATATTTCAGTTGGATTATTTAACTTCAATTTAATATTTTAGGTTAGTTTCAAATTTTACCTTTGCCAAAAAAACTATGGAACTATTTATTTTTCTACTTGCCGCACTTTTTTCTGTTTTAAATCCAATAGGAACAGTCCCTATTTTTGTGGGTTTAACTCAAGATTATACCAAAAGCGAACGCTCAAAAGTTTCAATGATAACCGCTCTGAATGTCTTTATCATTTTAATTATTTCCTTTTTCATTGGACAATATGTTTTAACCTTTTTTGGAATTACTATAACGGCTCTTCGAATTGCCGGTGGAATTATCATTGCCAGTTCGGGATTTTCTTTGCTTAATGGAAAATTTAGTAAAAATCGTGGTATTGGTAAAAAAGTAGAAGAAGATATTCATATGAGAAATTCAATTGCGCTTACACCACTTGCCATGCCAATGCTTGCTGGTCCGGGTTCAATATCTTTATTAATTGCTTTTTATCAAGAACATAATACTACTAATGAAATTATTTTTTCATCAATTGCTATTCTTGTAGTTAGTGTTTTAATTTTTCTAATTTTGAGAAGCGCCCATTATTTAGCAAAAATTTTAGGTGCTTCAGGTATTGTTGCCATTTCGAGAATTATTGGTTTTTTAACGATTGCTATTGGCATTCAATATATTATTAGTTCGGTTTTGGCAATTGTTCGAGGAATATAAGTTGTATCAAATTCCAAATAAAAAATTCCAAATTCCAAGGAATTGGTTTTGGAATTTGGAATTTTAAGTTTTTGGAATTTAAATTTATTTTATACCATCATGAAAAAAACATTTTTACTATTAGCTGGAATAGCTTTATTTATGGGATGCAAATCAGCTCAAAATGCAACATCGAAAAATAATGCTGCCTTGAACGAACTGGTTTCTATCATGCAAGGTCATTATTCCTCAGAAAAACAATCATTAGAAGATAAGGACTATTATAATATTTCATTACGAATGATGCCTATTTGGAAAAATAAAGGAAATTATCTTTTTGTAGAACAAGCGATTTTTGACAAACAAGACAAGCCCTATAGAGTAAGAGTTTATAAAGTTTCACAAAGAAATGATACTGAATTTATAAGTGAAATTTTCACACTAAAAAACGAAAAAGATTGGATTGGAAAATGGGCAACACCCGAAGCTTATGATAAACTTAACGAAGCCGATATGGAACTAAAACAAGGTTGTGAAGTAGTTTTAAAGAGAGTTGCAAAAAATAAATTTGAAGGTTCAACTGGTGATAAAACCTGCCCAAGTGAATTGAGAGGTGCTAGTTTTGCAAACTCAAAAGTAACTGTTACCAAAAATGAAATTCTGTCTTGGGATCAAGGATTTGATAAAGAAGGCAAACAAGTTTGGGGTGCTACAAAAGCCGGATATGAATTTATAAAAATCAAAAACTAATTGTTTAAATTCAAAATAAAAAATTCCAAATTCCAAGGAATTGGTTTTGGAATTTGGAATTTTAAGTTTTTGGAATTTAATTTTTCGTAAGAAAAATCTCAGCCATCATGCAACGAGCGCTTCCACCGCCACAAGCTTCAATTGTATTGAGACTTGAATGAATAATTTCGACGTGTGCTTCTAGTTGAGCAATTTGCTTTTTAGTTAAACTTTTAAAGGCCGATTCACTCATCACTAGAAACCTTTTGTCGTTCTTCCCTTTCACTTCAAGCATATTTCCAGCAAAGTTGTTGACTTGCTCTTCTGAAATTAAAATCACTTCTTTATCATCGCCACGCAAACTATCAAGTACCATTTTGCGTTCTTTTTTGTCATCGATACAATCGGCACAAATCACAGCAAACGTATCGCCAAGACACATCATCACATTGGTATGATAAATCAGTTTTCGTTCCCCACCTGCCTTGCCGTCAGGCAGGTTCACCGTTTGAAATGCTTCAAATAGTACTGGTGTGAATTCAAAGTCTTCACAAAACTCAATCATCAATTCTTCATCGGCTCTGGGAGAAAGCGCACAGTAAGCTTTTCCGTTTTCTCTGTCTAAAAGTAAACTACCTGTACCTTCAAGAAAGATACCATCCTCTTCTGCTGAAGTATAATCCATGATTTGGTTGATTTCAAAACCTTCATCTTCTAGTATATCTAGTATATCTTCTCTTCTCTCATCACGACGGTTTTCGGCAAACATGGGATACAAAACCACATCGCCATTTTCGTGAAAAGAAATCCAGTTGTTTGGAAAAATACTATCGGGAGTATTGGGCTCTATAGTGTCTTCAACCACGACAACATTTACCCCTACTTTTCGTAATTTATTTACAAAAGTATCAAACTCTTGCTGGGCTTTTGCATTTACAGTTTCTGGCGAAAGTCCATTAAGAACTTTTTGGTAATAATTATTGACTGCTGTTTGCTCGTTCATGCGAAACGCCACTGGGCGAATCATCAATATGGAATTGGTAGTTTGTTTCATTTTATTTTAGTCTCTTATTAATGGTAAAGTGGAACAGCGCAACAGTCCTTCTTGTTTGGCAATTTCGGCATAGGGTATTTCTTCTACGATAAATCCATTATTGCGAAGCCAATTGTTTAATCGGGTGAAATTCTTTTCAGAAACCACTACATTTTCATCTATAGAAAACACGTTAGAATTCATATCATACATTTCGTCACGAGTAATATGAAATAAATTTTCTAAACCAAAAAGATTGACTAAAAAAACATAATCCGCTTCTTCTCTGAAACCACTTTTATAAATTATTCCTTTGTTTGCACCCACAGGTTGAAAGCAACAATCCAAATGTAATGCATTATCTCGAGCTTCCAATTTGGATTTCACCAAATCAAATTCTTTTACTTTTTTATTAGGAAACATTTCTTTGATATAATTCACCCCTTGCCAATTGGTTCGCGCTGTGATATACTCTTTATAATCAGACCCTTTGTAGGTTCCAATGAAAATATAATCGTTCCAAAGCATGACATCACCACCTTCGATATGTACTTCTTCGGGTGGACGCACTACTTTTGCTGGATTGATTTGGTCAATTACATATTGAATGGCATCTAATTCTCGTTCTCTATCAGGCAGTATATTGGCTTTGATAAAAATATCGTCAATAACAAAACCGATATCGCGTGTGAAGATTTGGTTGTAGTTTTCAATCATCTCTGGACGAAAAACTTGAACCTCATACTTTTGAAATACTTGATTAAAAACTTCCATTTCTTTAACCATATCGGTTTCAATTGGATATGTCCCAGCTAGGATGTGTTCTAATGATTTGGGGTCATACGCTTCTTCGGCGGTTGGTGTGGGTCCATTATTTAGGGCCGAACCAAGCACAACAGCTCTTAGTCTTGATGTTTCGTTTTTTACATTCAGGTGTAACATAAAATGGCTTTTGGCTTGGGACAAATATAAAAAAGCTTCCCGATTATAAGAAGCTTTGTTTATAAGTATTTGTTAGGAAGAGAAAGAAACAGTTTTAGTAACATTATAATGAAAAAACAAAAAGCGATTGGCTTTAATTTTTGTATGTATTGTAAAACCAGCTTTCTCAATACCTCGAATAGAACTGACATTGTCAGAATTTACGATAATGAAGACTTCTTTTTGATTATTATTGATAATTACATCTTTAGCAATGTAGTTAATTACAAATGGATAAATGGATTTTCCCTTAAATTCCTCATTTGTAAAACATTCTCCAATTGCTGGTCCTTTTTTATTTATTAGTTTTAACAAAAATATTTTTTTGAACAAATAACTTTCGTGTGCAAGTTTACCGTCAATTGTTACAAAAAATCTTTTTTTGTTTTGGTTTATAAATTCATTTTCAATTTTATAGTCGATATTTTTATACTCCGAGATATTATTGCTATCCAAGAAATAGATGATTACATCAATATGTATTATTTTGAATTGTTTTAAAATTTTGTTGATCATCTCTTTACTATAGATAAAAATTTTGCAATCGTTTTTTTATGGTTTTTTAAATGCTTTTCAAAAAATAAATAGAGTTTGAAATAAAATGGTTTTAATATCCAATAGTATTTGGATTCTTGAAAAATAATTTGATCATCTATATAGCTGTTTTTTAAATTAAGAACACCTACGGAACCTCCAAGTGAAATGTTATATCCACTAAGCTTTTCTTCAAAAGACATTTTTATGGCTTCCCATTGAAGGAAGTGTCCGACTAGCAAATCTGGTTTTTCCTTTTTAGTACCACCCAGAATATAGGTATAGTAATTCCCCGAACGTACTAAAAAAACAACCCCTTTCAATTCTTCTTCTTTGTAGGCAGCAATAAATTTTGCAGTTTTGTTTGAAATCATTTTTAACAACGTTTCTTTGAATGATGACCAATCTCTAATAGAATAATTATTTATTTTAGCATTTTCTAGACACAAATCGTATCCTAATTTAATTTCAGATTCTGTAATAAGTATTTTTGAATTCAAACCCTTTCTGATTGAACTTCTTATATCTCTTCTAATGTTAGATTTAAAACTGTTTAATAAATTTTCTTCATTAGCAATATTGTCAAAACCTTTCCAATTTAATCCACTTGAGGAATAAACATATTTAAACAAATGCCCTTCATTTGCTTCATTCAAAGCTGGAAGTGATGGACGAATATTTAGAACATGTTTATTTTTGATTTCAGAAAAGGGTATTGTAATGTGACAATAACAACAATGGAATGACATTGCTCTTTTGGGAACCTTTTCAATTAAATTATCTAATTTATGTTCGAAACCTAAACTAACTATTGGTCCAAAGGGTACTATATAAAATTTAAAAAGCGAAACTTTAGCAATAACCCCAACAAATCCTCCACAAATACTGTCATTATCAAGTAAAATACATACTTCATATTCAAATCCATAAGATTCAAACGATTTATTCCAATCGGATAATAATAAATGCGATGCTTTATCTTCGGTTTGAACAAAATTGTCCCATTTAGCTAACCAATGATTTTCTTTTGTAAAAATTATTTCCATTATTCGGCATTTCGATAGGGCAATCCAGATGAATTGGTTACTATGATGGTTCCATCACTATCAACATCCAAAATTGTGTTTTCAAAATTAGATAAAAAATGGACTAACTGCTTTATTGTTGGGTTCCAAATTTTTTTATTGGCAATTTTACTTCCGAGATTATTAAAGTTTTTGGCAACGATTTCGTCAATTTCATTGGCAGTTTTAAACATTTTTCCAATATGATAGCTCATTGGAACCGAAAAATAGGTATGTGCTATAAAAACACCACTTTCGCTAATGAGCTTTTCGATATTATTAGGAGCAAGTGACGTTTTAAAATCAATCATTTCTAAAGTTTGGAAAACATAAAAATCATTATCGGCAATGGTATGTTTAAATAGTAATGGCGAATATTGGGCTAATTTATAAGATTTGTTTTTGTGATAATTCCAAAAAAGAAGCACACGTCCTAACGGAATACTGAGCGTTATAAAACTACTTATTAGTTTAAAAAAAACTTTTAAATTCTTTTGAACAACCAACTCTTTAAAATGGGATGCTGTTGCTTTGTATTTTAAAATCAACTTTTCATCGGCATAATAATGAAACATAATGTTCTTTATCAAAATGCCCATTCTATCTTTTATTGGTAAACTTTTGATGCCTTTATAAAAGCTAGCTAACGTAAAATCATTGGTGTTTAATTGATTCAGTACACCATTTGTAGAAGTTCCCGAATCGATATAATTCCAGAGAATGGAAATGTCTTTTTGTTTTAAAGTATTCGAAAATAATTTTTCATTTATACTACTATTTTGATACAATGAAAAATTATAGGGCTGATAGCCATGATCTATCCAAGTAGACAGATTATCAAATGGTGGTGTGAAATTTAAGAAATCAGCAATGCTTTCTTCATCCGATTTTATGGATTGTGATAACGAATGATAAGCAAGTTCATGACCATCATCAATCCATTTTTTAAACTCCTCTTTGTCGTTTTCAACAGCAGCATTATCGGCTCTTTTGGAAAAATGATTCAGAAAAAAACCTTTGGTAACTTTAATGTTGTTCTGCTTAAAAAATTCTCTCTGCATTATTACATTTTCAACTGTATCGAAATCGCAATGATCAGTAAAACAGGCAATCGCTGAAAAAGGAATTTGTGAACGACTGAACTCAATGGCATTCTTATTTGAAAAAAGCAGTTCCAATTGTTTTGGAATTTTTATAATGCTTTGAGAAGAATGTTGTGTCTTTTCGTAATTTCCTTTACCGTAAACTGTTAATGGCTTCCCGTTTTTTGGATTAAAACGCCAAAGAAGTTTTTTTGGATTGCTTTTTCTGACTTCCCAAACTCCTATATTCAAATTGGGTTGTACAAAAAAGCCAGTATCTAGTTCGATAATTTTTGGAGAGTAGGCCGCCGCAATACAATCTTTATTGGTGTTTACCCAAGTATAATCATGGTTTCTGAATTTTGAAATTGTGTTTTTGAAAACAATTTCTATATCAAAACTGACCCATTCATTGGCACTATTTTCTGAAAAATCGAGAATAGTTTTATAATTTTCAATTTCATTAAAATCAATTTTGATTGATTTTTTTGGGGTAATTAATGAAATGGAAAGTATCATTTTTTCTTATTTGTTATCTATTCAACAAATATACACGAATTATTAAAAAATGAAATTGCTTTTGATAGCAATAAAAAAGCTTCCCGGTTAAGAGAAGCTTTGTTTATAAGTTTTTTTTAGGAAGAGAAACAATCAGTTTTAGTAACATTATAATGGAAAAACAAAAAGCGATTGGCTTTAATTTTTGTATACAACTCAAAACCTGCTTTTTCAATTCCTTTAATAGAACTTATATTATCACTATTGACAATAATGAAAACCTCTTTTTGTTTGTTTTTCAAAATTTCTTCTTTTGCAATATGATTGATTACAAATGGATAAATTGATTTTCCCTTAAATTCCTCATTTGTAAAACATTCTACAATTGCTGGTCCTTTTTATATTTAAGTCGTAACAAAAATAATTATATTAACAAATAACTTTGGTGTGCAAGTTTAACGTCAACTGTAACAAAAATTCTTTTTTTGTTTTGGTTTATAACTTCATTTTCAATTTTATAGTCGATATTTTTATACTCCGAGATACAATCTTTATAAATAGAATAAATTATTACACACTCTTTTGTGTAATAAGAAAAAATCATTAAATTTAATTTAAATTCGCTTAAAAGCTTTAAAACCATTATTTAAACATTGGCAATTTGGTAATTAAAACTCAATCTGATTTTTGTTTTAAGTTGAAACCACTAAAATAAAAGCAAAAAAGAAATATCAAAATAGGTCTTGTAGGAAACATATACCTTTGTTCTGAATGAAAAACAAAAACATAACACAAACTCCAACCCCAAAATAATAAAAACGGAATGAAAAGCTTGTAGTTTTTAATTTTTAGTAATTTATACATTGAGAAAAGTCCAATAATTATAAAAATATAATTTATCAAATTAATATAGAAATGAACTCCAAATTTTATCAAATTGCTTTTATTTGATTTCATCAAAGGTGAAATAATAAAACTTTGAGATTGAAAAAACTTTAACGAATATTGTCTTAATGTTAAAAAGGGATTAGAAACAATATCTTTTTTTACCCAATCAATATAATATGTGGTCTTATCATAATTATTAACATCACAAATAGAATCTAATTCTCTACGTTTTTTTAGATTGTTTAAATAGTCCTTTGATTCAAAACCATCTTGACCGTGTTGTGGTAACCAATTAAATGGCTCATCTCTGAGTTCAAACCTTGACCAAAGGATTTGGTTTCTGAAAACTGTATTTTTAAATTCAAATCCTGTATCATCTAACTTTCTTTCCGTTAGTACCAATAATGGAATAGAAATAACTACAGCACTAAAAATTATTTTATTTGATAATTTATTTTTCCCAATTAATAAATAAAGAGTAAAGAGTAAAATGAATGGAATCATAGTTGGTTTAATACCATATAATAATACTAAACTTAATCCTAAAAACAGAAAATCTGACTTTGAATTATTTTTAGATTGTGTTATTTTTATCCAAAGATAGACAAATGATGAAACTGCAAAAAAAGCAAATACTTCTCCAATAATTCCCATTGCATAATAAATATGTATTGGAAAAATACTCAACAAAAAAAGCGTTAAAAATTTTGCGTTATTTGAAAATTGCATGATTTCTAATGACTTAAAAAGCAAGTGTATTGAATAGCAAACAAATAGACAACTAAAAATAACTCCACTATAAAAAAACAAATTATCATCATGAAAAACATAAACAATTGAATAGGGTATTAGATAACAAAAAAGTGTCAAAAATCCTTTGTCAATTGTAATATTTCCTTGGAAACCATTAATTATAAATTCAATCAATTGTTTTGTTCCTTCATGAAATTGCCCATCGCCAAAAGGTTTTGGTTTGAATGGCAAAAAATAAAATAACAAACACAATATTGCAGTGATTGAAACTGGGTGTTTTATCAGGAAATTAATTAGTTTCTTCATTCCTTTCAAATTTATCTTTTATTATATATAAAGGTCTTTTTCGAGTTTCATCATAAGTTCTCCAAACATACTCTCCAATAATTCCTAACATCAACATGATTAAACCACCAATGATTAAAATTAAAATCATTATTGGTGCCCAACCATTAAACGGCGTATTATTTATCAATCTACTATAGGCAATAATGAGGGAGTAAAGAAACCCGAAAAAAGAAAAACAAATTCCTAATAAAGACATTAATCGAATTGGAATATAGGAAGTATTGAGTAAACCGTCGAGGAAATATTTTAATTTTTTGGATAATGTCCATTGCGATTTTCCTATGGTTCTTTTCAATCGGTTGTATGGAATAAAAGCAACGTTGAAACCTAACCAAAGAATATCGCCTTGAAAAAAACGGTTTCTTTCATCAATTTGGTTTAATATATTGAGCGCTTTTCTATCAATCAAAATAAAATCAAATCCCCCTTTTGGCATTTTGGGATTTACATATTTCATTAGTTTATAAAAAATTAAAGATGCATTATTAGCGATAAAACTATCTTCTCTATCGATTCTATGTCCAATAACAATTTCATTTCCTGCTTTCCATTTTAAAATCATTTCTTCTATAAGTTCAATTGGTTCTTGTAAATCAGCTGACATACTAATAACTGCATCTCCCGTGACTTCTTTTAAACCAGCAATTATTGCTGCGACTTGACCAAAATTTCTAGAAAAAGTTAAGACTTTTATATTTTTATAATTTTTATACAAATCAATTAATTCATTTATTGAATTATCATCTGAACCATCATTCACAAAAATAATTTCATAATTAATTTTCAATTTATTAATTAAGTCAATAATTTTTTGAAAAGTAGGTTTTATTGATCCTTCGTTTCTAAAAACAGGTATCACAAATGACAATTTCATATTATATTTAACTAAGATTTTTAAAATAATTTATTGGAATTTGACAAATATAAAAAAGCTCCGCTGTTTAGCGAAGCTTTTGTAGCAATTTAAATTATCTTTTATCCATTGGTTTAAAATCTCTAAGTGGATAACCCGTATAAACTTGTCTTGGCCTGCCAATTGGTTCTTTGTTGATGCGCATTTCTTTCCACTGAGCAATCCATCCTGGTAAACGACCAATGGCAAACATTACGGTAAACATATCTGTTGGAATTCCTAGTGCGCGATAGATAATTCCAGAGTAGAAATCTACATTTGGATAGAGTTTTCTAGAAACGAAATATTCATCAACTAATGCCGCTTCCTCCAATTGTTTGGCAATGTTTAAAATCGGATCATCAACACCAAGTGTTCTTAAAACTTCATCGGCTGCTTTTTTGATAATTCGCGCTCTTGGATCGAAGTTTTTGTAAACTCGGTGTCCAAATCCCATTAAACGGAATGGATCATCTTTGTCTTTGGCCTTAGCCATATATTTCGCAGCGTCACCACCGTCTTTTTGAATTTCCTCCAACATTTCTAAAACCGCCTGATTAGCGCCACCGTGTAATGGACCCCAAAGTGCGGAAACTCCAGCCGAAATTGAAGCAAATAAGCCAGCATGTGACGAACCAACAATTCTAACTGTAGAAGTGGAACAGTTTTGTTCGTGATCGGCATGAAGTATGAATAGCTTATCTAAAGCATCAACAACTGTTTTGTTGGCAGTATAAGGTCCTGTTGGTAATTTAAACATTAACTGCATGAAATTTTCAACATATCCTTGGGTATTATCATAATAATTCAAAGGATAGCCCATCATTTTTCTGTAGGTCCAAGTAGCAATGACCAAGAATTTACCCATGGTCTTGCAAACCGCTTCATACATTTCTTTTTCATTTTCAACATTAACCACTTTTGGATTAAATGCTGTTAATGCACTGGTAAGCGCAGACAAAACACCCATGGGGTGAGCTGTTTTTGGAAAACCATCAATGATGTTTTTCATTTCTTCGTTTACTAATGTATATTTTCTAATATCAGTTTCAAACTGAGCCAACTCGACTTTAGTTGGTAATTCTCCAAAAATGACCAAGTAGGCCACTTCAAGAAAATCAGCTTTTTCGGCTAAATCTTCAATTGCATACCCTCTGTAACGAAGAATACCTTCCTCACCATCTAGGAAAGTAATATCACTTTTACAAGAACCTGAGTTCTTATATCCTGGATCTAAAGTTATGGCACCTGTTAAAGCACGAAGATTTTCAATATCAATAGCTGCTTCGTTTTCGCTTCCTACGATTACCGGAAACTCGTATTTTTTGCCATCAAATTCTAATATAGCTGTTTTTGACATGGTT
>Ga0208853_1000500_pt1 | contig 11908 bp, 8 predicted proteins | sample LakMenEpi03Oct11_FD_150667 | JGI IMG/M metagenome (GOLD analysis project Ga0208853, IMG submission 150667) | Freshwater microbial communities from Lake Mendota, WI - 03OCT2011 deep hole epilimnion (SPAdes) | ecosystem: Environmental > Aquatic > Freshwater > Lake > Epilimnion/Euphotic zone ... | reverse complement strand
CATCAAGACACGCGGTATGTTTACAAATTAAATGATTCTATTTTCTACCAGTTTTGGGCCGACTACTTTTAAAGCCTTTTAATCCATAACTATTTTTTCCCTGAAACATCTTATCAATTGATAGGCTTTCACCTGTCGGAAAAAACGCTTTTTTCGGTAGTTAAACAGCCTTTTATTGAGATAACTGAGATTACCAATGTTGAATCGGTTAAAGAATTTTTAGATAAGAATGGATTTCAATTAAAAAAGAATAATGATTATTTCAGTAGGGATTTGGGCCTGATTTTGGAGGACCTCCATGATGAAAATGTTTTGACTAATAATGGAGTTCCCTTTTTTATTGATACTGTCTTTTATCTTGACACATCTTTTTTTAATTAGCTGAAATAGGTCAAGAATTACTTCACATTTCAACTTAAAAAAGGTTATTACCAGCGATGGTGAAACCTACGAATCTTAGCTTTTGATACAGGCCCTACCAATACGCCTAGGCGTATGTCGGGGTGCTGACCGAAGGCGTGGATTCCTGTCGGGACTACTATATTGTTTTAGTAATAATACTGGTTGTTGGAAATAACAATTACCTGTCACCAGCCAGCAACTCAAATAGTTTTGTATTCAGGAAAAAATTATCCCTACCAACTTTGTGCTTCGTTAAAAAGCCAGCCTTCACTAATGTGTCTAAATAACGGATCGCTGTACTGCGGCTAATTTGCAAATCATTTTGCAAAAACTCAATTTTTGTATACGGATATTTAAATAGGTTATTCAATAAATCCTGACTATATAGTTTGGAATGATTACTGCGTATCTGCTGCTTATAATGTTGCATCAGTTCTTTGAGGGAAGTAATTAATGTAACTGATGCTGCCGCCGTTTTTTCTATTCCATTCAGCATAAATAATATCCATTCTTCCCATTCTCCTTCCTCTCTCACCTCCTGCAATAGTCGATAGTAATCTGATTTATGTTTAATGATATACTGACTAAGGTATAATACTGGTAAATGAAGCAGGCCTTTTTGTACCAGGTATAAAATATTTATGATTCGTCCCGTACGTCCATTACCATCATAAAAAGGATGTATGCTTTCAAATTGATGATGTATGATTGCCATCTTAATCAGGGGATCCGCCTCCATCATTTTATCATCATTGATAAATGTTTCTAAATTATTCATTAACGATATTATAGTGTCCAAATCCTGAGGAGGTGTGTAAACTACTTTTCCGGTTTTATCATTCATCAATTTTGTGCCAGGAAGTTTACGGAAACCAGCACTATTTTGGTCCACCACTTCTTGTATTTGTAAAATATGATTGTTGGTGAGCAGCTTATGTTGCTTTACAAGTTGAAAGCCTTTTTTTAGAGCTGCGGCATACTGGTGTACTTCTTTCGCTGCCGGACTCGCAAAAATGTTACTGATTAAATTGCTTTGATATACTTCATCAAATGTGCTGATGATATTTTCAATAGCCGAACTTTCCCTTGCTTCCCTGAGCGTAAGCGTTTCAAGTAAAATAGATTGATTAGGAATACTGGTAATAATACCTTTCAGTTCAGCTAATGCCCGATGTGCTTGAGTCAATTTTTTTAGAACTGCTTTGGTTTCTAACTCTTGCTTTATTGGTAATGGCAAAACGGACATATTTTGACTTATTTGAGTCTAATATAAGTCAATTTTGCCAATAATTGACTTATATTATTTGCATATGAGTCGAATCAGAGCCTAACATCAAAACTGGCATTAAACTATGGGTTCAAAAATCTCAAGCGTCTCAAAATCAACCTGAATGTGGTTAATACCAACGGTAGTCAAGTCTACACCTCAAACTTTTGATACAGGCCTACCAATACGCCTGGGCGTATGTCTGGGTGCTGACCGAAGCTTCAGCATTCTCCGCCAGAAGCCAAAGGCAGGCTTGTCCGCCTGAAGTGGGGATTCCTGCCAGGACTACTTGTAGATTTATTAAATAATAATGTAATCGAAAATGATATTCAACCCCTCACAATTGAATGAACCAGGAGACACCTGCTATCTTCATTCCTCATGATCAAATTCCATCCGATTAGAACCACTTTCCATTTTTATGAGATGCTGCTTTGACTAAAGGGGAAAGCCTTACTTGAAACTAGTATCCTGAAGGAACATTCCCTGCCCCCCGGCAAGGAATGTGATGAAGCATACAACCAACAGGAGATTTTTTTGAAGATCGGAATCGGAAGCCTCCTTAGAATACAGAAATATTTTTATGAACCTTACTTAAAAGTAAGACAACAAATAATGTAATTTAATAATCAACTTAGACAATGTAAACACTAAACTAGAAACGATTGGTTTTATCGAAACCACTCAGCTAATTTATATCCGCCTTTACCTTGGTTCATTGTTTGTGCTAAAGCTATCTGTTTAGCAAAATTCAGTAACTCTTTGTTGGCCTCATTTTCGGACTTAACTTTTTGAAACTTCAATTCCCACTCCTTTTTTTCGATATCACTCATTTTCTTAAAAACGGTTGACTCGATTTTTGTCATTAAACTTTTTGCTGATTTGTAACAATTAGTTTCAGGATCAATAGAGGATAAAATATTGGCAGCATTAATTGCTGCTTCAACTGATGTGGAGGAAGCCCAGGCGTTCTCAGCCTCATTGAGCTTGATTTTGCAGTCTCTTTCAATGTATTTTTTATATACATTAGACAAAATAGGTAATGTCTTTGCATAACATGCACTACTTGAACTTGGCACTTCAGTTAACCTAGCAATGGCTTCCTCATATTTTTTTTGGCTCTCTAATGAAGTAGCCTCTGCAATGATTACATCACAATTGTTATTATAGTAATCCAAAATTTTTCTCTTGGATATTTCTATGAACTTAGTCAATGATCCATCTTTAAGATTAATATCTTTAAGAGCATCGATTATTGCTTTCTCTTCAGATGCGCCTATTCCTTTTAAACTTAGGTTGGTCTGTGCAAACTTAATACCCTCAAAACCATCGCCGATGCATAAGGGTAAATCAATATTTAAAGAATAAAGTGCTGGTGCAGTAGAGGTTGTGCTTTTATCGACAATAATAACCTTACCGGTTATTATAAATCTTTCATTTTTAGTACCTGTACTAAAACCATTCTGCATGACTATTTGTGACAACTTATTTTTAAGAATAGATTTAGAACTCTGGCTCATAGATAAATCTTCATCGTCCACATAGGGTTTGATTGGAAAATTAGTTTCCTGAGCATTAATAACAGTTACCCAACAACTAACTAATAGTACATAAAAAAATATGTTGAAAGTTTTCATTGCGCTTAATTTGAAATGAATAATTAATTACCAAATGATATAATAGCCTCACCCAACTTAACTCCAGTCACATTACAAGGGATATTATATGGAGCAGCATTTAAATATTTTCTAAGCTTTCTCGCGAATGATCTTGAATCTAATGGAGTACCCCTTTCATCAAGCATTGGGATACGTGCTTGTTCTACTGATATAGAATTTTTTGTGGCATTCAATGAAAATCTACCCTTAACAGTATTACTTAAGAACCAATCTTCGATAATCTCTGTCAAATCTTTACCATTATACTGTTTATTGAAGTCCCCGTCCCAATTTTGTAATTTCTTAAGTCGAAAATTTACTTCACGACCATTTACAAACATATCATCAAAATGTGCCTGCAATTTGGCATTAAAATTATCAATTACATTCAATACAGCTTCCTCAAGCAAAATATCAATTGTTGCGCTAGAACTTGGTTGACTTATACTTTGCTGACTTGCAATTGCTTTTCGTGTGACAGGATCTTTAGCCTCCAGAATAATTCTGAGCGAATTTTGTATACCATTTTTATATTTATTCCAACTTAAATAAATAATTATGTCTGCCTGAGCATTTTGAAGTATTCTATCAAATTTATTTTGCTCAAAAGCAACGCCATTTTCAGATTCCATGGCATCATCTGCTATTTGATCGTTATTTATTTTTTTCAATTCCTCCTCCAGTGATTTTAGTGGGAAATCACGCGATTGAAAAAGTCCGTTTACTTGAGAAATCACACTTATCAACTCAAAATTATTTGCAAATGCTTTTGAGTAATCATATATATAATCTTGTTTACCCTGATTACTTACATTACTGCCAAAGCCATTTGCCGTCATCCAGTTATCACTGGGAACAATCATGATTACCGGCTTTTTTGCCTTGTATCCTGATTGAGCAAATACTAAGTTTGCTAATGAACAGAAAAATATGAATAGTGTTAATGCTCTTTTCATGTTATTGTTTTAAAATGAAAAATGACTAAATCATTTTTAAAAGGAAATTTTTTAACTAAAACCCGCTGGATAAACTTTTTATAATTTTATCATCCTGTAATTGTTTTCTCAAATTATCTTTCTGAACACTTACAACAATTCCGATTTTGAGCAACTTTCCGTTTTGCACTTTAATTCTATCCCTGCTATCGATAGAGCCATCAGTGCTAAGCGCTACAAAATTCAAATACTGACCTCCAGATTTAAAGAATTCATTAAAATATTCTTTGTATTTTTCTTCAGCTCCAGCTTCGCTTATCATTGGTCGTTGCATACCCGATCCAGGTATTCCTTTGAATAATATTGCTTTAATGGCATTTAGCTTAGATGCTTCTATACATTCTCTTTCGTTTCTTCCGTAAGAAAAAACCTTGAATAACTCGGTTCCTGCTACACCGGTCCTTATAAATGCTACTTCGTAATCATAAGAAGTAGATGTTCTAGGATCTGTTAATTTGGCTGGCCGGCAAGAAAAAATGACAATCAGATTAATCAGTATAACACTTGCAAGTAGAATTGTGCGTTTCATTAGTTATTTTTTAATAATTAAAATCCAAGAATGGTTAATCCTACTCCATATACACCTTTGGCGTTGAAAATCGGTTCGATTGGAATTGGACCATAACTTAGAGACCTTGATGTAGTAGGAGGGTCTAAAGGAGATACATAATCATACCTGAGATTAAGTTGCAAGTTTTTCCCCAGGTTCAAACCAACGCCAGCGCCTGTTGTAAATCCCCAACTTTTTAGCTTGATATCTTCGGTAACACCCCAATCACTCATAGGAAGCCCTGTCTTACCCATTTCATCGTAATTCTTAATTTTTCCCATCGAATAATAAAAACCGATTTTTGGAATTACTCTTAAAAAACCAATATTGATTGTATGATTAATGAATGTTTCAAAATTCATATTAGAAACATTAAAAAATATTTTATCTCGCGCAGCAAAACGATTTTCACTAACATCTGTTTTCGCATTACCAAAAATACCTCTCACACCAACCCTTGTTTTAGGAATTCCACCCCCTAAATAAGTTAATTCAACAAATGTTCCACTTAGTAATGAACTACCATTATTATGACCAACTGAAACTTCATATCCTTTTTGAGGCACATACGATGCATTCATGCCCTTCTTAATAGAACCTCCGGAAACTTTATAAAAAGTAGATGGGTTTGATTTCCCCTTTGAAGCAAATCGATTTTCAGTAACTTTTTTAGCCCGAATCCATGCAACATGTTTCTCTTTAGTACTTCCCTCTACAATTTCCGTGACTTCATACAAATTATTGGCTTTCAAACTTTCCTTTTTGCCAACTTTAATTCGAATTGGATGTACATCAAAAACACCCTGGCCTATAGAAAAATTGGGAAGAGAAGAACACAATACTGCATGACTTTTTTCTGTAGCTTTATTAAGCATCGATGTTAATAATTGTTTTTCGGTTTTTAGAGTTGGGGGATTGTTTACTTTTAACAATTCACTTACCACGCTAAGAGCTGCTGATACTGTTTTACTTTCGGTTATCGTAAATGGAGTTGAATTTATCTTTTTAAACTTAAAATTATAGTTGTCAAAGTTTTTTCGAACACTATTATCATTATTTTCAAAATCTATCAAACTCCAAAAAGATTGATCCTCTAGTATTGCGTCAATGTCTAACTTATATAAATGAATTTTACCAGTAAGCATTTTTTGTTGAGCACTATTTAAAATATTTGCATATTCATTATTGTTATCTCCATACGTTTCAGCCTTCAAATCAAAGAATTCTTTGCAATCAATAACTTCAACATAAATATTTTTCATCAACCACTCACCCATATCCTTTAAAACATACTCCTTTTTTCTACTATCCATTGCAATTTTATAATCATTATCAGTTGCAGTATACGCCCCTCTTTCAAACATTATTTCTTTTGTGAATTGATTTGAGGAAGCGTTATATAAAATAGTTTTAAGAATTTTTTGCCCCATCTTTTCTCTTTGAAGTGCCTCTTCAATCTGATAGGTATTATCTGTTGTAGAATAATCTGCTACAAACAGCGTATTATCGGACAAGGAATTGTCATCAAACATACTTGGAATTGTCAATTCATTTGCATAGTAATAGGCAGATGTCGGGTTTGAGTTGTACTTAGTGACTAACATCGTCATACTATTTCTCAAGTTTTTATTCTTAACACTTTGGGCTTGTGAACTCAAAAAGAGTAATGGTGATAGAATAAGTAAGATTAATCGCTTCATTTATTTTAATTTGATGTTTATGATTTTTAAAAATTATTTATTGCATATAAGATTTGTAATCAAATTTTTTTAGTGACTAACTCCTTTTTGTGTACCAATTAATAAATTTTTCCACCTACTAACCCATTTCTCTATTGTCTAAAAGGGACTAAATCTTATTCTAAACAGAATTTTGTAAAAATAGAGGGGCAAAAAAACGAAAACAATACCCCTTTCGGGGGATGCGCTATTAAAGAGATCTGATCTTAATAAGTGCTTGTACCTTGCTATTTACATTCAGTTTCCTATAAATATGGCTAACATGCTTTTTTACCGTCTCATGGCTGATGAGTAATTCGGTGGCAATATGTTGGTAGGATAACCCTTTGGCCAATAAAGCAATGACTTCCTTTTCTCTGGAACTAAGCATATTACTTACTTTAGGGGATTGAACAATCGAAATTCCCGCCTAAAGCCAAAGAAAACAATTCCCCTTTCGGGGAATTGACCAAAACATCATAAAAATGTTAATCAGACTTTATTTGTAGAATGAAAGTCTCCACTAAATTATGTAACAAAGTAAGTCACTTATAAAGCACTCCCAGGAAACCATTTTTTAGCCACTAAATAGACAGTTGATTAGTAGAAATGTTTTGCTTCTATAAATTATTAATAACCTTTTTATTCCGGTGAAGAATTAACATTGGCATCGGAGCGTTTGCTGAAACCAATTGACGAAGAAATCTAATTAATACAAATAGCATAAGGTACTATAAAGCTTAATTGCTTGAGAAGCAAATAATATCTTTCGAGCACTTATCAATAAAGTATAGTAGTGGTAGTCAACATATTTACACTCACTTATAGAGGGAAAAGTAATTATATAAGACGCATCTTTTTAAGCGCCTCAATTTTATTTTGTACATGCAGCTTTTGATATATATTTTTCAAGTGTTTTTTAACTGTCTCGTGTGAAACACCCAGTTTATCAGCAATCTCTTTGTACAGCAGGCCCTTTGCTAAGAACTCCAATACCTCCTTCTCCCGAATGCTTAGCATAGAACTTTCAGTACTTACTGTTGGCTTTTGAAAACTACTGATTACTTTCCTCGCTATAAAAGGACTCATCGGAGATCCTCCATTATATAAATCATGTATAGCCCTTATAATATCGTCAGCTGTAACCGGGTTTTTAAGAATATATCCGGAGGCACCAAACTTCATTGCTTCAAAAATGGTTTCATCGTCATCATGTATGCTACAAACCATAAATTGTGTTTGCGGTATTTTATCTTTCAACTGCAAAATTAAATTAGTTCCCCTCATACCCGGTAGATTTATATCACAAATGACGACATCGGTTGGATTACCCGGCAAAGCAATGAGTGCCTTTTCTGCACTTTCATATGAACCGGCAAGTGCCATTTCACTTTGGCTTTGAATAATTGCTTCCAATCCGCTGCGAAACTGATCATTGTCTTCTACGATAGCTATTGTAATCATATATTTAATTAAATAGGAATTTCCAAAGTCAACAAAGTTCCTTTTGTGGTATTTATATAAAATTTGCCCTTCAATTGCTCCATTCGTAAGCGCATATTCTTTAATCCATTTCCAGAAAATTGATTATTCTCCAAATCAATACCTTTACCATTGTCGGCTATTGTAATTAGCATAGTGCTACGTAAACTTATGGCCAATTCAACATAATCAGCACCTGAATGTTTGATGATGTTATGTAATGCCTCTTTCACAACCAGATATATTTGTCTTCGTGCCTCACCGCTAATTTTAATATCGGGTATTTCATTTGGTACTTTTATATCCAATGTACATGGATAGTGCTCCATAACCAATCGAGCTTGTTTTCGTAAATAATCGATTAGACTATCAAGATGATCATTTTCTGTATTCAAACTCCAAATCACTTCCCGCATTTTCTCTGAAACATCACCCACTGACTGGTAAATTTTTTCAAATTCTGTAAAGCTTTGGGTATCTGTTGATTTTGTTTTTGCCACTTCCGTTAGTAATCTAATTCCTGAAAGTCCGGCACCTATGTCATCATGCATCTCAGATGAAATACGCTGTCGCTCCAGTTGCACTGCCAATTCTTTTTCCATTTGCGTTCTCTGCTTGCGTAATCGGGCTTTTAAAATTAACTGAGAAATAAAAAACATCAATAACGCACCGCATAATATCAGACATGCCTTGAACCATATTGTCTGCCACCAAGCCGGCTGGATGGTGAATCTATATATAAATGGCTTCGTCCATATTTGTGATTCCCCAATGGCTTTTACCTGGAATTCATACTTCCCATAACTAAGATTTCGATAATCTGCTGTGCTTTCTTCATCAGCACTACTCCATTTATCATCTAACCCAATTAATCTATAAGTATACTTAATTTTTTCAGGGGCCGTCCAATCGATGGCTGAAAAATGAAAGGTAAAATGATTCATATCAGCAGAAACGCTCAAATCTTCGGGGTAACTAGAGAATGCTGATACCTTACTATATGAAATTTTTCTACGCATGCTATCAGAAAGATTTCTGAAGTCATAATGCTGTTGGTTAATTTCAATATAACTTAATCTGACTGATTGTGGTGTATTGAATTGTAAACGACTATTTAGGTCAAGGGAAGTTAATCCCTTACCGGTGCCCCACCAGATTCTATTATTGTCATCTATACAAGCACTATGCAAATTAAAGTCGAGTGCTCTTAAACCATCCTCTAACCCAAAATGATGAATAGTATAATTAGTTGGTACGCTTGTAAGATTAGCAGAATCCGGAACAAACAGCGTAAGGCCCTTATCTGTACCAAACCAGAAATTATCGAGTGAGTCTTTTTGCATCGACCAAATATTATTAGAGAGTTGCCCTCCCGGTTGTATATAGTAAGAGAAAGTAGATCCATCAAACTTACATATCCCTGTACCTAAAGTACCCAACCAGATATTCCCTTCCTCATCTTCATCTATAGAAGTTATACCCTTTGAAAATAAGCCCTCACGTTCTGTATAATGAATGATCTGTTTTCCGTCATATTTTGACAACCCACCACCCAAAGTCCCAAACCAGAGGTTCCCTTTCTTATCCTGAAATATTGAATAAACAGTATTTGCAGATAATCCATTTTCGTCAGTATACTTTGTAAATATTGTTCCATCGAATTTGATGATACCACCTCTTTTCCCAAACCAAATATTTCCACTTTTATCTTCGAAAATAGAAAATACTTTACTAGTTGGAATCCTGTCTGCAATAAAGTAATTGACAAAATGCTTCCCATCAAATTTTATAATATCACCATTCTCGGATCCGATCCAAATATTTCCTTTCGTGTCGCATAACAAAGCTCGTTGACTTATGCTGCTCAATCCATCATCTTTTGTAAAATATTGAAAATACTTCCCGTCATATTTTCCAATTCCCCCAGTTTCAGAACCCATCCAAAGGTTGCCATTTTTATCCTTCACAATAGGCCTAATCTTGCTGTTTTCAAACAATTCATTCGGAATTAAATGATTGAAATTGTTTTTGCTGAGTTTATTTACGCCTCCTCCCAGTGTAGCCAACCAAATATTCCCATTTTTATCCTCTATCATATTTCTTATTCCACTTTTCGTTAGCCCTTCTCTTTCGGTATAATGCGTAAATGTTTTTCCATCACATTTGATGGCACCACCCAAAAAGGTACCAATCCAAATGTTTCCAATATGATCTTCTAAAATTGATGAAATGAGTAAATCAGAGAAGCCTTCCTTTTTAGAATAACGTGTAATTTTTTTACCATCATACTTACTCATACCTCCATTGTCAGATGTAAACCACATATTACCCTTGCTATCTTCCAAAATCAATTCAACAAAGTCACTAGCTAATCCATCTTTTTGATTCAAGTAGGTAAATGTATACCCGTCAAATTTTACAGCTCCAAAATAAGTGCCAATCCAAATATTACCATTCCTGTCCTCGATACTAGAATGTATCAAATTCTTTGGCAACCCTTCTTTATTAGCATAATGAGTAATTGTTTTTCCATTAAGTTTACTAATACCAGCCTCTGAACAGAACCAAAAATTGCCTCGACTGTCTTGATTAATTGCATTAATACTATTATTGGACAAGCCCTCTTTTTCTGTATAGTGGGTAAACGCCCCACCATCGTACATAGTTGCTCCACCATCGGTACCAATCCATATATTTCCGTTTGTATCTTCAAAAAGACATTTGACAATATTGCTAGTTAATCCTTCCTTGGTGGTATAATTCGTGAAGCTTTTCCCATCATATTTGCATACGCCGGATTCGGCAATGCCAAACCAAAGATTTCCTCGCTTATCCTGCAAAATAGAAGATATATAAGAAAAATTTAGGCCCTGGCCTACGTCTAAATATTGAATGGTTGCAGTGGGGTCATCTTTACTCCGCAATGCCAAAGCTTTTACCGGTTTCGGTTCAATGCATTTAACTTTATTGCCTGAAATGGGAATTGGAATACCTGTTCTCACTATACCCAAAGAATTTTTCAGTATAAATGATTGATCTCCCTGTCCTAATTTAATTTTTTTAAGGTTTACTGTATCTACCGGAAAGGTTGTAAGATTGTTAGGTATAACATACACATTGGTTGGCACTTCGGTTTTAGTAGGGTTACCTGCAGTGACCATTCTTGGCTTAAAAGGAGCCAGCGGTTTTCCAACTAATGAAGTAGGAGTGCCTGTTTTTACCTTATCACCCATGGTATTAATCAGGGGTTTTATAGAATCACCTGTTATTGTATTTATTACATAACCAGATGAGGTATTTAAAGAAACGATAACAGGATTGGGATATAGATTCAGATTTTCTTCAGCCGAACTAGTTGAATTTCTTTTGCAACCAAATAACAAAAGCAACAGAAAGCAATATTTCCAACTTAAATATTTAGCCAAAATTTTAAAATTAATTTTCACGTGTATTTCTCGCTCTGAAGATACTTTTTTTATATACAAATGAACAAGTATATATGATCCGTCGTTGTAACCTTCGTTTGTTTAATTAAAAATTCCTATGCAGTTATCTCCCAATACGATTCTACCCTTGATAAGGTAGTGGGCTTCATAAATAGCTGTAGCAAGGGCTGCAAAACCTCATTTGCCTTCGCACTTACTACACATTTTTTTGAATTAAGTGATTGAAAATCAATACCAATTTTGAAAAATGCCTTGTAAATTTTTCCTGAATTGATGATACAGGCCTACCAATACGCCTGGGCGTATCTCTGGGTGCTGACCGAAGCTTCAGCATTCTCCGCCAGAAGCCAAAGGCAGGCTTGTCCGCCTGAAGTGGGGATTCCTGCCAGG
>Ga0208853_1000499_pt1 | contig 11916 bp, 7 predicted proteins | sample LakMenEpi03Oct11_FD_150667 | JGI IMG/M metagenome (GOLD analysis project Ga0208853, IMG submission 150667) | Freshwater microbial communities from Lake Mendota, WI - 03OCT2011 deep hole epilimnion (SPAdes) | ecosystem: Environmental > Aquatic > Freshwater > Lake > Epilimnion/Euphotic zone ... | reverse complement strand
GGCTCTGGAGCCGGTTGCGATCCGTCTTACAAAGACCGAACTGCGTCCGGGCACAGCAGACAACGACGTCAACGCAATCCATACAACCGCTGGCGGTCTGCCGGAAGGTTATATGGTCATGGACTTCCTGACGTCGAACTACGCTTGGTTCCTGCTCACCAACATCAAAGGCTTGGTGTACATGGAGCGCGTGCCGTATGAAATGGACATGCAGGTCGACTTCACCACAGATAACCTTCTTGTCAAAGGATACGAGCGCTATTCGTTTGGGTATTATAACTGGCGCTCAATCTTTGGCAGCTTCCCAACGCACTAATAAAATCAAGAGGTTGCCGCCCGCCCCAGCGGGTAGGTGGCAACCTTGCGTAGGGTAGGTTTTTGACGGATAATTTCGAAAGATACTGAGTTGGCAATCTAGGAGGTTATCGTTTGACAGAAGGTTATTGAGGGTGTATCTACACGCTCGGCAACCTATGGAGGACGAAATGCCAAGTGTTGATGATGTATCGGTCGAATTGGTGAAGGAGTATTTGGTGTATGAGCCTGATACGGGCGTAATCTACTGGATTAAGTCTCCGGCCAAAAATGTTTATGCGGGTGAAGTTGCGGGCTGCAACAAAGCGACACGCAAAGACAAAAACGGAAACTTGGTTTCGTATGGTTATATTCGCATCGGAAACCAGAATATCCCTTCGGCGCGCATTGCTTGGGTTTTGCTCAACGGTGAGTGGCCGAATGGTAGGGTTAAGTTCAATGACGGCAATCCCCTTAATCTGAAGGCGGACAACCTTTCACTGAGCCGCTCTATCGCCACCAAAAGTGACGATAATAAACTGGATAGCTCAAACCCTGAATATTATCGCCTCCACCGCAAGGCTTTCAAAACCGACTACAAAGATAGTGATTTGCAACGTCGCTTTGGCATCACGTTGTTTGATTACAGCCAAATGTTGCTAGCGCAAAATGGCAAATGCGCCATTTGCAAGGGGACTGATGGCGGTACTCGCAATGGTGAGCCCAAGGCTCTCGCGGTGGACCACGATCACGAAACGGGTAAGGTTCGCGGACTTCTTTGCGAGGCTTGCAACCAAGCAATTGGCAAGATGAAAGAAGAGCCGAAAATTATCCTTAGTTCTTTGGATTACTTGTGCCAGCACAAGCAGCCCTCAGAATTGACCGCTAAGCTGCAAGAAGGCGTCAAGAACTTGATGGCCTTGTTTGACAGCTAAAAACTGAAAGGCGGACGTTTAGCCCGCCAATCGCAATCCGGGCTCCCAAGCCCTATCGACTGGCCCGGCAGACGCTGCAGAGACGATAGGACGAAACCTCCTGCAGGAGGAAAGGTAGTAAATTCAATGGGAAACACGACTTTCACGGGTCCAGTTCGAGCAGGAAATATCCTGAACACGACTGGCACCACACCGGGCGTTGACGTTGAGAACGTCGGTCAGGTGGTTATGGCGCAGAGTTTTCCGTTTACGGAAAATGGTACGCCGACTTTTACGGAAATTACGTTGCCGGCGGTTAGTCAGGTTCTGAGCATCAGTTGGACGATTTCGACGGCATTTACGAATGCGGTTAGCGTTGGTGGAACTCTGAACGGCACGACGGTTAACGCGACGTATTTCGCTAACGCGACGACACCGGGACTTGGCGTGACACTTCTTGCTCCGACGACGGTTGCCCAGTGCGGCAACTGGGTGAGCGCGGGTGTTATTTCTCCGACACAGGCGAATGATGTCAGGGTTGTTGTGGCTGGCGGCGCTGTTGCTGGCGCAGGTCGCGGCGTGCTGACAGTCCAGTATTTACAAGGGCCAAATGGCAACGTTTAATTGAGAAGGAATTGGTAAAATGAAGGGACGTACAGCTCGCAAAGATGGCGGCAGCGCCTATGCGAATGGACCGGAAAGCTCGAATGAAAAGGGCGTGAAGGTTTCGGACAGTGACAAGGGCGCCAAGTGGTATTCTGGCGACAAGTCGAATGTGAAGACTGAGGCTGAAGAGCCGACTGGCTTCAAAAAGGGCGGCAAGGTTTCGAATTTCTCGAAGGGCAAAGAGTCTGAGGGAATGGAACTCTTCGAAAAGAAGAAGAAGTCCGCCAAGGCTGAAGGTGATAAGGCTCCGCATCGCCTGGATCGTTCGAAGCGCGCTTCGGGTGGCAAGGTTGCCTCTGGCCCGCGCTCGCCGTTCTCGGAAGCTGAAAAGACTTCAGAGCGTCCGAAGTTCGACGGCCGCACTGACATTGCAGATTGATATGGGCGCCCCGCTTCGGCGGGGCATCCTTCATTGTGCGAGGCTTGCTAATGTCTAAAAATTGGATTGCGAAAGCGACCGAAAACAAAGGCGGCCTTCACCGTTCGCTTGGCGTTCCGTCAGGCGAAAAGATTCCAGCGAAGAAGCTTGAGCGCGCAACGCATTCCGATGATCCTAAAGTCCGGAAGCAAGCGGCGCTCGCTGAGACGCTTAAGAAATTAAACCGTCGTCATGGAGGGTTGGTATGAGACCCGCAGTCGTTTATACTCAGAACGCCGCTGGACTTGGTGTGCAGATTAGCGAGTGGATTTATCTTGATGCGTGGTGTCCGGGTCCTGTGTCTGTGCAGGTTGCGATTTACAACGCGCCGGGTGCGCCCGTGGTTTATACCGTACAGCAAACGCTCGACGATTGTACAGACCCCGCAAGTCCAGTTCCACCGGCATCTATGTCGTGGTGGAATATTGGGGACGTAAACCTTGTAAATAGCACGGTTCCCGCACAAACATATTACGCAGCAGCGCCAAGATTTGTTAGACTTGTACAGACCGGCGGAACAGGAATAGCTCAACTTACGGTCGCCCAAAACGGAAGCATTTGCTCGTAAGGAGTTTAACAATGGCTAGTTCATATTCGCCGTGGGGTCCCAGCACGGGGCCGGGAAGTTACTATAATACAGTTCAATTTAGCACATTCCAGCAGCAGCGGATTGGCGTAAATCCGGGCTACGGATACACGTCCAACCTTGGGCCTAATAACACTCCAAATCCCGGCCCTCCGGCTGCGGATATTGAGGGCATTCTACTTGAGCCCTCGGCGAGGGATTTCATCGCTCTCGAAAATTCTTTGGGCGGGCCATCAGACGTCCTTATCCAAGAGCCGTAAGCGACACTAATCAGGAAGTTCATCATGACCGTAGGCGCAGCTGGCTTTATCTCTGGAACACCTCTCGTTGACGCTGTGTCGAATGAGATGCTGAATTTTCCGTCTTCTGTTCCGGGTTCAGTTCCGGCGGCGCTTAGCCTGACGAACACGGGCGGTCTGCGTGTTATACTGATTGACCCTATCCTAAACGGCATCATCACGGTTAATGGCTCGATTTGGTCGCCTCCTATTGGTCCGGGCGCTGTTAATACGGTTCTGACGACAGATGGAGCTGGAGCTGTTACGTGGTTGCCGGCTGTTCAGTCGATTGACTTTGGCGCGACCGGGCTGCTGCCGACACCTGCGGCATCTGGACATATTTCGGTTTCTGGCGTTCTTGCGCTTGCCTCCGGCGGCACAGGAATGAGCACCGTTGGTGCAAACGGCACGGCTTTGGTGTCAAATGGAACTGCTCTTACTTATGGTTATCCTGCTCGCGCTATTAATCTTGCCGGTGGGAATCCTAATGAACTGGCGTATCAAACAGCTACGAACGCAACTGGCTTTGTTGCGGCGGGCGTTACGGGACAGATTCTAAACGCGACGACCGGAGCTGCGCCGTCTTGGGGACCGGGAACAGCGACCATTGGCACGACGCCGATTACGCTTGGCACGACGATTTTGTCGCTTGCGGGCGTTCAGACGATTACGCTGACACAGGACCCGACAAGCGGCCTGCAGGCTGCGACCAAACAGTATGTCGATAGCCGCACGGGCGCGCTGACAAACCTTGGCAACGCTAAGGTCGCGACGACTGCTAATATTACACGCTCTGGCCCGCAGACGATCGATACTATTCCGGTCGTTGCCGGCGAAATCGTTCTCGTTCGGGCGCAGTCGAACGCAGCTGAAAACGGCCTGTATGTTGTTGCCGCTGGTCCGTGGACATATCCGACATACGCCAACACATGGGCTGACTATGTGAACGGCCTTGTGTTTGTTCTGCAGGGCGCGACATACGGAAATACATCTTGGGTTCAGACAGAAGGCCCCGGCGGAACGCTTGGCTCGACTGCTATGACATGGGCGCAGATTTCTGCGGCTCTTGACTATACGGCTGGCCCCGGCATCTCGATTGTCGGTTCGCTGATTTCAAATACGGGCGTTCTTTCGTTTGATGGCGGCACAACGGGTCTTCTCCCGATTAGCGCTGCTACAGGCGCGATTACGCTTTCTGGAACACTTGCTCCGGCCAATGGCGGAACAGGTATTACAGCGCTTGGAACGGGCGTTCAGACGGCTCTTGGAAACGCGACAGACGCGACAGGCGGCTTTGTCACATTTGATGGAGACCTTGGAACGCCGACAAGCGGAACGCTGTCCTTCTGCACCGGCCTGCCGCTGACGACAGGCGTGACGGGCGTTCTTCCGATTGCCAATGGCGGCACTGGAAACAATAACGCGACAGACGCGATTAACGCGCTGCTCCCGACGCAAACCGGAAACAACGGCAAGTTCCTGCAGACGAACGGCGCGAACACGTCGTGGGTTGATAACCCTTACGGCACAGTTACGAGCGTTGGTCTTTCGACTGGAACTCTTGGCTTAACAGTTTCGTCTGATACGACGAACCCGATTACAACGAGCGGCACATTTACGCTGGCTGGAACGCTTGCTCTTGCGCATGGCGGCACGGGCGCGACGACGCAGGCGGGTGCAGCAAATGCTATTCTGCCTAATCAGTCAGGGAACATTGGTCGCTTCCTGACGACAGATGGTTCGAATGTTTCGTGGGCGGTTAACCCGCTTGGAACGGTTACGAGCGTTGGTTTCTCGACAGGAACCACTGGACTGTCGATTTCATCGGACACGACAAATCCAATCACGACGAGCGGCACATTTACACTGTCTGGAACGCTTGGTGTTGCCAACGGCGGCACGAGTTTCTCGTCCTATACTGTTGGCGATATTCTTTATGCCTCGGGTGCGACGGCGCTGACGAAGCTTGGAATTGGAACAACGGGTCAAGTTCTGAGTGTTTCTGGTGGCGTTCCAGTTTGGCAGAACGCCCCTATTTTGCAGGGCTACACGAATACTCTCACACCATTCAACACAGCGCTTGGTGCGTTTGCGGGTGACAGTATTACATCTGGTACAGACTGCGTATTCGTCGGCTATAATGCTGGAACTGGCGTTACGACAGGTGTGAACGTCATTGCGATTGGTTCTGGTGCGCTTGATCAAGCAACAAACCCAACGAATGCAATTGCCATCGGCAAAGATGCGATGGGCGCGGCTACGGCTGGCACGAACAATATAGCCATTGGTCAATCCGCTCTTGGCTCTGGGGCTTCTGGAACGAACAACATTGCAATTGGTGTTGGCGCGGGTGGCATTATTTCCACAGGAACGCAGAATATCCTTGTGGGCCTTTCAGCAGGTGGTGTGCTCACAGCAGGCACAAACAACGTCGCGATTGGCTATCAGGCATTTGACCTTGCGACGGGCGACCGGAACACGGTCATTGGTCGTAATGCCATGGGTGTTGCTACGGCTGCGAGCGACAACACGATTGTCGGACAGAATGCCGGCAGCAACGTAACCGGCTCGTTTAATACGCTGATTGGTTCTGAAGCAGGCGCTTCGGCCACTAACTTTACTGGCAGCTATAACGTCGGCATCGGTTATTCGGCTCTTTCCGAGGCTGTCACCGTTTCGGACGCCATCGCGATTGGCCGTAATGCTCTGACTGTCCTTACTTCTGGCATCGGAAACTGCGTTGTTGGAACACAGTCTGGCGAGGCAATTTCGACCGGTAGCGAAAATACAGCGTTCGGCAACCTTGCGCTGCGGGCGATTTCCACTGCTACAGGCAACGTCGCGATTGGTTACGCGGCGATGCAGAATGGAATCTCCGGTTCAAGCAATATCGCCATTGGCCGTTCGGCGCTTCAGACGAACACCAGCACAGGCAGTGTTGCCGTTGGCCACAGGGCGATGTTGAACAACACCACAGGCGTCAATACAGGCGTTGGTTTCCAAGCGCTTAATCAGTCAACGACCAACACGGGCGGCACAGCTCTTGGCTACGCGGCGCTGACGCTGGCGACCGGCAGCAATAATACGGCTGTCGGCAACAATGCTGGTGCGGCGATTACGACAGGTTCGAGCAATACGCTCATCGGTCAGTATCAGGGCACGACGACACTGACAGGCGCTTGCGTGGTTTCCGATGGCGCTGCAAATATCCGGCTCTTTACGAACAGCTCGGGCGCTTTCTCGTTTGACGGCACGAACTTCGGCACAGCCGGAGACGTTCTGACGAGCAATGGCACGGGCGCGCGTCCGACATGGAACACCCCGGCGTGGGGTGGCGTGTTCGACACATCGGCTTCGCAGACGGCAGATGCCGCTAATACAGCCAAGACAATCACGCTCAACAGCATCGACCCCGATAGCTCGGGTGTGTCGGTTGTCTCAAATACGCGGATTACAGTTGCGCGTGCGGGCGTCTATACATTCTCGCCAAGCCTTCAGGTTCGCAATACAGACAGCAGCATCCAAGATTTGAACCTGTGGTTCGCCAAAAACGGAAACCCGATTGCGAACAGCAATAGCCGTTTTTCGATTACGTCGTCGCATGGCGGCGGGGATGGGTTCTCGGTTCCGGCTGTCGTTTTCACCGTAAAACTTGCAGCCGGTGATTACATCGAACTGCGTTGGTCTGTAACGGACACGGCAGTTTCGATTTACACAGTCCCGGCAACGGCACCTGCACCCGCATCACCCGGTGTTATCGTATCGGTCGCTTCGGTCTAATTTGAACTCGCGCAAAGCCGCGCACGCAACTTAAAACAGGATGGACTACAATGGCCAATTTGCCCCCCAGCGGACTTCCCACAGGCGTTCCGGTCTCTGATACGGATATCTTTGTTGACACACAGTCCGTCGGTAACGGACCCGTGCAGATTACAGCTCTTGAACTGAAAAATTACATCGGCAATGGCCTTACGCTTACCAATCCGATTCTGAATAACCCTGTTACCATCAACGGGGTTTCCTACAACTTCCCGGCAACTAACGGTCCTATCGGATCGGTACTTACAAACAATGGTGTTGGCGCACTTTCTTGGACAACAACCTCGCTCGGCACTGTAACTTCTGTCGGACTTGACGCAAGTATAATCGGTTTTACAGTCGCTAACTCGCCGGTTACAAGCAGCGGCAACCTCGTTATTAACGGTGGCGTTCTCGGCGTTGCTTATGGCGGAACAGGTGCGGCTACTCCGACTGCGGCGCTTATTAATCTTCTTCCTGCGACCTCTCCGACAACTGCAGGCTACCAGCTCACTAATGATGGCTCTGGGAATTTTTACTGGTCTGCTGGTGGCGGTGGTGGCGGTGGCGGCGGTAGTGTTCTCTCTGTCACAACTACTGTTGTTGGCTTAACTGTTACAGGCCCAACAGGAAATGCTGTTCTTTCCGGCGTTGTTGGTATTGGTGGCGGTGGCACGGGCGCGACGACGACGATTGGTGCCCAGAACGCTATTCTTCCTGCTCAGGGCGGTCAGGGCGGCAAGGTGCTCGGAACAGACGGCTCTAGTGTATCGTGGGTTGCAACAGGCGGCACAGGCACAGTCACAAGTGTTTCGCTTGACCCCTCGACGACAGGTCTGACGGTCAATGGTGGCACAGCCCCAGTTGCAATTACGGCGGCTGGAAGCTTCACTCTTGGCGGCATTCTTAACATTGCCAACGGCGGCACTGGTTTAAGTGCTCTCGGAACTGGCGTCCAGACAGCGCTTGGCGTTGCTGTAAATACCAATGGCGGTATGTTGCTTGGAGGTGCTGGCGGCATTCTTCCAATTGCTCGTGGCGGCACGAACTTAGGCGCTACTCCGACAGCTGGTCAGCTGCTCATTGGTAACGGCACAGGCTATACTCTTGCCACACTGACAGCCGGAACAGGCGTCACTATCGACAACAGCGTTCCGGGCGCAATCACCATCAACTCGACAGGCGGCGGTGGCGGTGGCTCTGTTGTTTCTGTCACTTCGAGTGTTTCTGGGTTCTCGTTCACGAACCCAACATCGAACCCAATTCTCACAGGCACACTCGGCATCGCCAATGGCGGCACAAACCTGACAGCAACGCCGACTGCGGGTCAGTTGCTCGTCGGCAATGGCGCCGGCTACACGCTGTCCACACTGACGGCTGGCTCAGGCGTTACGATTGATGACTCAACGACACCGGGTCAGATTACGATTTCGGCTACAGGCACGGCGGGTGTCACCACCTTCTCTGGCGGCACAACGGGCCTTCAGCCTGCGGCGGTTACGACGGGCGCGATTGTTCTTGCAGGAACGCTTAATCTCGCTAACGGCGGCACGGGCCTTTCGACGGTTGGCGCGAGCGGCACTGCGCTCGTTTCAAACGGCACCGCGCTTGCCTATGGCAACCCGCAGTTTGCTCAGAACCTCGTCGGCGCGACAGCCAATACGGTTCCGTATCAGTCGGCTGCCAACACGACCCTGTTTGCGGGACCGGGCGCTGCTGGAACTTATTTAGCTGGCAATGGCGCAGGTGCGGCTCCTTCATTCAAGAATGCCACACTGACATTGGGCGCAACACCGCTCAATCTCAACGCAACCACGACTGCCATCACAGGCATGACTGGCATCACGATGGATGGCGCATATAGCCCTGCCACTAACGAAGATGTCGCGACCAAGGGCTATGTCGATGGCATCACATCGCCCGTAAACCGTCTTGCTCCTGTTGATTATGCGACGACGCCAGCGGATGGCAACCAGACGCTTACTGGCGCAGCGACGATTGACGGAACTGCTGTCTCGACTGGTATGCGAGTTCTTGTCAAGGACCAGACCAGCATGGCGACTGCTGGTGTTTATGTCGTTAACACAGGCGGTGCATGGACACGCTCGACAGACCTTGACCAAACAAGTGAGTTTGATGCTGCTTCGGCGTTCGTTCTCAACGGTGCCCTCAACGCGAACACTTCATGGATTCAGACAGCAACCATTGCTACAGTCGGCGTGACGCCGCAGGTCTGGACCCAGCAGTCAGGCATCTTCGACTATTCGGCTGGCACGGGCATCAGCATTGCTGGCACCGTCATCAACAATGATGGCGTTCTGACATGGAGCGGCGGCACAACAGGTCTGACACCTGCTGCTGCTACCAATGGTGCAATTACCCTTGGCGGAACTCTGCTCATCGCTAACGGCGGCACGAGCGCCACAACGGCTCAGGGAGCCCGCACGAACATCCTGCCGACGCAGGCTGGACAGGCTGGCAAGTTCCTTCAATCGACCGGCACAGACGTCATTTGGGCGGCTTCCTCGGGTGGCGCGGTTTACTACATCCCGCTCGCCACGGGTGGATCGCTTGCCTCAAAGATTTCGGCTGCTGGCTTTACAGATGCCGTCGGCAACAGCTATGTCCTGTATAACAATACAGCGGCGAACATCGCTCTGACGGCTTCTTCGTTCCCGAACTTCGCTTCGTTCCCGGATTGCACAGCGACCAGCATCACAGTTGGCGCGGGCAAGACGCTCCTCGTTTCGACGACGAGCATTCTGGCTTCCGGCACCTACGTGATTGACGCTTCGAACTATCTGAGCGGCGGCGTCACAGTGAAGCCGGTTTCTGGCAGCACGACAATTACGGCTTTTCTTGCGACAATTCCGATTGTTGATAACGAAGGCAACGTCTACGTCATCACAAACACGGGCGGCAGTGCGGCGATTATTTCGGGCCTGACGGTTGATAATCCAAGTTCATTCCCCGGCTTCACGACAGCGGCGAGCTTCACCATCCCGGCTGGTGGAACGGCGGTTATCGTTTCGACAGTTGCGGGTGTGAATTACGAAGTGCAGTCGATTTCAAACTCTGTCTCGACAAATCTGTCGGGCGGCGTGGCAAATCAGATTTCTTACCAGACTGCGGTTGATACAACGGGCTTCCTGCCGACAGGCGCGGCTGGCGAGTATCTGACTTCTGGTGGCGCTGGTGCTGCTCCAACGTGGGTTGCTCTGCCAAAAGTTGGTGCCTACTACGCCAGCCTCACAGCAGGCGACACAGTTCAGAACGTCCTTCTGGCGGCTCCAAACGGCGAAGTCCGCTATGCGACTTATACCTTCTTCAACAGCGGCACATCGACAATTGCGGTTTCAAACACAAGCGGATGGGCGAACGGCACCTCGTGGCCAGTCAATGTTGTTGGCAACAACCTCAACATTGCTCCGAACCAGTCTGTAACGATTTTGGTTCAGACCGTTGGCTCGATTTACGCCATCGTCGCGTCGTCTTCGGCTAACACCACCGCCTCGGCTGTGACGGCTACGGCGAACGGCACGATTACGGCGGCTCTTGCTGCTGGCAACATCGTCCAGAATCCGGGTATGCTGGTCACAATCCGCAATACGGCTGCGGCGAACGCCAGCATTACGCTGACGGGAACCTTGACGAACTTTGCGCCTTGGGCTCCAGCAGCAAGTGGGGCCAGCGTCATCATCCAGAACGGCGAGTGCGTCACGCTCCGTGTCGTCACACCGGGAACGGCTTACGACATCGTCAATCTGACGGTGCAGAATGTTGCCCTTGACATCACAGCGAACGTGACCCTGTCGGCAGCAATCACTAGCTCGGCTCTGACAAATGGTGGCCTGATTACCTATACGAATACAGGAACCACCAACCTTACGCTGACAGCTGCGGAATTTGGTAATGCGGCGACATATCCTGTCCAGTCTACAGCGGCAGTGTTCACGCTGCCCCCGAAAGGCACTGTGACGCTTCAGTTGACAAGCACATCAGCCAGCAACTGGCGTATTGTCAGCTTTGAGTATCCGGGCCTGCAGGCTGGCGCGATTGCGTTTGCTGTATCAAAGACGACAGCGCAGACGGTTCCTGCAAACTCAGAACAGGTCGTTACCTTTGATGTCGCCGACATCAATCCGCAGAACTACTTCGACACGGTAACATCTCGCTATACACCAGAGATTGCGGGTTATTACAATTTCTCGGCCACACTGACTGTCAGTTCTGTTACCATAACTACCAGCGTTGCGATTTACAAAAACGGTACCCAAGCATCTCGTGGGACTTGTGGGCAATCCGAATCTAGCGCTACAGGAACAATAACAGACGTAATCTACATGAACGGCACCACCGATTATGTGGATGTGCGCTGCACGACAGGCGGCGGATCGGGTCCGATTTTTACCGGCCAGACGTTTTTCTCTGGTTCGCTCGTCACACAGCAGAACATCGTCAATACGACGAGCGGCGTTTATAACGTACCGATTGCAGCGGATTCGACTGTTCCGGCGCTTCTGGCGGCGGTTACGCCTACAGCAATCACCGATGTCGTCAACAACCTGTATATCATCACGAATACGGCTTCGACGAACGTTACGCTGACAGCGAACACGTTCATCGGCTATCAGGCATATCCGTCTCAGGCGACTGTTACGAGCATCGTCATGACGCCGGGTTCTACGCTTGAACTTCAGACGGTGACGATTGGCACTGGCTACCAGATTGTCATTCTGAACACGCCTATCAACGTGGGTTCGGTTGGATTCTCCGCTTGGATGACAAGCGGTGTAAATATTAACTCTAGCAATATAAGCAGCCCCACAGTATTGCGCTATCAAACAACGCAATTTAATCCCCAGAACTACTATAACCCATCGACGGGACGATTCCAGCCGCTCACCGCTGGTTACTACAGTGTTAATGCGAGTTACTTTGCGTTTACGACACCCGACAAGT
>Ga0208853_1000490_pt1 | contig 12026 bp, 9 predicted proteins | sample LakMenEpi03Oct11_FD_150667 | JGI IMG/M metagenome (GOLD analysis project Ga0208853, IMG submission 150667) | Freshwater microbial communities from Lake Mendota, WI - 03OCT2011 deep hole epilimnion (SPAdes) | ecosystem: Environmental > Aquatic > Freshwater > Lake > Epilimnion/Euphotic zone ... | reverse complement strand
CACGAGCACGCATAGCTGTGAAGGCTTCATGGCCTGGAGTATCGATAAATGTAATGGCGCGATTAATACCGGCATGCTCATGATGGATCTGATAAGCGCCAATATGCTGAGTAATTCCACCTGCTTCACCTTTTACTACTTCAGTCTGGCGAATAGCATCAAGAAGCCTTGTCTTTCCATGATCAACATGGCCCATCACTGTGACAACTGGCGGCCTAATGCTTAAATCATCAGGATCAACATCAGAGAGCTCTTGATCTAGATCGATATCAAATTGTTCTAATATCTCTTTATCTTCATCCTCTGGAGAGACAACTGTAATTTTGTAGCCAAACTCCCCGCCTAATACATGCAAAGTCTCTTCATCAACTGATTGAGTTGCAGTAACCATCTCGCCTAGATGAAATAGCACAGAGACTAAACCAGCTGGATCTGCTCCAATTTTTTCGGCAAAGTCAGCTAAAGATGCTCCTCTTCTTAATTTAACTGGAGTATTTCCATCACCACGAGGAACAATTGCGCCACCTAGCGTTGGGGCTTGCATATTGTCTATCTCTTCGCGACGAGTCTTCTTTGATTTGTAGTTCTTTTTCTTTCCAGCATTTTTTCCAAATGCTCCACCAGCGCTTCCTCGCTGTCCTGGTCTTCCTGGCGCAAAACCGCCACCTGGTTTTCCTGCTCCTGGTCTTGCAGGAGCGCCAGTTGTTCCACCTGGTCTCTGACCTGGGCCACCTTGGCTGCGATATGGAGATGAAGAGTTGCGATCTTGCGGACGAGCAGTTGTTCCATCACTTCGTTGTTGTGGACGCGCAGCAAATCCTGGACGAACAGAACCTGGACGAGGTCCTGCCATATTTCCACCTCTTGCTGGAGCACCTGGCGGTCTACTTCCTCCCGGTCTATTTTCTCCGGGACGTTGCCCGCCGCCTTGACCTTGTGGTCTTGGTGGACGTGGAGGAGCTGAAGGATTTCCAAAAGGATTATTTCCAGGTCTTGCACCGCCCTGACCTTGTGGTCTTGGTGGACGAGGAGGAGCTGAAGGTGTTGCAAAAGGATTATTTCCAACTCTGGCAGCAGGAGCAGCTGGTGGTTTTGGAGGAAGTTGAGTTGGAGCGATATTTTCTTGCGGGCTCTCTTTAATTACCGGAGCAATAGGTGGAGTAATTTCATCAACCTGCTCAACGCTCTCTACAGGCGCTGCTTTCTTCGATGCTGCTTTTTTAGCAGGGGCTTTCTTGGCAGGAGCTTTCTTAGGTGTCGCTGCAACTGCAGGAAATTTTTCTAGAAACTTTCGCACCACCGGTGCTTCAACAGTTGAAGATGCGGAGCGAACAAACTCGCCCATCTCTTGGAGTTTTGCAAGAACATCCTTGCTATCCATCCCTACATCTTTTGCTAATTCGTAAACGCGGACCTTTGCCACTTTTCTCCTTTTGTGGCTCCTCGTCTACTTTTTAAACGCGAAGCCTAAATTGACCTACTCATGACTGTGAAGTGCTCATTTGAGTGCCATTGCCTATTCGACCTAGCCTTCGCTTTGCAGATATGTGAGGGAGATCCTCACGGCGCAACCATACCGCCGCAGTACTACTTTTACGAAACTTCGCTCGCCTCAGAGCCACTTGTCGCCCCATCGGAGTGAATATCAATGCGCCAGCCAGTTAGGCGAGCAGCCAGACGGGCGTTCTGCCCATCTTTTCCAATGGCAAGAGATAGTTGGTAATCAGGAACAACAACCTTGGCAGAGCGAGTATCGATATTTACTACCTCAACGCTAGAGACTCTTGCTGGAGCTAAAGCATTACCAACATATGTTGCAGGATCATCAGACCAATCAACGATATCTATCTTCTCGCCATGTAACTCATCCATAACCGCTCTTGCTCTTGCCCCCATTGGACCAATAAGCGCGCCCTTTGGACTAACACCTGCGCGGTGGGCCCGCACTGCAATCTTGCTCCGTTGTCCCGCCTCGCGAGCTATTCCCATAATCTCAACGATGCGATCTCTAATCTCAGGAACTTCAAGTGCAAATAATTGTTTAACTAGAGCTGGATGGCTTCTAGAGAGCAATACCTCTGGGCCTTTTTGGCCTTGCTTAACATCAACAACAAAGCTCTTAATTCGATCGCCGTGTTTATATTCCTCACCTGGAACTTGTTCATGTGGCGGTATTTTTCCCTCAACTCTTCCAAGATCGATATAAACCATCTTCTGATCTCGCCCCTGCTGAATTACTCCAGAGACAATATCGCCAACAGTTGCGCTAAATTCACCAACAATTTCTAGATCCTTTGATTCACGCATCTTCTCTTTAATTATCTTGCGCGCAGTAGATGATGCAATACGACTAAAGCCCTCTGGTTCATCGCTAATCTCATCTACTTTTTCACCATCTGGGCCAAATACTGGAATAAGAATCTTTATCTCACCAGTGACTAAATCTAATTTAGCGTGAGCAAAAGGCTTTGCTCCCTCCATCTCGTTATAAGCGCTCTTCACTGCAATCTCAATAGCAGTAATTAGGCGATCAAGAGGAATATCGCGTTCAATGGTGAGGGCTTCTAAGACTTTCATATCAACATTCATCGCTTATCACCATCTTTGCGATTAAATTCAATCTCAACAGTGGCTCGCTTAATTTCGCTAAATAAAATACTTACCTCTCCACTTTTAACCTCAAGTAAGGCTGAATCTAAATCAAGGCTCTTAAGGCGGCCCACTAGCTTTTCTCCATCGACTTTCACGATGGAAATTAGCCGGCCAAGATTTTTCTTCCATTGATGCGCCTTTACTAGCGGGCGATCAACGCCAGGGGATGTGACTTCAAGGGTAAATGGATTGTCGCCGAGCTGGCTATAGTTTTCTAGAATTTCAGATATCGCTCTTGAGCTTGCAGCGACCTCATCAAGATTTAGATTTCTCTCCTCGTGATCAACTATTACTGAGATGATTCGAGAGCGTCCTACTGGGATTACTTTTATCTCTTCAAGCAAGAGACCAGATGCATTAATTACTGGAGCAAGAAGCTCATTTAAGTTATCTACCAAAGCCATTTTAATTTCTTCCTACTTATTTAGTTGTTGTTAAGTTGTGAGGCTAAGTCTAGCCCAGATTTCAACCTCTAAGGAAGGTGTCATAGATAAGGCGGATAATCAGGGCGGTAGTGACGACTAGAAATGCCCTACGAATCAAAACTGAGCCACCTCTTATTCCAACTTTTGCTCCAATAAAACCCCCAAGGATATTTCCTACCGCCATCGTTAGTCCCAGCGCCCAGATGATTTGGGAGTTAAAGCCAAAAACTAAAATCGCTCCAAGGTTCGTTGCAAGATTGACAAGCTTTGCAGTCACTGATGCTTCAAGGAATGCAAAGCCAAGGACGGCAACTAGCGCAAGCATTAGAAAAGATCCGGTTCCAGGGCCGAAGATTCCATCATAAAAGCCAATTACAGCTCCAACAGCTGCGCCGATTATAAATCGATTTCTTCCTGCAAATTTTGCAGAAGCTACCTGCCCCAACTCTTTTCTTAGATAGGTGTAAATTGCAACAATAATTAGAAGAAATAAAATTATTGGCCTAAAAGCATCTCTTGGAATCTTTGTTGCCACACTTGCACCCATAGCTGAACCAATAAATGCAGGAAGGCCCATAACTGCAGCTAACTTAAAATCTGGCTTTATCTTTCTTAGGTAAGAGGCAGTAGCCCCTAAGGTGCCAAGAAATGAAGGGACTTTATTGGTTCCAAGAATCACTGAAGGTGAGGTATCAGGAAGTGAAACTAGAAGAGCTGGTAGTTGAATTAGCCCTCCGCCTCCAGCTAGTGAATCCACAAGACCTGCAAAAGTTGCTGCAAGAATGAGAAATAGAACTACTTCAAATGAGATTTCCACGAGAAGCTAGTTAATCAACCTAGCAATTTAACTAAGTAAGATGTGATCTCACCAAGTGCAATCTCAGACTTCTCACCACTTCGACGAATGCGGAATTCAACTTGACCCTGGGCCAAACTCTTACCAAAGATCAAAATATAAGGATTGCCAATCAGCTCTGCATCTTTGAATTTAACTCCAGGGCTGGCCTCGCGTCTATCATCGATCATCACGCTAATGCCTTTTGCCTCTAACTCTTTTCCAATTCTCTCTGCTTGAATAAATGGCTCATCTTCTCTGCCAGTTGCCACGATATGAACTTTTGCTGGAGCAATCTCATCTGGCCAGATAATGCCGATCTCATCATGGCTCTGCTCAGCAATTGCAGCTAGAGCTCTAGTTACTCCGATGCCATATGAGCCCATAGTTACAACCTGTGATTTTCCTTGGCTATCAAGAACAGTTAAATCAAGTGCTTGGGCATACTTTCGACCCAATTGGAAGATATGGCCAATCTCAATAGCGCGATCAATAATTATTGGGCTATCACAGCTTGGACAAGGATCGCCTTGATTAATCTCAACTGCTTCAATAAATCCATCAACGTTAAAGTCGCGACCATGGGTGACATAGCGCATATGTTTATTCTTTATGTTTGCACCAGTTATCCAGTGTGACCCGATAACAATAGATGGATCGGCATAGAGCTTAATTCCTAATTTCTTAGCATCTTGCGGGCCAACATATCCTTTTACTAGGCCAGGATTTTTTGCAAAATCTCCATCTTCAAATAAACGGAGCTCTTTAACTCCAGCTAGATTTGCTTCAACCCGCTTTAGATCAAGTTGGCGATCACCTGGAATCAGTACTGAAACTACCTGCCCATCTGCCACAAGTAAGATGTTCTTTAAAGTATCAGATGCGCTCACATTTGCCTGATACTTCTGATTCATAACTTCAACTAGGCTCTCAATAGTTGGAGTATCTGGGGTATCAAGTAGCTCCATCTCTGGCGCTTTTGCTATCTCTTCTTTACCAACCTTACTAACCATCGCCTCAACATTTGCTGCATAACCACATTTAGGACAGAGCACATAAGTATCCTCACCCGTTGGCGATGGCGCTAAGAACTCTTCAGATTTCGAGCCGCCCATAGCCCCAGAGACTGCAGAGACAATATTAAATTTAAGTCCAAGGCGATTAAAAGTTGCGACATAGGCAGCGCGATGCTTCTGATATGAAGCTTCAAGGCCGGCATCATCTAAATCAAATGAGTAGGAATCCTTCATAATAAATTCGCGACCACGAATAATTCCACTTCTAGGACGAGCTTCATCGCGATATTTAGTCTGGATTTGATAGATAGAGAGTGGAAGATCTTTATAGGAGGAGTACTCGCTCTTAACCATAAGAGTAAACATCTCTTCATGGGTTGGACCTAGTAGATAATCGCTACCTTTTCGATCCTGGAGCCTAAATAAAGCTGGTCCATACTCTTCCCAGCGATTGCTTTTCTCATATGGATCTTTAGGAAGAAGAGCAGGAAAGTGAACCTCTTGAAAGCCAGCCTTATCCATCTCATCTCTTATTACTCTTTCCACATTTCTAAGAGCAATTACCCCTAGTGGCAACCAAGAGAATATTCCTGCAGCAATTGGACGGATATATCCAGCTCTAACTAGGAGTTTATGGCTAGCAACTGAGGCATCTGATGGGTCATCTCTAAGGGTGCGCAGAAAGAGAGATGACATCTTTAACATAGCGCTTAGCCTAGCGAATTACTTTACGTTTACTGTTGGTTCTCCCGATGCGACACCAGCAGCTTCCATCTCCTCTGCAAGGCGCATCGCCTCTTCAATCAAAGTTTCAACAATCTGCGCCTCAGGAACTGTTTTGATTACTACTCCCTTAACAAATATCTGACCTTTGCCATTACCTGATGCAACGCCAAGATCTGCCTCTCGCGCCTCCCCTGGTCCATTAACAACGCAGCCCATAACCGCAACGCGAAGTGGAACTGTCATTCCTTCAAGGCCTGCTTGTACTTTCTCTGCAAGTGAATAGACATCTACTTGAGCGCGGCCACAAGATGGACAAGAGACAATTTCTAATTTTCGCTGCCTTAAATTAAGAGATTCTAAAATAGAGATACCAACTTTAACTTCCTCAACTGGAGGCGCAGAAAGTGAGACTCTAATTGTGTCGCCAATTCCCTCTGCTAGTAAGACAGCAAATGCGGTTGCAGATTTGATAGTTCCTTGAAATAACGGACCAGCCTCTGTTACTCCTAAGTGAAGTGGATAATCACACTTGGCAGCAAGAAGTCGATATGCCTTAATCATCGTTACTGGATCATGGTGCTTAACAGAGATCTTGATATCTCTAAAGCCATGCTCTTCAAATAGGCCAGCTTCCCAGAGCGCTGATTCAACTAACGCCTCAGGGGTTGCTTTTCCATACTTTGATAGCAACCTTGGATCAAGTGAGCCAGCATTAACTCCAATTCGAATTGGAATTCCAGCATCTCCTGCAGCTTTAGCAACTTCCTTTACCTTGTCATCAAATTGTTTAATGTTTCCAGGATTTACTCTAACGGCGGCGCATCCTGCATCAATTGCAGCAAAGATATATTTTGGTTGAAAGTGAATATCAGCAATAACAGGAATCTGGGACTTTCTAGCAATATCTTTTAGAGCGTCAGCATCATCCTGGCTAGGAACGGCAACTCTAACTATCTGACATCCTGAGGCGGTTAACTCTGCTATCTGTTGCAGAGTTGAATTAACATCAGCAGTGAGTGTGGTGCACATCGATTGAACTGATACTGGCGCATCTCCCCCAACTAAAACGCTTCCTACCTTTAACTGGCGAGATTTACGGCGCGGGGCGAGGACTGGAGGCGGCGCAGATGGAATTCCCAGATCAACCATGGCCCTATTCTCTCCTAAAGATTGAGGTTAATTGGATTGAAAATATCAGCAATTAGCAAAATCACAGTCAGAACTAGAAGAACGGCAAAGACCACCAAGGTAATCGGGGTGAGCTTCTCCACATCAACCGGCCCAGGATCAGCCTTGCCTCGAATGGCTGCAATCCTTCTCCTTATCGCCTCATAGCTAGCAACTGCCATATGGCCGCCATCGAGAGGAAGAATTGGCAGTAGATTAAAGATTCCCACAAAGATATTAAGCGATGCCACGATAAGAATGAATGTGGCGACTTTCTCTCCAGTACTTAAGTTTCCACTAGATACTGTCTCACCACTTGCCCTAGCAACTCCAACAATTCCAACTAGACCTTGTGAATTTCTCTCCTGCCCAAAAAATGTCTGGCCAATCAAGGAAGGTATTTGAGAGGGAAGTGAAATCAGAGCCTTGATAGAGCCTTCAAAGATTGCTCCAGTTGCTCTTGCACTTGAAGCAGCAGCCTTTATCGGATTTTGTCTAACTAAACCAAATTCATTAATGATTCCAAGAAAACCCCTGGAAACTCCGTCAACAACTCTTGTTGCTGGAGTGATGGCAATATTTATTACTTGTCCATCTCTTTTAATTAGTAAGGTTATTTCTCTCTCTGCAGAGGCTCGCAATATCTCAGCTGAATCTGCCCAGGCAAGCTCTTGACTATTAACTCCAAGGATTTCATCTCCCGGCATTAAACCTGAGCGCTTAGCTGGAGAAATTGGATCACCTGCCTGACAGGTACTCTCTTTAGGAACGCAGGGAAGCACTTGAGAAATAGTTGGAAGAACTTGTGATGTGCCAAGCCCTGCAAAGAGAGTAAAGAGGAGAAAAAAAGCTAGAACAAAGTGTAGAAAAGAGCCAGCTCCAAGAACTATTAATTTCTTAGGAGCGGAGGCTAGATAAAATGCTCTTGGTTTAAATTCATCAGCTAACTCTTCATTTGGCGACATTCCAGAGATTTTGCAATAACCACCAGCAGGAATTGCCTTTATTCCAAACTCTGTCTCACCGCGCTGGGTTGACCAGAGACGCTTTCCAAAACCTAAAAAGAATTCAGTAACTCTCATTCCATAACGCTTAGCAGTTATGTAATGACCATATTCATGGATCATCACCGAGATAAGCAGAGCCAGAATAAAGGCAATTACTCCAAGAAATCCCATAATCCCTCTTCCCCTAGCCCTTCTCTAATACTTCTCTTGCATAGATCCGCGCATCTTGCTCAATAGCGCTGACATCTGAGATATCTCTAATTCTAGAAGGCGCACTTGCTGATAACTTATCCACAACCTTTTCAATAGTATCTACTATCGCTGTGAATGCGATCTCCTCCTTCATAAATGCAGCTACTGCAACCTCATTTGCTGCGTTATAAATCGCAGCAACAGAAGATCCTAGAGCTCCTGCTCTTCTTGCAAGTTGTACTGCTGGAAATCTCTTCTCATCTATTGGCTCAAAATCCCAACTCTGCTTTGAGTTCCAATTAATTGGCGCCATAGCTCCGCCTACTCTATTTGGATAAGCGAGGGCATATGCAATCGGCCCCTTCATATCAGGAGGTGATGCTTGGGCAAGAGTTGAGCCATCTTTAAATTCCACAAGTGAGTGCACGATTGATTGTGGATGAATAACTGCTTCAATCTTTGAATAGGCGATATCAAAGAGATAGTGCGCCTCAATAATCTCAAGACCTTTATTTACTAGCGTTGCAGAGTTGATAGTAACAACCGGCCCCATAGACCAGGTGGGATGGGCAAGCGCATCTGCTAATTTCACTTGAGATAAATCTTGCCTATCTCTAAAAGGGCCGCCGCTTGCGGTAAGAATTAATTTAGATACATCACCCACTCGCCCTGCGCTCATTGCTTGAAAGAGAGCGGAGTGCTCGGAGTCAACTGGAATTATCTTCTCGCTTCCATATGCCATCACTAAATCTCCACCAGCAACTAGAGATTCTTTATTGGCAAGAGCTACTTTATTTCCAGAAGCTAGAGCTGCAAGAGTTGGAGCAAGACCAATAGATCCGGTAATCGCATTTAGAACTAAATCGCAGGTAAGTGATGCAATCTGCTCTGAAGCACCGCTTCCATCAATTACCTTTACTCCACTTAGTGAGCTCTTTAGCTCTTGCGCTCCGCTACCAACTCCAACGATTGGGACGTTAAAATCTCTCACTTGCTTAGCCAATAAAGTTAAGTTATTTCCCCCAGCGCTAAGGCCAACTACTCTAAAGAGCTCGGGGTTTGCAGCGATAACCTCTAGGGCTTGAACCCCAATAGAGCCGGTGGAGCCTAAAATCACAATATCGCGCACGGGTCCATCTTCTCAGAAATAGGTTAAATAGATGGAAAAGATAGAATAGGCAGATGAGTTCAGGGCCACATATCGAGCAGGTTAGAAAACTTCTTACCTCAATTCCAGGACCAAAATCCCAAGAAGTAATTAAGCGTAGAGCTGAGGCAGTCTCAGCCTCACTTGGTATGGCAATCCCAGTTGTAGTTGAGAAAGCTGGCGGCGGGGTAATTGTTGATATTGACGGCAACTCCATTATCGATATGGGCGCAGGAATTGCAGTTGTAAATGTTGGAAACTCAGCTGATCGTGTTGTTAAAAATGTGAAGGAACAAGTAGAAGCCTTTACCCATACCTGCTTCATGATCGCCCCTTACCTTGGATATATCCAGGTCTGTGAAGCCCTCAATCGTTTAACCCCTGGAGATCATAAGAAGAAATCAGCTCTATTTAATTCTGGCGCCGAAGCGGTTGAAAATGCTGTCAAGATTGCTCGCAATTTCACCAAGCGCCAAGCTGTTGTTGTCTTTGAACATGGCTATCACGGCAGAACTAATCTAACAATGGCAATGACTGCAAAGAACATGCCATATAAAGATGGATTTGGACCATTTACCCCTGAGGTTTATCGCATGCCAATGTCCTATCCATATCGCTGCGATTCCTGCTCTGGAGCCTGTCAAGAATCAGTTCTTGATACCGTGCTTCATAAAATAGAGAAAGAAATAGGCGCAAAAAATGTGGCCTGCATTGTTATCGAACCAATCCTTGGCGAAGGTGGCTTTATCGTTCCTTGTAAGGGATTTCTTCCAGGCCTTGTTAAGTTCACACAAGAAAACGGAATTCTCTTTATTGCAGATGAAGTACAGACTGGCTTTGCAAGAACTGGGCAGATGTTTGCCTGCGAAGATGAATCAATCATTCCAGATCTAATCACTACAGCTAAAGGAATTGCAGGCGGTCTTCCACTTGCAGCAGTTACAGGAAGAGCTGATGTAATGGACTCTATTCATCCAAGCGGTCTTGGTGGAACATTTGGTGGATCTCCTATCGCCTGCGCAGCAGCTCTTGGCGCTATTGCAACAATTGAGGAAGAAAACTTAGTTGAGCGGGCAAATGAGCTTGGATTAATAATGCGCCAGAGCCTTGAGGCTATGAAGAAGAAGTATCCAATTATTGGAGATGTTAGAGGGCGCGGGGCGATGCAGGCAATTGAGTTGGTAATTCCAGGCAGTAAAGATCCAAATCCTGCTGCTCTCACATCAGTTATTAAGTACTGCCAGCAAAATGGCGTACTAATTCTCTCTGCAGGAACTTATGGAAATGTAATAAGACTCTTGCCACCACTTGTTATGCCAGAGCACCTTCTTAAAGAAGCGCTAGAAGTTCTTGAAGCAGGCCTTGCTCAGGCTTAACGATCAAGTAAGTTCTGAGTTGGCAAGTAAGTATCGCCTCTTCTGCGCTTTGCAATAGCGCTAACTGCCTCTAGAACTACTCGGTTTGCAAGAATTGCTGTGATATCAGCTGAGTCAAATGGCGGAGATACTTCAACAACATCAATGCCAACTACTGGAAGCTCTAGACAGATTCTTCTAACCGCCTCTAATAGCTCCCTTGAAGTCATTCCACCTGGCTCTGGAGTTCCTGTTCCTGGCGCCATTCCAGGATCAACTACATCAATATCAACTGAGAGAAATACGCCATCACAATCTTTTGTAAGAGTTGCAAATGATTCATCAAGAACTTTAGTAAGCCCGCGATGATGAATCTCTGTCATCTCATAGGAGCGCATTCCTTGATCTCTCATCCAATTTAGAGTTGCATCATCTGGCCAATACCCACGAAGACCTAATTGCAAAAATCTATCGCCGCGAACATATCCAGAATCAATAAGTCTTCTCATTGGAGTTCCATGGCCAACTAAGGCTCCAAATTGAAGCTCTCCCGTATCAGCGTGGGCATCAAAGTGAATCATTGATACTTTGCCTTTGCCTAAATGCTCTGCAATTCCTGCAACATCGGCAGATGCAATTGAGTGATCTCCCCCAAGAACTACTGGAATTGCTCCAGCTCTTGAGATCTTCTCTGTTGCTTTCTTTAGAAGTAATAGCGCCTCTTCAAGATTTCCAGGAGGCATTAAAAGATCTCCAGCATCAAAAATCTTTAACTCTTTTAACCCATCAATTCTTAAAGCAAGATGTGGCCGCTCTCCATCATGAGGCAGGTAATCGCCCATACGAATTGCTTGTGGACCAAACTTTGCGCCAGATCTATGAGAAGTTCCACTATCTATCGGTGCTCCAACAATGATTACATCCGCACCTTTATAACTCTCAGGTTTATCTAAATCACAGGCAGGAATTCCAAGAAAGGTAAAATTCGGGCCATACATATTTCCAATGTTGGTCATCATCGTCTGGTTTGGCGCCGTTTACTAATGACTTGTCCGGCAAATACTATGGCTAAGGCGATCACAAACATGAGTGTACCGATGACATTGGCCTGTGGTGGGACACCGCGAAGAGATGCGGTCCATACATACTCAGGAAATGTGTTTAGCGTTCCCGAATTGAAGTTTGTGATGATGAAGTCATCAAATGAGAGGGCAAAGGCCAGCAAGGCGGCAGCAGCTATTCCAGGTGCAACTAGTGGGAATGTGACTCTACGAAAGGTCTCCCATTCATTGGCATAGAGATCGCGAGCAGCCTCCTCGAGTTTTGGATCAAGGCTTGCAACGCGCGCCTTAACTGTGACCACTACAAATGAAATGCAGAACATAATGTGAGCAATTATTACTGGCACCAAACCCGCACCGATCTGAATATTAATAAACATAGACAGTAGTGATGCGCCAAGGACCACCTCTGGGGTTGCCATTGGCAGGAAAATCAGGAGATT
>Ga0208853_1000487_pt1 | contig 12038 bp, 1 predicted proteins | sample LakMenEpi03Oct11_FD_150667 | JGI IMG/M metagenome (GOLD analysis project Ga0208853, IMG submission 150667) | Freshwater microbial communities from Lake Mendota, WI - 03OCT2011 deep hole epilimnion (SPAdes) | ecosystem: Environmental > Aquatic > Freshwater > Lake > Epilimnion/Euphotic zone ... | reverse complement strand
ACATCCTTCTGAGAATAAACCATCACAATCATCATCGATGTTGTTCCAACAGATTTCTGTGCGTCCTGGGTTGATAGTAGCAACAGCATCGTTACAATCAAAGTTCACGCCAAATCCTATTACATTACCTTGTAACCTATACAATGCAGGGAGGGTAGCTGCTGGTTGTGTACAAGAAGTTTGAGTGGTTGGAGTGGCTGTAATATAACCATCACCATCAGCATCTAAATACCAAATTGGTTGTGCCGTTACCGTTACCGTAGCCGAACCGGTTAAATTACTAGTTAAAACAATACCATTAGCATCGGTTACCGATGTAATAGTATAAGTAGTTGTAGTTGCAGGTGTTACAGTAATATTTGTTCCGCTTGCATAGGAAGAAACTGAACCACTTGTATAAGCTACAGTATAAGGAGGAGTTCCTCCGGTAATATCTACCTTAATAGAAGAAGAGGTACCACTACATAAAGAAGCACTTCCTGTTAAAGATAATACGGCAGCCGTTGGCCCAGTAAGCACTTTTCCATAAATCGTTACATCATCAACACGGAAAGTTCCAGAAGCTGAGGCAGCTTGTGCAGTACCATCAGCACGAGCTGTTCCATAAGGATACAAACGGAAAGTCACCGTTCCTGCTGTTGGTGTTGTAAAATCAATGAAGTCCCAAGTGATTACAGAACCTGCAGTAGGTGTACTAGGTGCAGCTCCCCAAGGTGTTGATGTAGCAAAACCATCAGTACTATAACGTACTTCTAGTTGATTTGGTGCTGAGTTACTTGCTTGTCTAAAGAAAGACAATGATGTAACGCTCAATTTATTTCCAGCAGAAGCGGTTGCTGAAAATTCAACATACGAGTTATTGTTTACAGCAGCAGTTGCGTTTAATGTAGTTGAGTTAAATACGTTGACCGCACCAGTACATGTAATAGTGTTTCTTGTCACAGGCGTACCCGTTGCATTGGCAATCATCGTTGGAGTATTTCCATTGGTAGGACAGGCAGAAACTCCAGTAAATGCATTTACATAAATAATTGTATCCGTAATATTTGCCGTTAATCCTGTAGGTTGTGTTAACGTATAATTAGCCGCATCGGCTCCACCTAAAACTAAGTTAGGAGTAACACTAATAGCATTACCAATAGCTGTTGATGCAAATGTTCCACCTCCTGAAACATTAACAATATCAGGTGTTGGCACTAATACTACTCCAGTTACAGCTGAAACTGTTATGGTAGCCACATTGGTCCCATCAAATTGTTTGTTATTTGCGGATGCAGTAACCGTCAATGGTTTAGGAGTGATATTTCCTGTTGCTGTAGCAGTAGCAGGTATTGAATAATTTCCTGCGTTAGCACCACCTAAGGTTATACCCGTTACCGTAACTGGTTTACTGTTTCCTGCAGTTACTGTATTAAAAGTTCCTGAAAATGTTGGAACTGTTACAGTATCTAAACCAACTACACCGGACAAGATAGGTGAAGTAACCGTAGCCGTATTTGTTTTATCATACACTTTATCGGTAACAGAGAAAGTAACCGATAGTGGCTTTGGAGTTATGTTAGCAGCTAATCCCGTAGGTTGTGTTAATGTATAATTTGATGCATTAGCACCTGTTAAAGTGGCATTGGATGTAACTGCAATACTATTAGCAACAGCAAATGAATCAAAAGTTCCAACGCCATTAAAAGTTACGTCATCTGAATTGATAACTCCTACTAAGGTTCCGCTAATGGTAGCCGATGTATTGCCATCATATACTTTATTATTCGCAGTTGCACTAGGAACTGTAAGTGTTTTAGGCGCAATAGTATACACTAAAGTAGCAAATCCTGTACCTCCAAAACCGGTAGCACTAAGTGAAACAGTAAATGTTCCTGCTGTGGTTGGCGCACCTGTAATTTCTCCAGTTGCAGTATTTATACTTAGACCTCCTGGTAAACCAGTTGCTCCATATGAACTTGCAGCGATATCAGTTGTAATAGAATACAAAGTAGAAGTGTCACCATAAGTAGCGGAAGCAGTCAAACTACTTGTAATATTTGGCGAACCTGGTGTAGTAATGTTTGCCGTTAAAGTAACCGATGGTTCGGTTAAGGTATAATTATAGGTATCGCCATCAAGAATCCATGTTGGTGTCACTACTATATTTGTTCCGACATTAGGTGAAGCAAACACTCCGGTACTTAAATCTAAATTTACCGAGTCGCCAAGCACCACTCCAACCAATGTTCCAGAAATTACTGCATTCGTAGTTCCATCAAAAGTTTTATTTGCAGCTGTTGGATTAGAAATTGTTAATGCTTTTGGTGTAATATCAGCTGTTAAAGTACCAACAGTAGGTTGAATAAGATTATAGTTTGTAATATCTCCAGCAGTACCCGTTAATGTAAAAGAGGAACTTACTATTGTTGCAGGCATAGCTATAGTAATCGTTTGGTAGTTATTATCAAAATCACCTGTAGCTACTAATTGCACATTATCAGGAGCAACGACTCCATTTAATGTAGCTGATAAGGTAGCCGATGTTGTTCCGTCATATACTTTATTGTTTGCTGAAATACCTGTAACAGTTAAGTCTTTCGCGTCAATATTCGCAGTTAATGTTGGCTGAGTAACCGTATAATTAGTAGAAGGTGTAGCATAGGTTCCTGTTAAAGAAATTGGCTTAGCTGTTCCAACATTTTTATCTGCAAAACTTGCTGTTACTGTACCCGTAACCGAAAAGGTTTCACCATTTTCCAAACCTATATAGGAAGGAGTTGTTAAAGTAGCCGAAGCATTTCCGTCGTATTCTTTATTATTCGCTGAAACTGAAATTGTTAATGCTTTAGCAGAAACCGAATTTCCTGAAGCAGTTGTAGCAAGATTTACCGCAGTAGCACCAGTAGAAGTTAAAGCTATGTTTTGATTATTATACGTTCCTGTTACCGCTGCAGAGGCCGCTAAACGTATACTTAATGTTCCGCTTGCTGTTCCTCCTGATTGCGTAAACGTAGTAGTTGCACCATACGCTCCACCATTTGAAACTTCAAAACCTGTTGGAGCAGTTACTGATATATCGGCAGTTAAACCAGAACCAGAAACCGAAACGGTTTGAATTGCAGAAGGAGTACCATAAGTCGTTGTGAAAGCAGTTAATGTACCTGGAGCAGATAGGGTTGAACATACTGCTAATACATTAAATGTCCAATCTCCAGCTGCTAAAGTAGTAGCTCCTGTAGTGTTCCAATTGGTTGTTGTATTTCCTATAGCACTTAGCAAAACAGATTGACATGCAGTATAGGTTGCACCTGTAGTTGCATATCTTAATGCACTACCTGTTGGTGCAATTGACGTTGAACCAAGTGTTAATCCTAATGGTATTGAGCTTGAACTTGTTCCTATTTTTGCATAAAAAATAAATGCTGTTGGAGTAGTCGCCGTAATTGAAACCGCTGTATAAATATAAATTTCTTCATTATTATTACCTAAACCAGCTCCTGATGTACTACTCCAATCATAAGTGGTAGTAGAAACCGCAGTAGCACCCCAAGGCAAGACGATTACCGTTCCTGCTGGAATTGTTTGCCCAGCTTTAACAGTAAACGAAGCTTCCATTTCTGCTAAATCACTAAAAGCTGTACCTCCAGCAGATGCCACCTCGTTGTCATTTACATAAAATACGGTACCCGCATTTAAATCTTTCAAAACCAAGATTGCAAAATTGTCAGGTGATCCATTTGTGTTATAACCAATAACTGCAATATCGCCCGCACCCAATGTTGTTGGGGCAATAGTAATATTGGCAGTCAATCCTGATGGTTGCGTTAACGTATAATTTGCTGCATCTGCACCGCCAATAGTTGAGGTAGATGTTACCGCAATACCGGTTCCAACTGCTGAACTTGCAAATGTCCCAGACAAGGTTAAAGTAACTACATCGGGTGCAATAACCCCAGCTAAGGTACCTGTAATGGTTGCTGTAGTAGTTCCGTCAAACACTTTGTTTTGTGCCACAGCTCCAGTTATTGTTAATGCTAATGCATCAATATTGGCTGTTAAACCTGTTGGTTGTATAATTGTGTAACTGGTTGCATTTGTACCACTCAGTGTTAAAGCCGTTGTAACTGCTATAGAAGTTCCGAAATTCGCACTGGCAAAAGTACCACCGCCACTTATCGCTAAACTATCACCATTTACAGCTCCTGAAGTAGTAGCTCCAGTAATTGTTGCCGCAGTTGTACGGTCATATGTTTTGTTAGAAGCAGTGGCTCCTGTTATGGTAATTGCTAACGGACTTACCGTACTTGATGCTGTTGCCACATTAATAGTAGTAGCTCCAGAGCTTGTCAATGTTACATTACCAGTATAAGGAGATTCAGCTACTGTAGCAGTAGCGTTTAATCGCACATAAATTGTAGTTGCGTTTACAGTGCCACTCGTTTGAATTAAAACCAAACTGTTAGCATATCCGCTTCCTATAGTTGTTGACACTTCATAACCTGCTGGAGGAATTATTGTGATATCGTTAGTTAAATTTGAACCAGATACTGAAAAAGATGTCGGCGTAACAGAAGCTGTTCCATAAGTAGTATTTACAGCGACTAATGTACCTGTTGCACTAATCGTTGGAGGAGCAGCGGCAGTTATATTTGCGGTTAATCCTGCTGGTTGCGATACTGAATAATTCCCTGAAGCGGAACCAGAAATACTATACCCTGTCACGGTTATGGCTATTCCGTTACCGACAGCTGCACTGGCAAAAGTAGCAGTATAGGTTCCGCCCACAATTACATTTGGAATATCAACAGTTTCAACACCCACTAAAGAGGCTGTTCCTGACAAAGTAGCCGTGGTATTTCCATCAAATGCTTTGTTAACACCCGCTAAACCAGAAATTGTTATTGGTTTAGCTGTAATATCAGCATTGGCAACCGTAGGTTGAGAAACAGTGTAATTAGTTGAAGGAGCGGCATAACCCGTTACAGTAACTGCTATACCAGTTCCCACTGTTGCTTGTGCAAATGTAGCTACGGGTGTACCTGTAACCGAGAACGATTCACTGTTTTGAAGCCCTGAATAAGAAGCGGAACCTGTTAGAGAACCTAGTACTGAAGCATTGTATACTTTGTTCGTAGAATTAACACCTGCAATCGTTAAAGCGGCTGGTGTAACCGAGTTACCAGAAGCAGCAGTTGCAATATTTACATTGGTCGCACCTATAGTTGATAAAACAATATTTTGACTATTGTAAGAACCAGTAACCGCGGCATTCGCTTGTAAACGAATACTTAATGAACCACTAGCGTTACCTCCTGATTGGGTAAATGTAGCGGTAGCACCATAGGTAGTTCCATCTGAAGATACTTCAAAACCGGTTGGAGCAGTAGCAGTTATATTAGCAGTTAATCCTGAACCTGAGATAGCAAAAGTTTGAGCAGTAGAAGGAGTGCCATAAGTTGTTGTGAAAGCGGTTGCTGTTGCAGCTCCAGTGATTGTTGCAGAAGAAGCCGCAGTTGAAGTAACTGAAATATTATCAATCTGCATTTTATCCCGACTTCCTGAACCTGTTGCATTTCCTGCATGATTATAAAATCGAAGCCTAGCAGTAGCAGCATTATTAAAGTTTGAAGGTAAAGCAACAGTTGTTATTGATCCTGAAGCAGTACTTACCTGATCAATTATTTGAGCGGCAGAAATTTCTGTAAATGTTGTTCCATCTGTACTCCAAAAAACTCTTAAAGAAGTTGGACGCGTACCTGATGAATTGTCTATAGCCGACCAATCAAAACTTAAAGTACCGGCATTACGACCTGTAAAGTCTAGAAATAAATCAACAGCGACCGCTTCTGGAGTAGCAGACGATCCTGTTGAAAGAAATTGCAACGCTTGTGTTCCTTTTTGAATTCCTCCAGAGCTACCAGTTACAAAAGTAGCTGAGGATTTAGTTGTTCTAACCCCTGTGGTTACAGAATTTCCCGAACCAATTATCCCAACAGAACTAAAATTTGAAGCTCCAACTCCTGCAGCAAAATTGTTTGTCCAGTTAGCAATGTCAGAGAAATTTTGAGAGTAATTACTACCAGACATGACATAGGCAGTCTGCCCAAAAACGCTACCACCAAAAAACAAAAATACAGTCAACACACCTAAGGCATTAACTCTAATTCTGTTCATTGTACTGAGTTTAGACAAACCGAAAAGAGATGCGGTGTTTTTTTGGAAAAATCCAAAAATGGAATTCATAAGAGTGGATACGTAAGCAACCATAAAGTTGTTGCTGCCACTTTTTTCAAACAATTCTGAGTCAGTACCCAAAATGTTTTCGGAAGTTGATGTCTTTTCAACCGAAAAGAAACTAGATAACTTACCAAACATTGCTTGTAAAATTGATTTCATTAAATAACTGTTTTAAATGATTTTAGATAACAAAAATAATAGACAAATCCATCAAAAATCCACAAAAAAAAATATATAAATGTTATTAAATTGTTAATGAGTAATTCATCGGCAAATGATGTATTTAATCGGAGGAATTGGTAAATAAAGGCAAAAAAAAACTTCCTATTAAATATTATGTAGGAAGTTTTTGTATAAAATTTTAAATTTTTTCTATATTTAATTGAGTATTTTTTTATAGAAAATTTTAGAATCAGATGTTATAATTTTTAGTAACAGTACCTGATTTTTTGTTGGAGAATCAAAACTAAATTCTGATGCGTTTTGAGTAGTGTATGAATTAAGTTTTCTGCCTTCAATATCATAAATAATAATTTCTTTCATAGTTGCAATTCCAGAGTTAACCGTTATTTGATTATTAGTATGGAATACAATAAAGGAAGAAGGACTTATATCAGGATTATTTAATGTTGTAGCACTGAAAATCAATTTAAATCTCGTATCAAAAGTTCCAATAGCTGTTGCAAAACTGTAATTACCCGATTTTAAATTATGAATAACGTTTAATAAAGTATCTTCGAGATATACGTCTTGATTAAGGAAAAGGCCATCATAATCGGAAAGTTTTATTTCAAAATCACCAGCTACTGTTGATTTATAACCCAAAGGAATTTCCTCGTTAGCATCGAAAGGCAAAGCTCTACCTTGAATTCCTAATTTTCTATCCCCAAGTATGGAATACATCATGATAGCATTTCCAACATCAACAGAATTTCCGTCATACGATAAATCATAATCATTAGTAGCGCCTTCAATATAACCTACTAATACCTGTTTGTAAAGACCGTTATTATTGGTGATATCAAGCCATACCCTATTCTTTTCGATAGCATTACTAACCGAATTTAATCTGTAAAACTGCGAATTCGTTCCAAAACGCATTGCATTATTAAATGTTGCATTTCCAGTTCCTACGGCTTGAATAAAAAAGGATTGCCCGGCGCCGATTTTACCATTGGGAATAGCATTATTACAACCACTACAAGGATTACTTGGAGCCATAGTGCCAATACCTCCTGTTAAATTATAACTAGCGTAATCGCTATACGAATAATTATTGGATGTTATAGGCGTATTATGCGTCCAAAAAAACAACGTTCCTCCTAACACTCCTCCATTAGAAGGTTTGTTAAATGTTAAAAAAGCGTCTGCATCAACAGCAGAGGGATACGGATTTCCTAACAAGTTCATATCATTAGCTCCTGAAAGAACTACAGGTGCCGTAATGGTCCCATTATTAGGTATTCCAAAAAACTCACCAGTCCAAGTATTAGCTGTAATAATATTGTAAGGAGCAATATCTGGTGTTCTTATAATATAACCCCTAGCAATTCCCATTGTGTTAGAAGGTGCTACATAAGACCATGCATAAGTGGCAGTATTCCAGGTATAAAAATAGATCGTATTGGGAGAAAAAGCAGATAATACTTGATTAGAAACTGGAGAAGACCAGTAGGTATAATCAAATTTTTTAAGTGGTGTTGTGGTTCTTCTGTAATAAATAAAATCGGAATTAACTACCGCAGCATTTATCTGAAATAAATTAGAAGTATCTTCTATAATTAATGCGGCGGGTAAAGCGGCGCCATCAACTTTAATCTCATTTTGAATGGTAAATGAATCGCCTGATTTCACAGTTACTATAGCACCTGACAAAACATGCAGAGAACACGCTTGTAAATCTCCCGTTCCACTACCTGCTGAAATATAAAATGATCCGAAAATTGCCCTAGTTGTGTTATCAGGCACCCCAAAATCCCAAGAAGAACCATTCCAAGTGGTAGCTTTTAATGTGATTTGCGCACCAGCTGAATTTGCCATAGAACATGGATTATTTTGAACAACAGCTCTATAAAAGGTTGTAGTTGTCAAATTAGTAGCCGTTAAAGTAGTAGTTGTATTTACAATATCGGTCACTCCCGAAGAAAAATCACTTAAAGTAGATGACTGCCATTTTATTACAGTTCCTGTATGTCCTGAAAGTGTCAACGTAGTGCTGTTTGTAAAAGAGCAGATATTGACTCCTCCTGCTACGGCGCCCCCAACTGATGCTGTATTCACCAATATGGTAGCGGTAGCACTATTAGCTGAAGCACAAACTCCATTAGTAATAACCGCTCTATAATAGGTAGGTGCAGTTAGATTTATGGCAATTAACGTGGTGGTGGTATTGGCAATATCGGTAACTCCACTTGAAAAATCACTAACTGTCGAAGATTGCCATTTCGTAATGCTACCCGTATGACCGCTTAAGGTTAATATGGTACTATTGGTTCCCGAACAAACCGTCGTACTTCCTGCTATTGAACCACCTACTGATGTAGGATTTACGGTAATTGTTGCCGTAGCACTATTAGCTGAAGCACAAACTCCACTAGTAATAACCGCTCTGTAATAGGTAGTTGCTGATAAATTTGTTGCTGTTAACGTGGGGGCTGTATTGGCAATATCGGTAACTCCTGAAGAAAAATCACTAACGGGAGAAGATTGCCATTTGGTGATACTTCCTGTATGACCGCTTAAGGTTAACGTGGTACTATTGGTTCCTGAACAAACCGTCGCACTTCCTGCTACTGAACCGCCTACAGATGTTGGATTTACAGTAAAAGCCGCAGTACAATTGGCACCGAATACTGTACAAGGACCATTAATTACTCTAACATAATAAAAATTTGTTCCTGCTGTGGCTGATGGAGGTGTATAGGAAGGTGTGGTTACCCCTGTAGGCCCACCTCCTGTTGCTGCACCTGTTCCGTAAGTAGTTCTTACCCACCATTGATATCCTGTTACTGTACCCGTCACAGTTAATGATAACGGAGTAAAAGCTGTTCCTTGGCAGACCGTTTGGGAAGCCATCGAATGTTGCACTGTAATAACCGGAGCCACACTAACAGTAGTAGTATTTGATGCAGGACTAGCGGCAATACAACCATTTGAGTTACTATAGTTGACCGTAACCGTTTTTGAACCAGAAGTAAGCCAATTCAAGGTTACCAAGTTGTTTGTGCTTCCTATTCCTCCAGCAGTTATATTATAATCGGTTCCTGATGTCCCAGGAAGAACCCAAACATAATTCGATTGACCAGCTTGAGTGGTATAGGTAACACTAGTTGTAGAACAAACTGTGGCTCCAGGAAAAGTAGTGAATGTAACAGTAGGCAATGCATTTATAGATACAAACCAACTTCCTGTAGACTGCGTAAATGTTGTATTACAGGTTCCATCTTTAGCCCAGCGTGTGTAGGTAGTTGCCACTGTTACTCCAGCAGGAGGATCATAAGTGGCGCTATTTGAACTTGGAATATCTACACCATTGGCTTGCCATTTATAGGTAATAACTCCATCTCCACCCGACGCTGCTGTAGTACTCCCTATTAAAGAAGGGTTACCATTAAAACAAATGGCTTGCCCGGTTGTATTTATGGCTCCCGCGTTAAAAACAGAAATTGTAGTAGCAGATGTTGCCAATGCTCCTAAACACGTAGTATACGTTACCGATGCTGAAAATGTAGCTGTTCCCGATGCTAGCAACCACTGTATCGTTACCGTTTCGGTTGCCGTCGAACCAGCAATTATGTTATAATCTGTTCCCAAAACTGCGGGGGAAACTCCTTTTAGGAAAGTCCAAGCATAATTATCATTTCCTGCTTGTGTGGTATAAACAACACTAGCACCAGCACAAGAGGTGGCCCCTGCAGAAGCAATAAAAGAAGGTGAAGTACCTGCATTAACGGTAACAATAGCCGAACCCGAAAGCGGATTAATTGCTGTGCTCGTAGCATCCGTTACCGATACTAAGGTGTAGGTTGTTGTTGAACTTGGAGTTACTGCAATATTCGAACCCGAGGTATAATTGTTTATAGTGTAACTTGAAGTTCCATCAGAATAAGTAACAGTATAAGGAGAAACACCTCCAGTAATGGTTACATTAATAGTAGCGGAACTTGAAGGGCAAATCGTAGTAGAACCCGATATCACAGCGCCTGTAGTATTTGGTGTTCCTAAAAAGTTAACATTATCAAAACGCCAAGTTCCAGTATTTGTAGCTACTGTACCTGGTGTGGTACTTTGTCTATATTGTCCTGTAGATCGATAATGAGAAGCTAACAATCGTATTCCAAAATTTGCATTGTTATTAGCAACTGTTATGGAAGATAAATCCACTCGCACCCTTCTATAAGCATTTCCTGTATTTGTTTCAAAACATCCATTTGCATTAATCGAACCCGCACAAATAGTAGTATTAGAACCATTCATAGTAAAATTGGTCCAAGAAGAACCATTAGTAGTGTATTGAAGTCGAACCGTATTTGGTGCTGCATTTGAAAATCGTTGATCCCAAGAGACTATGATATTCGTATAACCAGTAGTTCCAACATTAAAACGAACACCATTCACTTCATTAGTCGCCCCAGGATCAAAAGGAAAGTGCTGCCAACCAAATCCAGAGTTTCCAGAACCACATCCCGTTATTGATGATAGACCTTGAGCAGTGGCAGGAGCAGGAACTAAATTAACAACAGAAGAAGTACCTGTTCCAATATTAGGTGTTGGATTACTTGTTGTCCCTTGAACGGGATCATAAGTCCAAGATGCAATTGTAGACTGTGCATTAACATGTAACGAAACTAAAAAATACAATAAAAAAGTAAAAATTACTGTTTTCATTAATGGGATATTTTTTGTTTTCATTTGTGTTACTGTTAATAAAATTTATTGAATTCTATGTTAGTTTTGATTGTAATAAAACTCAATTAAATTTTATGCAAAAATAATTCAATACTAGCAGAGTAAAGACTAACTGATATTAAGTTATTGTAAAAGAAAAAACAATGGTAAATATAACTTATTTTGTGTAAAATAAAAAAAAACAACTTAAATAACCAATTGTAGTTATGGATTTAATTAATACTCAATTTTTAAATCTTTAAAATTTAATATTATAAGATTTAAACGATATTTACATCTTTTGATGTTTACATTAATTTAACATACTAATAACTATTAATTTACATATTGTAAATATAGATCTCCTTTACCTACAATTATTAAAATACATTTAGTAAAAAATTGATGAATTTCTCCCTTCAAGTGAACATAAAAGATAAGACCTTTTCAGTAATTTAAAAAAAAAGAAAAAAAATGATCTCCTATTTAAAGTTGAAGGCGACATAAATTAACTTGTGACCTTTGTGCATCAACGCTATAAAATCTTAATCCGTTACATCAACCTACAAAAAAACATAGCAAACTTGGAACAAAAATAAAATCAGTATATTCTCTGTGTCAAAAACCTTCCAGCAACCCTCACAAAAACTTCGCGAAACTTGAAGAAAAAATAAAATCTGTACAATCCGTGGCAAAAAAAACTTCATGCTACTTTGTGAAACCTCTACAAAATACCCTCGTGCAACCCTGACTGCCGTCAGGCAGATTTGTGATACCTTCGTGCAACCCTAACTGCCGTCAGGCAGGTTTGTGCAACAAAAACAAACCAAAATCCAATAAAAAATCCCCATCTCGTTAACAAACGAGACAGGGATTTTAGTAACCTTTAGTCTTAATACTTAATACTTAATACTCCAGTCTATCATCTCCCA
>Ga0208853_1000480_pt1 | contig 12149 bp, 10 predicted proteins | sample LakMenEpi03Oct11_FD_150667 | JGI IMG/M metagenome (GOLD analysis project Ga0208853, IMG submission 150667) | Freshwater microbial communities from Lake Mendota, WI - 03OCT2011 deep hole epilimnion (SPAdes) | ecosystem: Environmental > Aquatic > Freshwater > Lake > Epilimnion/Euphotic zone ... | reverse complement strand
TCAGTACTGCAGACTTTTTTACACCGATTGTAGATGATGCCTATTACTTTGGAAAAATCGCCGCCGCCAACGCCATCAGCGATGTCTATGCCATGGGGGGGTCGCCGATGCTGGCACTGGCATTGCTTGCCTGGCCGCTGGAAAAGCTGGGAACCGAACTGGCACGCGAAGTGCTGCGCGGCGCCAGAGATATCTGTGCTGAAGCAGGTATACCGCTGGCAGGCGGGCACAGCATTGATGGCGTTGAACCGGTATTTGGTCTCTCTGTGAATGGTCGCATCAACCTGAATAACCTCAAAAGAAACAACAGCGCTCAAGCCGGCGACCTGCTGCTGTTAACCAAACCCATTGGTGTCGGCATCTTATCAACAGCACAAAAAAGAGGCGCCCTGGCGGCGGAACAAGAAGAACTGCTTTACCGCCAACTGAGCACCTTAAACAGCGTAGGAGAAAAACTGGGTAAGCTGGCAGGCGTGCATGCCATGACCGATGTTACCGGATTCGGTTTGCTGGGACATCTGATTGAAATGGCCGAGGGTAGCGGATGTGGAGCCACCCTGCATTATTCAAAGATTCCCATACTTGCGGAGGCCCGCACTTATTTAAAAGACAGGATGGTGCCAGACGCCACCTACCGCAACTGGAATGCCTATCAAAGTAAGGTTTCTTTTGCCCCGGGTGTAAACGTGATGGAAGCCTTTTCTATGCTTCCCGATCCGCAAACAAACGGCGGACTGCTGCTGGCTATCGCACCAGAACACCTGGAAGAAGTACACGCTGTTCTTTCAACTGCTGATCCTTCGTTTGATGTTGTGCCAATCGGAACAATCTCTGCCGCCGGAGAAAAATTGATCGCAGTACTGCCCTAATCGAAAAAAATTGCTGCTATAGTATCAGGTTACTCCAATTCTTTAATTGCTCAAAAGGTAATTCAGCCACCAATTGAACTTCAGGAATGCTTTTAACCTGTTGGCGAATGGTACCCACCACATCATCGGTAGACATATCCCCACGTATCAACCATAAAAAATCCATGTGCTTGAATTCAGGCAGCAGGTACTCGCCATCATAATGATTGTGATACAACAGGTGACGGAGGGGATGGCTTGGTTTATGCGATTCGTAAACAGAAAAATAATATGTCCGTTCTTTTTTCTTCAACGGAATCTCGTATTCAGACATCATCCTGAAAGAATAACCCAGCTGCCTGTTCAGCGAAAGGCAGAATTGATAACACTTCATTGGTGCCGTAATTCCCAATAGCCGGCTGTCGGCAAAGAAATCATCCTGCATGCCATCTGTATCGAGCTTTAGCTTCATAACCATGAATTAAAACTGCACGTCTGCCATCATTTCCTCTGCGCCACGTTTATAACGCAATACTGTTTTATCGCCTTTTTTGAATTTCCCCAATGACTGCATATAGGTAGAAACATCTACAAATTTATAGTCCCCCAACTGTAATAAAATATCTCCGGCTTTTAATCCGAGCTTTTCTGCCAGCTTACCCGGACTTACGCCGTCAATGCGCATACCTGTGCCGGTATAGCCATAGTCGGGAATTACACCCAGGCTCACGGAAAAACCGCTGCTGCGACCCATCTGGGGCTCACGTGTTTTGATGAAAGGGAGCTTGCCTTTGCCATCTGTAGCCTCAATCAGGCGGTATACCCAGCGAACAATTTCCTCCTGACCTTCATAGTTGATCTTATCCCAATCATCTGATGATTTATGATAATCGCTATGGCTGCCGGTAAATAAAAAGAGCACGGGGATGTCTTTACGATAAAAACTGGCATGATCGCTTGGTCCGCTTCCGGTGCTGTCAAAGTGAGTGATCAGGGGGGCAGAGATTGCCGGCACCACGGCCGACCATACAGGTGATGTGCCATACCCACCCACTGTCAGTTTTCGCGCCGTATCATACCGTCCCACCATATCCATATTGATCATATAATTGGGCTGTATAGCAAGTGTAGGATTTTCTAACCAGTACTTACTGCCCAATAATCCCAGCTCTTCGCCGGAAAAGTGTAAGATCAGATAATTGTTGCCCGCAGGTGCAGATTTTTGCAGCAGCCGGGCCAGCTCGATGAGTGCTGCTGTGCCGCTGGCATTATCATCAGCACCATTGCGTATCACGAGACCCGTATCAAGCGCATTTTTATCTTCTCCATAGCCCAGGTGATCATAATGCGCGCCAAGCACAATCGTATGTGTAGCCTGCTTATCGATGAAAGCAGCAACATTCCTACCGATGCGTTTCCTTTCAGCGATAGACACCACGAGGTCAAGATCAAGGGTGGCAGCAGGGTCACTGAAATACAACGGCAACGTTGCTCGGGTCAAATAAATAATGGGAATAACGGCAGCCGCAGTGCTGTCAAATTTATTGTACTGAATATTATCGGTGATGGCAGAATTGTTGTAAACAAATAAAGCGGTTGCTCCTTTTTTGGCAGCTTTCACAGCGTGTTCGCGCAAAGCAGCATGAATGTCAACATGCGGATTCCCTGTATTTGCTTCAAGCAGCTCACGCAGATCCCAGAACCAGGGCTCTCCTGACTCATGCAGCGCCATCGCAGCAGCGCCTTTTATTCGTGCACCAGGACTATACGGCAGCGGAAAAAAATCTTTCATTAAAGAAAGGGAGCGACCGCCCACCGTCAGTCGGGTAGCGGTATCGGGTACTCTTCCCTCTTGAACCGCAAATGTTTGAATAAATCCATCTGTTCCCGCAGGTGATACTCCCATCTGCTTGTATTGGTCTATAATATATTGCATCGCCTTCTCCTCGCCCCGGGTACCGGTTCTTCTACCTTCCAGTTGATCATCGGCGAGAAATTTTACGTGGTTTTGTAACACCGTAATACGTTCCATCCGGGCCTGTTGCTCAGCCCTCAGTCGCTTTTTCTTACTCTGCGCAACTGCCATTGCCGGCAATAACAATAAAATCCAAACATATTTTTTCATACTGCAAAGTTATGTCAACATATTTTCCCGATCAGAAAGTATCAAATAAACAACCTTAAAAAGTAGCCAATTCTCTTCCCGATATCGTAACATATACCCACCTTTAGCTGCTACTTTTGCACAAATTGGAAACGGCTTGAGTAATCAACTGTTACATATTGCCCTGGTGGGTAACCCCAACAGCGGAAAATCTTCGCTGTTCAATGCCCTCACCGGATTGAACCAGCAGGTCGGCAATTTCCCGGGTGTTACAGTTGATAAAATGATTGGCACCACGCAACTCAATAAAACGACAGATGCCTCCCTCATTGATTTGCCGGGCACTTATAGCCTATATCCCCGGAGGGAAGACGAATGGGTAGCATATAAGGTGCTGATGGGAGCCGACCCGGAAGTAAAAACAGACCTGGTACTTCTCGTAGCCGACGCCAGTAATCTGAAAAGAAACCTGCTGTTTTGTTCACAAATCATTGATTTACGCCTGCCGGTTGTAATGGCGCTTACGATGAATGATCTCGCGATTAAGCGAGATATTTATGTAGATGCGGCAGGGTTGGCCGCCGCCTTACAAATACCGGTGGTGCTCGTGAACCCACGAAAAAATAAAGGTATCGCCGAACTAAAGAAAGTATTGCTGGAAACGGCTGCAGGAAAATATGAAAATAAGCACTCGCCGTTTTATGATGCCGCCGCTGCCGCCGGCGCCCCCATCGCAGACCTACAAACAGCGGTTCCGGGCATCAGTGATTATGCCGCCCTACACTACCTGATACACCATGATGCGTTTCCATTAACGTCTGCACAACATCAAGACATTGAGGCAATCGTTAAAAAGCATGCATTTAATTCCTCCAAAACACAGGCAGAAGAAGTTGTCGGCCGATATGCCCACATCCGGGAAGTGATGCGCGAAAACGTAAGCGAGCCCCACCCCGCCGAACAGAAGAAGTTTTCCGAAAAACTAGATACTATTTTATTGCACCGTGTTTGGGGTTATGTCATCTTGCTGGTGGTCTTGTTTATCCTCTTCCAAAGTATTTTTTGGGTAGCACAATTCCCGATGGATTTCATCGAATGGGGGTTCCAGCAAATGGGTAGCTGGCTCAGTGCACATTTGCCTTCCGCCGATGGCGGATGGAGTGACCTGCTCATCAATGGAGTACTTGCCGGTCTCAGTGGCATTCTGGTATTTGTTCCCCAGATAATGATTTTATTCGGACTGATTACCATGCTGGAAGATTCGGGCTATATGGCTCGCATAGGTTTTTTGAGTGATCGCCTGATGCGCAAGGCAGGACTCAATGGTAAAAGCGTGATGCCCATCATCAGCGGTTTTGCTTGTGCGGTTCCGGCCATCATGTCTGCACGTAGTATTGAAAATAAAAAAGAAAGGCTCCTCACCATACTGGTAACACCCTTAGTAAGTTGCAGCGCCCGATTGCCCGTATATACCATTCTCATCTCACTCGTAATAGACGATGCTTATTATTTCGGATTTTTAAGTTTACAAGGACTCGTCATGATGGCGTTGTACCTCGGTAGTTTTCTGATGGCCCTGATGATGAGTTATATCCTAAAAGGATTCATTCGCATCAAAGAAAAAAGTTTCTTCATCCTGGAGCTGCCCATATACCGACCTCCCCGTTGGAAAAACGTATTGATAACAATGGTGGGTAAGGCAAGGATTTTCGTTACCGATGCCGGTCGCGTCATCATGCTGATCAGCCTGGTGCTTTGGTTCCTTTCCAGCTATGGCCCCGGCAATCGAATGGAGACCTTGCAAACAAAATATGAAAAATTAATCCGCGAGCAGCCCGCTCAGGAGGCACAGCTCAACAAGCAGTGGTCAACCGAAAAGCTACAACAATCATACGCCGGACAATTGGGTCAGGCCATAGAACCAGTGATCAGGCCCCTTGGTTTTGACTGGAAGATTGGCATAGCACTCATCACTTCTTTCGCTGCGCGGGAAGTATTTGTCGGAACCATGGCAACATTATATAGCGTGGAGGAAGATGATGATTCTTCTCTTCGTGAAAAAATGGCAGCCGCAAAACACAGCAATGGCAGCAAAGTGTATACGCTGCCGGCCGCATTTTCTCTCTTACTATTTTATATGCTCGCCATGCAGTGCATGAGCACCCTGGCTGTTGTAAAACGTGAAACCAAAAGCTGGAAGTGGCCACTCGTTCAACTGGTCTACATGACAGCACTTGCATATGGCATGAGCTGGCTGATTTATCAGCTCTTTAGTTAATTATAGTATTCCCAAAGCAACTGACTGATGCGGCGTGTGAGTTCCCATGCTTCGTTATTCGACTCCCAGGAGCGATCAACGTTGTTCTTAGTGCAGATACAAAAAACATACCTGCATTTTTTTCCATTCACATACAACAGTTCACTTCTGCTGGCATCCACAGCGCCGCTTTTGCTGGCAATGAACACATCGGCAGGTATGCGCGAGATGGCTTCTTCATCCCAATAATTTCTACCCATCAGGCGCAGCATTTTTTCACTGGCCGCATAGCTGATGACTTCGTGGCGAATAATCTTCTCCAGCAGTTGTGCCATTTCGCGCGGCGTCGTTTGTCCCCAGCCCCACTTGTTTCTTTCTTCCGTTCTGCCCGCAGTTCGGCTGTTCACGCGCGTATTGGGTAGTCCAAGACTATCCATTAACTCATTGATGCGCGTTCCGGTGCCGGCCAGGGATTGTAACCAAAGGCTGGCAGTATTATCACTCATAGTAAGCATCAGCATCATTGCCTTACTGAGTTCAATTTTTTCATTGTTCTTCAAAGAGCCAAGAATATCTTCCCCCGCATACAACAACGAATCCTTATAGATCAGCGGTTGATGGTAGGAAAGTGTTCCGTCTTCCAGCTTGCGCATAATACCCGTGAGAATGGGAATTTTGACAAGGCTGGCTGTTGGAAATATCGAGTCGGCCTGTATGGCTACCTGCTTGCCGGTGATAAGATCATGTACATAAATTCCGATATCACCCCGAAATCCTGCGATCATAGACTGCAGCTCCTTTTCCAAACGACGATCTACCTTTTGTGCCATAGCGGCTGAAGTGGCGCACATCAGCAAAAAGGCAAGAAAAAAATTTTTCATGACGCATGCTTATTTACCCGCTAAGATAACGACTGCGCCACTTAAAGCTGATCTGGAAAAAAACTAGCCGCGCAAAGATGAAAGGCGGAGGAGAGAAGAACGGCGGAGGTAGCTGGCGTCGGGACTATATATAAATAGACAACTCCCTTCTTTGATATTATCTATGATGGGGCGAGTCAACTGTGGCGGAATTGCCGGACAACCCTGACTACGGCCTACGTAGCCCTGCCGTTCAGCAATTTTCTCGCTTACATAGCTGGCGCCATGAACGACAATACCACGATTCAACGCATTGTCATTGATGCCCGACTCTTCTCCTTGCAGTCGCAATGAAGTGCCATGTTTTCCTTTATAGGTGCCGCCAGTGATAAAAAATCCAAGGCTTGACTGATTGGAGTTGATGCGGTTAGAAAAACGTGTAGGTAATTCCGTGCCGGAATTTTTACCATGCGAAACATACGTATTGAATAAAAGTCGACCCAATTCCAAGTCAAGGACAAACAATCTTTTTTGACCGGAGGGAAGAGAGAAATCAAGTATGGAAAGGATATTGTCTTTTCTGATCTTCCCTTCTTTCATCAAAGCATTCCAACCGCTTAGCGCATATTCAAAAGCCGTTTTTGATAAGCCCAGCGCCCCCAAACCCAATTGCTCGTATAACGCCATCTTACCGGAAGGGTCGTTCGGACGCAGAGCGGCCACATTGCTGCCGCGCGTCGGTATTGCCGGCGGTAATACTACAATGGCAAGCGTGAGTGCTATTACGCCAACCAACATCCAGGGTTTTCTTTTCCAACCAGTCATAACTTCTTCATTTCTGCCATCTAAACAAGGTGAGCGAGCCCCCCTTGGGTTTAGGGGAACAGCAAATTTACGCATAATAAGCCGGGGGAGGAGGGGAAAAATCCTCTTTATAGTCGATTTAACAAAAGGACCCGCATAAAAATGCAGGTCCGTCGATTGCTTACTACCATAAACCAAAAAAACGAGGTCAAGGGCGGAATCGAACCGCCGTCCGGGGTTTTGCCGACCCCTACCTTGCCGCTCGGCCACCTGACCGAAAAAATTTCCTGCCCCTCCGACTTACAAGCTTATCAGGCACAAAGAAAAATAAAAATATTTAGTCTACCAAATCAATAGACTAATAAATTGCTGCTGCTGCTGTTGGCCTTGTATGCCCAAAAGAAAATTGTGGCATGTGCATAAAAAAAGCAGCACCATGAAATGCCGATACCCATTTTTTCCTCCCACAAGCGTGTAACTTGCGGCCATGGGGAATTATTTGTCGGGGCTGAATGAACAGCAAAGAGAGGCGGTACAACACATCAATGGGCCGCTCATGATCATCGCAGGTGCAGGTAGCGGAAAAACAAAAGTGCTCACCACGCGCATCGCCCATCTGATGAATGAGGGAGTAGATGCCTTTCATATATTGGCACTCACTTTTACCAATAAGGCCGCGGCAGAAATGAAAGAGCGGATAGAAAAAATCCTGGGCAACAATGAAGCGCGCAATCTATATATAGGAACCTTTCACAGCGTATTCGCGCGCATCCTGCGCGCAGAAGCACGCCACCTGGGGTATCCTGCCAACTTCACCATCTACGACACAGAAGACAGCCGCTCCGTAATCAAAACAGTTACACGCGAACTGGGGCTCGATGATAAAGAATATAAACCGGCTGCCGTAGGCAGCAGGATCTCGTGGGCAAAGAACGCATTGATCTATCCGGATGTTTATGCAGAAGAGCCCTCGATACAGCAGGAAGATATGCGCTCGAAGAAACCCGAAATCGCGCGCATCTACGCCTCCTATTGCGAGCGATGTTTTCGCAATGGCGCCATGGATTTTGACGACCTGCTGCTGAAAATGTTTGAATTGCTCAACAGCTTTCCGGATGTACTGCACAAATACCAACACAAGTTCCGCTATGTACTCATCGATGAGTACCAGGATACCAATCCGGTACAATACCGCATCGCGAAATTGCTGGCAGCCGTGCACGAAAACATCTGTGTGGTAGGTGATGATGCCCAAAGCATTTATAGTTTTCGCGGAGCCACCATTGAAAACATACTGCAGTTTGAGAAAGATTACGACGACGTACGCCTCATTAAGCTGGAACAGAACTACCGCAGCAGTGGACATATTCTGGAAGTAGCAAATGAAGTCATTAAAAGAAACCAGGGACAAATACAGAAGGAATTGTGGACCGACAATGTATCCGGAGAGCTGATTAGGCTGGCACGTACCATGACTGACAACGACGAGGGTAAGATGGTAGCCGATGCGATTCAGGAACAAAAGCTTCGAAATCATTTTAGCAACAATGACTTTGCTATCCTCTATCGTACCAATGCACAAAGCCGATCGTTTGAAGAAAGCCTGCGCCGCATGGGCATCCCTTGCAAAATCTATGGCGGTGTCAGCTTTTATCAGCGCAAGGAGGTTAAAGACCTACTTTCCTATCTACGCCTGACGGTGAATCCGTTTGATGAAGAATCGCTGAAAAGAATTGTAAATTATCCTGTTCGAGGCATCGGTAAAACGACCATTGAAAAGCTGGTTATTCTGGCAAATGAAAATAAAATCTCCGTATTCGAAGTAATGTCGCGGGCTGCAGAATTCGGTTTCCGTGCAGGCACCCTGCAAAGCATCAGCAACTTCGTAACCATGATTCGCTATTTCCAGAGCATCCTCACCGATAAAAACGCCTACGATGTGGCAGTGCAAGTGGGTAAGCACTCCGAGCTGGTTAAAGAACTATTCAATGATAAGTCGGCCGAAGGACTTGATCGATACAATAACCTGCAGGAATTGTTGAACTCTATAAAAGAATGGACAGAGAGCCCCTCCAATGACGATGGTGAACTGGGCGATAAGTCACTTGGATCTTATCTCCAGCAGATTGCACTGCATACCGATGCAGATGATGACAGTCAGCAGTCCGACGCAGTCAAGTTAATGACCATACACGCGGCAAAGGGGCTAGAGTTTGCCTGTGTTTTTGTTGGTGGTCTTGAAGAAAATCTTTTTCCCGGCATGATGAGTGTCAATACACGCGAAGACCTGGAAGAAGAACGACGCCTTTTTTATGTTGCCATCACCCGGGCGAAAGAAAGGCTCTGGCTCAGCTATGCCAATACGCGCTACCGCTATGGGCAACTGGTGCAAAATGACCCAAGCCGATTCCTCGACGAGATTCCGGAAAAGTTTCTGGATAAATCCTACTCCGGTGCAGGAGCACGCGGTATGGGCGGCTATAGCGCCAACCGACCGGCAGGCCGATGGAATGGCGGATGGGGAGACTACAACGATATGCCTGCCAGCCCGGCAGCAGCTGCCAGAAAGAAGCCCGCAGCCAGTTCAACGCCGCCTGCCTATCTTTCACCGGCAACGCCGAAAACAGTAGCCCACAATCCATCACCGGATTTCACACCCAGCGATACGTCTGGGTTGGCAGTGGGACAACAAGTGGAGCACCAGAAATTTGGGTTCGGAAAAGTTATGCGTATTGAAGGGTCAGCGCACAATCCGGTAGCGACCATTGTTTTCGATACAAATGGGGAGAAGAAAATCATGTTGAACTACGCCAAACTGCGCATCATTGGGGATCCCGCTGGATAGTCCACTATTTTACGAAATCCGAAAAAACGCCCACACAACCGGTGCCACCCAACCCTTTCGGCCTCCGAATTGTTTATCTTTGTATATATTAATTTATACAGTATGATCACTACCGGCAACCCTGTCATCAGCATTTATACAGAAATGACGCCCAACCCCGAGACCATGAAATTCGTGGCCAACAAGTTGTTGTATCCGGGTAAAAGCATCGATTTTGCAGAAGAGAGTCTGGCTGCCCCCTCACCCCTGGCAAAAGAATTGTTTGGCTTTCCCTTTGTGAAAAGTGTATTTATTGCGAGCAACTTTGTCACGCTGACCAAAACCCCGGAAACGGAAGATTGGCAGGATGTGATCCCGGCAATCAAGCAGTTTCTAAAAGATTACCTGGAGAATGGCGGCGTAGTAGTGAATGAGGAAGAGCTCGCACAAATGCAGCCAGCCGGCAACACCGTTCACGCCGATGACGATGACATCGTGAAGCGCGTGAAAGAATTACTGGAAAATTACGTTAAGCCCGCCGTTGAAATGGACGGTGGCGCTATACAGTTCAAAAGCTATGAAAACGGAGTAGTGAATCTCATGCTGCAGGGAAGTTGCAGTGGCTGTCCTTCTTCCATGATTACCCTGAAAGCAGGAATTGAAGGCATGATGAAGCGCATGATTCCGGAAGTGAAAGAAGTTGTTGCCGAAGCAGAATAAAGTCTTTCTCCCCCGAGACAGACCGAATAACTTACCTGCTTGTCTTTTACAGAACTATATCAGTCCTTTTACAGCGGCCTCCTTCAAACAGGTCCGTTGGAATTTATTGCCGTAATCGCCGGTATTGTCAGCGTTTGGTTCAGCCGCCAAGAAAGCATCTGGGTTTATCCAACCGGATTAGTCAATACGATCTTATATGTTTACCTCAGCATCAAAAGTCATTTATTGGGTGAAGCGAGTGTAAATTTCTATTATACCGTTATGAGCATCTATGGGTGGTGGCTTTGGTCACGTAAAGACACATCATCGGGAGCTCCGGTATTACAAATCACCGGAAACACACGGCGCGACTGGCTACAACAATGCTTGTTTTTCGCAATTGCCTATGGAATACTGCTGGCCGCCCTTTTATGGGCAAAAAAAGCATTTGCACCAGAGGCGATTCCCTTTGCTGACGCCTTTGCTTCAGCCACCGCCTATACAGGCATGTGGTGCATGGCCCGAAAAAAAGTTGCCAGCTGGTATTTTTGGATTGCCACCAACCTCACATCTATTCCTCTCTACTTTGTAAAGGGCTTCATGTTCACCAGTGTGCAATTCATGGTGCTACTGGTATTGGCCGTAGCCGGACTGATTACCTGGCAGCAGAAAGCACGCGCTGCCAACACACCAACGACATCCTTATAAAAGCTTACTTATATTTGTTTTCGCCAGCACAGCTCCAGCATGATCAAAAAAATAGTGATTGTGGGTCCCGAATCAACGGGTAAAAGCACTTTATGTGAGGAACTGGCACAGCATTTCCATACAACCTGGTGTCCAGAATTTGCCCGATCTTACCTGCTCACCTACGGTACCGAATATACTTTCGACCAGCTATTGGAGATCGCGCGTGGACAGCTGGCGCTGGAAGAGGAATTTACAAGCCAACTGCAAGAAGCGTGGAGCTGGTCAGCAAAAGAAAACTGCTGGATCAATTCTCACACTTTGATTTCATCGCCACATCCACCCATACTTTTTATCGATACAGATATGTATGTGATGAAAGTCTGGTGTGAATACGTGTTTGGGAAATGCCACTCCTATATACTCGATCAGATCGCAAAAAGAAAATACGATGGCTACTTACTCTGCTCCCCCGATTTGCCCTGGGTGAAAGATGAGTTACGCGAATACCCTGATGATAAAAACAGAATTGAACTCTTTCACTTGTATAAAGACTTACTGATCAATCAGACTACCCCGTGGTCGGTCATAGAGGGTAATGATGAACAAAGGTTATTAACTGCAATTGCTGCTGTAGAAAATATAGTATCGGATAAAAGTCGCTGACTATTTTTTCAGCAATAAACGGATGTCTTCGTCGTCTTCGAGGTTATTCATTTCACGCAGAATCTGCGGATAGCGCCACGCAACACGACGACTCATGGGCTTTACCGTGAATCGGCGAGGGTTGGGCAAGCAGGCGATGATCATGGCTGCTTCATTTCTTGTCAGGCGCGATGCGGGCTTGCCAAAGTATGTCTGTGCAGCGGCTTCTATGCCAAAAATACCGGGGCCCATTTCAATCACATTGAGATAAACCTCTAAAATGCGTTGTTTTCCCCAGCACCACTCAATCATTTTAGTAAAATAAACCTCCGGCAGTTTTCTTATATATCGGAATACACCCGTACCATTAAAAAGAAAAACGTTCTTTGCTACTTGTTGCGTTATGGTGCTGGCGCCTCCG
>Ga0208853_1000479_pt1 | contig 12175 bp, 9 predicted proteins | sample LakMenEpi03Oct11_FD_150667 | JGI IMG/M metagenome (GOLD analysis project Ga0208853, IMG submission 150667) | Freshwater microbial communities from Lake Mendota, WI - 03OCT2011 deep hole epilimnion (SPAdes) | ecosystem: Environmental > Aquatic > Freshwater > Lake > Epilimnion/Euphotic zone ... | reverse complement strand
GGCTCATTAACCTTCTGAGCGTTTGTTTCAGAAGCGGCAGGCAGGGCGGAAGTTTCCGCAGTTTCACTTGTCTCCAACGAAGCCTCAGCCCCTTCTCGCTCATTGCTCTTGATCTCAAATGGAACGCCCCCCTTGTAACTGGCCGCTGGAGTGTCCCCGGTAACCGGCTCGGGAGCAGCTATTGCTGTTCCATCCGAGCCTGGTGACACTAAATCACTGCTCGGATTGGTAAGTTTTTCATCCCCGAATAAATCTTCCTGTAACGACTTGGGCTTCAATACTTCATCGCTTTGATCAGATCGTGGTTCCGCGTTCAAACCATTAGCCGGCATAGTGGGCTCCGCCTCAGCACCATTTGCAGGCTTGGACTGATCATCCCCGAATAGGTCATCTAGCGGATCCGAGTTACGTGGGCTAACTTCCAATCCCTTGCTCGATATTTCGGGATCTTTGGCTGGTACGGCCGCGGAATCAACCGTCGAATCAGGAAGGACCACCGACGGATCGGTTATTGGCATTACGCTCGAAGGCTCCGTCAAATCTTTCTCGGTTGCAGGCTGGCCCTGGTCTACCGGCCGACTCAATTTTTCGGGCGATCCTACCTCTGTTTTCTCGGTGTAATCAACTTGATCCTTCGTTACTGGCGGCTCGGTATCATCAGGGGCGCCAACGATGCTGGGCTTAGGATGGCCTGTTGTATTTGGCTCTGCCGACTCTTTCGGAACCAGCACTTCGAGATCGGTAGCGGATGGTAAGACCTGAGGCACAGCACCCGCCACATCAGAAGGGACTTGCTCGCTCGGATTCATACTCGAAGGCGGCTGAACTGGAAGGTGAGTTCCAGAGGACTCACTGTAAGCTTCGGAATTCGAATCTAACGAAAGCTCATGGGGAACCCCAGAAATCTCCCAGATGCTATCTACCCGTCCGATCTGATGCGGAATGCAAGTTCGTTCAATGGACGAAACATCTTTTACAATGATTGTCGAAGTTGAACATCTGCCGGCCTCAGAAAAAACACTGGATGAATTCCGGCTATTAGCTGTGAATCGGCAGCTAAGTCTCTTCAATAGCCAACAAGCCGATGCAGGACTTGTTCCGAGAGAAATCGCTAGAGACGCGACCAGAGAAACCCGAAAGAATCTGATCAAATTACGTTTCATGGATACGTTATTCGGTAAATGGTGAAAAGCAAATTTGTTTAGTATCGGTTGAATCGTCGTCAAAGGAGCAAATTTCCCCATCTGTAGTTTAATTCCGGAGTGCTCATGCAGCAAGAAAATCACCGCAGATATTTCTCGGCTTTTTCCGACAGTACCTGACTCGACTAAACCATAATTAGCGGTTTGAGCTTAACCATTCGCTATTCTTTCAGCTAAGTCTACATTGACAGGCAGAGCAAGAATGTCTTGAAGTTAGTGTGAAATTGCATGAGGCAATAATGTTACGCGTTGTCCAAAATCTCTTCGCTTCAACAAGCTTGGAGCGTAAGTGTCTGTTTTTTTTCGGATCTGTAATCGTCGTCTTGATGTGCGCTGCTTTCTGGGTCGTTCAATTACTAGCAAATCGATTGGTTATGGAACGAACTCGACAGATTGCCAGAGATTTTTCCTTTGAAGCTACCCTCCGCCTCCATGACCAGTCGTTGTTTCGCCAAGTTATTTCACCTGAAGCCTACGAAGAGCGCCGAGCCGTACTCGACGAATTATCCAAAGAACTACTGAATGAAGACTACGTGTTTACGGTCATGGGCCTGCCGGATGAAATGTCATTCAAAAACCTCGCGCCCCCTGCAGAACCAGAAGCCGGATGGGAACGTGAAATTCTTGTAGACCTAAAATCTAAGTTCGAGGAAAGCCTAGAAGATCGTATAACACAAACCTCTCCTCCTGGGGTAAACGAATCCGAATTCACTAACAGCCTTGATGGGATGACTACCGTAAGCCCGCTAGATCATGACAGCCTCAACGTTTTCGCAGAGCGGGTACCAGTAAAAAATAGGTATATCCACTACCTCGCGGTCTTTGGGAGGCCAAGTTGCGTGCTAGTATGCCATGCGCCTGAAAATTCGGTGAGCGACCTGGACACAGCCTCAAGTGCCAAACAGATTACGCGACAACCATTTCGAGTCATTCGTGTTAGCATGCCATACCGAATGACTTATGAACAAGCGTCGTGGATCCGCGCGATTCTAATAGCAATGGCGATGTTGATAATCGCCGTTATGCTCTTCGTGTTACATGCTATTGTTCGATACTTGGTTCTAAGCCCTCTGCACCATCTAAGAGATGTTAGCGACGCGATTACTCGAGGCGACACAGCACAGCGAGCAATCATTGAAACCGAAGACGAATTTCGCGAACTGGCTGACGCTTTCAATCGGATGCTTCGACACATGACCGAAACACAAGAAGAGCTCGAACAAGTCAACGAAGAACTCGACAGTCGTATCGAGGAATTAGGGCAGGCGAATATGCAATTATATGAGGCCAATCGGCTCAAAAGTGATTTTTTGGCTAATATGAGTCACGAACTGCGAACACCTCTTAATAGCATCATCGGATTCTCTGAAGTTATTCAGGGTATTGACTCATTAACCGACAAGCAACGACGTTATGCAGTAAACATTCAGAAAAGTGGCCATGTGCTACTTGAGATGATTAATGACATTCTCGATCTTGCAAAGGTAGAAGCCGGCAAGATGGAATTGCATCCGGTGGAGTTTAATTTAGTGCGCCTGGTAAACGCCCAAACAGACATGGTCCGCAGTCTTTCGGAAGAAAAAAACATTGTTCTTACGGTCGAAGCGGAATCCTCAATGCCAACGGTTTTTCAGGACCAGAACAAATTAGGCCAAATACTTACCAATCTGTTAAGCAACGCAATTAAGTTCACACCTGAGGGGGGGATAATTACCGTAAGAGTAAAACGTTTGAATGTCGACCGCTTTCTTCTTTCGGTAGCTGATACTGGCGTTGGCATTGCACTTGAAGACCACTCTGTGATTTTCGAGAAATTTCGCCAAAGCAGAAAGGTACTAGACAGCCAAGGGCTGACACGCGAATACTCGGGTACTGGCCTCGGTCTCTCGATAGTTAAAGAGCTTTCGAAATTGCTGGGAGGAGAAGTAGGCTTTGAGAGCGAACTAGGCAAAGGAAGCACATTTTGGGTGACAATTCCTTGGCGTCTCGACATCCAAAGGCGGTAGGCCGATCCTTCCAACAGCACACTCCGTGAAAAAGATACCGATTAATCATCTCATCTAAAAACAGATTTTTGGGGCCAGCCTGAGATCCCGATATCTAAAAGCTACAACGACATGCTTGAGTTAAATTTGACGGGACAAAAGGTGGCCGTTTTTGGCGCATCAAGAGGGATTGGCGCTGCAATCGCCGAAGCATTTCTTGCAGAAGGATGCAACGTATTTGGCTTCGATCAGACCACCGTAGCTCATTTCCAAGGTCGCGACGGGATATCGCTATTCGCAGGTGACATCACATCCGATAAAGATATCGAGTCATTCTTATCCCAACTGCCTCCGGTTGACCATGTCGTTTATAGTGTCGGGATCGGTTCAGGCGCATTTGGCTTTCCTTTCTGGAAAGTAGACACCAACCTTTGGTTTAAGGTACTTGACGTAAATCTCCTTGGAGCAGTCCGGGTCGCAAAAGCATTTGGCCCCTTAATGGCCGACAGAAGAAGAGGAACGATGCTGTTCCTATCATCAGTGGCGGGACAAATTGGCTCCCAAACAGATCCGCCATACAGTGCTTCGAAAGCCGGTCTGAACAATTTTGTTCAATGCGTAGCAAAGGATCTCGCCCCATTTGGCGTACGTGCTAATACAATTTCACCCGGCATGGTTAAGACCGAACTCAATCATTCGGTTTGGCAAGCAAGCCAAGACGGAATACCAGAGCCTTTCCGCACGGATTACTTAACCTGGGCAGATGAAAAGATCAGAAAGGTATCACCTCTGGGCAGATGGCAAGAACTACATGAATTTGCCGCGATGTCCGTTTTTCTTGCTTCCGAATATTCACGCAACATTACAGGCCAGACTATAAATATTGATGGCGGATGGGTGATGCATTCCTAGCCTCCCAAGTTACTGCCATATGATCTTGAGTCAAGCATCTGATACAGTCGGGTATTGCGGGTTACTTATTAAGTTTCGCAAAATCTTTAGACATTCCACGTTAGGTCGAACGTTTGCCAGCAATCAAAGGCGTAGCCCTCGGACGGTACCAAAGAAATGCTCTCCCCTATGCGGTCACCACTCGTCAAAATTTTAGACCCTCTGATCGATCGGAACATACAACTTCTTCTGTTTGGAAAAGCCCGCCCGTCGTGTCGATCCTAGTTTGAGCGAACTTAAATCGCCGGATTTATGGCAAACATTTCTGTTTCTACGAATGCCAAAGAAACCTTCAAGCAATTAGTAGCATAACGAATGATCTTTAGATCATACCCAACGTGCACTCAACGCCAAGCAAGGCCTCAAAAAGCAACTTTTCAGTTCCCCGACCTCTTCAGCAAGACACTAGGCGCTATTGGCTGCGCTAGGCCACCGTTTCGGGATGTAAAATCCCGATCCCTTACAAACCCAGGCCCAAGATGCTTCCTTAGAGAGAAAAACCGATCTCGGGAACAATAAATCTATATTGATGCCTTCAAAACCTTCGCGAGTCCAGGCATCCCGATTTGTCATCTGTAGAGTTAGGCCCTTTGTTCAACTGATGCAACCACAGCCAATTAATGCGAATAGGTGCATTTTTCGTGCAGATTCTTCCAATACATTTCTTTACTTAACAAAATCGAAACCCATACCAAACCGCGCGCATTTACCTTACATATGGCCTTTCAACAGGTGCTGTGCCTTACTCTTAAACAGCAAACGCAATCTAGAACTATTCATAGAGCTTATACAAACCTGAGTGATCACATTCCCCCCATCCCCTAGAGATCATTTCTTCCCACAACTGAAGACAGTTACTCAATGTCGACGAATGGAGACCCAATTCGGCAGCCAACTCGCACACCAACCTAATGTCTTTTAATTGTAATTGCGCCCTGCCACCTGGCGTGAAATCCCTTTTTTCCATTCTTGAACCATGCAACTCAAGAACGCGACTGGCCGCAAAACCTCCTAGCATTGCCTCCCGCGCAAGAGAAATCTTGATACCTGATAATTCGACAATCCGAAGTGCTTGTGCAACAGCGTCTATTGTTTGGGCGACAACAAGTTGATTGGCTAATTTAGTCACCTGCCCGGCCCCTGACGGCCCGACATGAATTATTCGATTGCCAACAGTTTCCAAAATTGGCAAAGCCCTCTCAAAATCGCCGAGAGCCCCACCTGCCATAATCGATAAATTTGCCGCCTCCGCACCAACCTGCCCTCCCGACACAGGTGCGTCAAGCCATCTCAACTTAGTCGCGAAAAACTTTGTTGCCGTAACTCCCGTAGTCCCAAAATCGATAACCATGGCCTCGCTACTGAGGTAACTGCATAAACCCTGATTCCCGAAAATAAGCGAATGAATAACATCCGAATCCGTCAGATTTATACAGACAATCCCTGAACCAACGTGATCTGCCAATTCAGCCAAACTCCCAACTGGAATCAACCCAAGATTGACTGCTGAACTCAGGCGACCTTGGCCCCGATTCCAGACACGTAAATCTCCCCCTGCATTATGAATGTGTTTAGCCATTGGCAGGCCCATATTTCCAAGCCCAATAAAGCCCAATCGCTGCCCTGACAGTCGTCGATTATCATGTCCGCTATTCATTTCACAAAACCATTAAGCCTCAAATAGTCTCTACAAGGGGCACCAGACTGCCGATAACGCTGCGAATGACCGAAAAGTTACCACGAGGATTATTTCATGAAAGTATTAATTACAGGCGGCGGCGGATTTCTGGGTTCTTTTCTTGCAAATAATTTGCTCAGAAGAGAAAAACTGATCGGAAAATCAGGTGAGCTAGAACCCATCGACGAGATCCGAATACTCGATAATCAGTTTACAAGCCGATAAACAGATGCGCGGATTGTCGAATTGAAAGGCGACCTAAGCGACCGCGAAGTCGCTTATACGGCATTTGGTACGAAACCTTACTCGGTTGATGGAGTATTTCACCTTGCTTCGATGGTTAGTGGCGAGTGCGAACTTAACTTCGATCAAGCTTTACTTGTAAATTTGGACGGTGGGCGGTATTTGCTAGAAGCAGCTAGACGCGAAACGACCGCATCGCGTTTTGTTTTTGCAAGCAGCATAGCCTGTTTTGGTGGTACCAAGTCAAAATCCATATTCTCTGACCGTTCAAAACTTCTGCCCCGGACAACTTATGGAACAACCAAGGCGATCTTAGAATTATTAGTCAATGATTACTCCCGAAAGGGATTTATCGATGGCCGATCAGCGAGACTGCCAACTGTCATTATTCGGCCAGGGCGACCTAATGCTGCCGCGTCAAGTTGGGCAAGTGGAATGCTACGCGAACCGCTAGCTGGCGAGCCCTGCTTCCTACCAGTTCGGCGCGATCAGTCACACCCGATGTCAGGATATCGGACTGTGATCGATAGTCTAATCAAACTATACGAGATTTCAGGAATTAGTCTTGGCTTCGATAGAGCAGTCGGATTTCCAGCTTTAAAAATCACACCAAAAGATGCTCACAGCGCGATTCAAAGGTTTGCTTGCCGAACGGGCGTACATATTGGTGAAATAATTGACGAGCCTAACGATACAATCCAAAAGATTGTAGATGGGTGGGCTACAGAAGTAGATGGTTCACGTGCATTTGCTTTAGGGCTACCCATGCCCCCATCACTTGATGAAATTATATGCGAGTACCTTGAAGATTTCCCCACGATTGGAAATCCCAAGAAATCGACGGGATAAAAATAATTCGAGCCCCAGAAATTGGCTAATCAATACCTTTGTGCCCTTGGTAAGTGCATTAAGGCTCTTGACCCACCGCTAGTTAAACCACAACCAACCGTTGACGACGGTCTAAACCTAATGCATTTAGCTGCTCGAACGCCACACACTAGCCTGCTTATTTTCACGCCACCCATTTTTATACCATAAAATGACGATACCGCCTTATAAATCCCCCCCCAAAACATAAGCAAGCAAAGACTCAAAAACGTTGGAAGCAGACCGAATTTAAACAAATACGACCAACAACTCTTGCAACTCATCTTGTTGTTATTGAACAATCGGTCGCCATTTTATCCGATCGACTTGACCCATTGGACTGATTGTAATCCTGTCGTTTTCTGGGCCGAGCGTAATGGCCAATGCGGCCGAGGGCCAATTATTGAGGAGTGTTGTGTCTTTATCGGCCGGTAGAGCGGATGATTGAATACGCATTTCGGTCTTTTTTTGACCATCTATAAAACAGGCGGTTGAAAGAGCATCGGCATCGGTCGCGTTCCGACATAGGACGGTAATGGCATGCATGTCGCCTGCAGGATAACCATTTCGCGGATCGACAATGTGACCCATTCGAGTTCCTTTGAAATGGAAGTATTGTTTTCCGGAACCGCTTGTCGACAACCCCTGGTTGATTAATTTCAGCAATCCAATTCTTATGCCAACCCTTATCGGATCTTCTATCGCGATCTCCCACCCGCTCTCAGGATCTTCTTCGCTCGAACCATATGCCAAAACACTGCTACGACCTCCATGGATAAGAAAATTAGTGATTCCTGCCAACCTGAGCTTGGACGCTATCAAATCCAGAGCATAACCTTTGCCAATCGCACCTAAGTTGATCTCCATTAAGGGCTTTGGCAAATAAACCTCGCTTCGATCTTTATCTATGATCAGATTTTCAAAGCCAACTAAGTCTTTTGCACGCTTGATTTCAGACTCTGAAGGCTTGCGACCACGACGGTTGGTGAACCCCCAACAGCGTAAGAGGGGTCCTGCTGTGACATCAAATGCTCCGGAGGTAAACTCTGAAATCAGTTTCGCTCGCGAAATAACACTAAAGACATCCGGATCAACAACCACCGCCCTGATACCTGCTTGTCGATTGATTTCAGAAACCTGACTTTCTTGCACATAAATACTAAGCAATCTCTCAAGCCGGCCTAAATCATCCAAGGCATCAATTGCCACTTCCATATCCTCGCGCATTGCCGCTGGAATTGCGATTGCAAACTCGGTCGCCATGGCAGGACGCGTAATTTCAGTGATCAACCTCGGCATAAAAATCCCACTAGCTTCTGCCAATTGATCTAATGTACCAACCAACTAGCAGTTTATATGCGATTCAGACCACTGCACAGCATGCGAAGATTTAATGCAAGTCTCAGAGGAAAATAAACGATCTCCATGGTCTCTGCCAGCTACTTTCATTGGCAGATTGACTCTAGTTTTCTTTCTGATGGTAGTAACTTCCGGATGTCTCCGCCGACGTCTAACCATACGCACCACACCTCCAGGCGCCTTGGTATCAGTGGACAACCAGCCAGTCGGAATATCACCTGCTGCCACGGGCTTTACCTACTACGGAACACGAGAAATCAGGGTTGAGAAAGATGGATTTCGGACAGAAGTTATCAAAAGGAATCTGAAAGCCCCTTGGTATGAATATCCTGCACTTGACTTTATTACGGAAACTCTGTGGCCCTGGGAAATCCGAGACGAAAGGATCATCGATATCGAGATGGTTCCGGAAGAGACAGAATCCACAAATGATGTTTTATCAAGGGCTGAACAACTTCGGTCACAATCACGAGCCGGGATCGTGACTGCGCCCCGCTGAATCCATGCACTCGCCGCAAATTTCATAATCAACGCTACGGAGCGTGGTACTTCTCCATAATGAAATACCCTTAAAAAACAAGGACAACGCCTACAAGCGGTCCACCAAGCGTCATGATTGCACACTGTCTTTAAACTGGTAAATATCGAATGATTGCCTGCAATCGAACAGTTAAAGCATTGTGCGGCTACTACCGAAACCCTTGCTAACTGGCTTAAAATTTAAAGCCAAATGACAAAAACGGATGTGGGGGTTTACCCACTGGCTAACACAGATCGTTTGTTCGTTACGTTAGTGGACAACAGCGCGAAGACAACCAAAATGGCGTTGAAATTGGGCATCGCGATTGAGTGGGCTTAATCACCTTTGTAGGCTCAAAGACTGCGTCCGCAAAAAACGGCTAACAGGGCTAGCGCGGATACTTGTAAAGTCCGGATTAAAGTACGAATCTTGTTCCCAATTGCCTTTCCGATTGGATTGATGAATGAAGTCACATGGCAATAGTGATCGCGAGCATTCGGTTGCGAAGCAGTTTACCCTTCGGTCTAATCGCAGGGTGGCAGCAATCATTAAACACCATTGCCGCGGCTACTTTTTTTTATTTGCATTTTCTCTCGGTACCTCTCCTGGACTGGTTAAATCCGAGGCGCCTATTAGTCCTGATGTGATCGCAGTAAGCCCAACGGCACTTCAGCCTTCTCTAAGCGATTGGATTGCAAGACGATCTTCTGAGGGGCTTTCCGTGGCTGTCGTGGAACCCGGCGAATCCCTCGCTGTAACCCTCACAAAACTCAACCAACTCGGAAGAGTGGGTAAAACAAGGTACGTTCTTCTCTTAGGTGATTCGCAAACCGACCAAGAAAGCAAGCCGTTATATCCCGAGGCGTTCATTCCCACTGGCTTGGCGCGTGCCGAAGCGAGTGCAGCTTGGCAACATTCTAGTTTAATTCCGACCGACTATCTCTACGGCGACCTAAACAACGATGGCAAAGCTGATGCTGCAGTAGGAAGGTTACCAGTTCACTCGCAAGAGCAAGCAAGAGATCTTTTCCATAGAATAGCTTCATACGAAGACAGCAACGATTTCGGACCATGGCGAACCAGAGTGGAGTTGGTCGCTGGACTAGGTGGTTTTGGCACCTTGGTTGATAAGGCGATTGAAACGGTAGCGACAGGAATTATTACCGGCTCATTACCCAAGTCAGTCGTCCCGCGGGTCACGCATGCGGGACCCTCCAGCCCATTCTGTCCTGGCAATGATTTATTCACCGAGACCGTCATCAATAACTATAGAGAAGGGAGCCGGTTTTGGGTGTACGCTGGACACGGAAGTATTCAAGAACTAGACAAAATTCCTCCAAACCGTGACGGCCGACCAATTCTTAGTGCCAACGATTTGCCGGAACTAAAATGTTCCGCTTCTTCCGCGCCGATCGCTCTTATCCTTGCTTGCTACACAGGTGCTATCGACGCCGAGCAATCATGCTTTGCGAAACAAATGCTGCTGTCAGATGGAGGACCTGTCGCTGTCTTAGCCGGCACAAGAGTCACTATGCCTTATGGAAATACGGCGGCAGCAATAGCGTTGATTCATGCCGTCTATGAGACAAAGGCCCCTCGACTAGGGGACGTCTGGCTACGCAGTTTAGAGGAACTATCCACTCCAACAAACAATTCGTCTGATTTAATGAAGCGAAGGGGCCCAATCGACGGTTTAGCTTCGATCCTAGGATCAGCATCAATCGATGAAGAAAGACGAGAGCATGGCTTACTCTATAACTGGCTGGGTGATCCAACCATGCGACTAAACCATCCATCGTTTATCCAACTCAAGTCCGGTGATCAAGCCCAAGCGGGAAGCGATATGTTAGTCTCCGCAGACCTACCCACGCATGGGTTGCTAAAACTTTCTTTCCATCGCCGGCTAGGCGCTCCTGAATTGAACGAAAGCCTTTCGGTGAAATCTACTATGAGAATCAATGCTTCGCAAAGATATAAAGTCGCCAACAAGACCGAACTGCACAGTGAGATTTATACGATTACTGCCGCTGGTCCCTGGCACGCCCGAGTGAGCCTACCGAACTATTTGTCAGGACCGGTAACTATCATCGCTACGATCTCTGACTCTTCAACTTTTGCTACAGGGGCCAAACAGATCTGGGTACGGAACAATACGGAGATACATCGTTAACAATCTCTTGTAGAACTTTTAGTGACTTATTTGGCCGAACTCGCGATAAAGCGAACCAGCAAGTCTTGAATCACAATCAGCTCGTAAATGCGACCAGCCAATACTGCATTTTGATCAAGAGAAAAGGAGCGGGGATTTGCCAATTGATTCGAATACTGATGCCTGCCTAAAAGCTCTAGGGCACAGAAAGCCCTTAAGCCACAAGGGCGATTACGGCCATGTTTTAATGATCGGCGGTTGTCGTGGCATGACCGGAGCGATCGGCATCGGTTCGCTATCGGCGATCAGGTCAGGCTCTGGACTGGTTACCGCATTCGTCCCGAGGATTTGCATGGATGCAATTGCGGGAGTTGACCCCTGCATCATGACAGTTGCCGGAGCAGAAAACTCGAAAGGTGAATTCTCTATCGCCGCTGTAAACGCCTTCAAAACGAAAAGAGGCGAACCATGGCAAGCAATTGCTATTGGTCCTGGCCTAGGCCATAAAGCAGGGGCTCAACTATTGGTAAGACATTTTGCGGAAAAAAGTAAAATTGCCCGAGTATTCGATGCCGACTCACTTAACATTCTAGCACTTGGCGATATTAGGATTTATGGTCCAGCAGTACTGACTCCCCACCCCGGAGAATTTGAAAGACTTACTGGAATTTCGAGAAAAAACCGCACGGCGCAAATTTCCGCAGCGAAAGGATTTGCATCAAGGATCGGGTGCGTGGTCGTTCTGAAAGGCAATAGATCCGTAGTCACTGATGGGAACAAGACCTTTTTTAATTTCAGCGGAAACTCTGGGATGGCTACAGGTGGAAGCGGTGACTCCCTCAGTGGTGTCATTGCGTCACTACTGGGTCAAGGGTTCTCTGCACTCGATGCAGCAAGATTGGGAACTTACTTGCACGGCACTGCAGGCGACTTGGCGGTAAAAAGCGTTGGGTCATCAGGGATGACGGCTACGGACATCGTAGCATACCTACCCGAAGCATTTCGCCTTTACCATAATCGCCTGAATCATTAACGAGCACTTTATAAAGCGAGAAGCATCGAAGACCTAGTACGCTAGAAATCCTACTACCTTAATCTGTTCGCTGGGGATGTCCCAATAATTGTTGAAAGTTGAAAGATGGTCTCCCGGAGAGCAGAATCTGCCCTCCGCAACTTTTCAATTTTCGTCGGCTGCAACCGACGGGGAGACCATCATGAACG
>Ga0208853_1000478_pt1 | contig 12179 bp, 9 predicted proteins | sample LakMenEpi03Oct11_FD_150667 | JGI IMG/M metagenome (GOLD analysis project Ga0208853, IMG submission 150667) | Freshwater microbial communities from Lake Mendota, WI - 03OCT2011 deep hole epilimnion (SPAdes) | ecosystem: Environmental > Aquatic > Freshwater > Lake > Epilimnion/Euphotic zone ... | reverse complement strand
ATCGTATCCGAAATATTTTTCTTCAAATCAAAGGTTACCAATTGGTCGCAATAAGCCAGCATCACTTTATCTGCACCAATCTCTTCCATAGCATAAACCACCGATGCAGAATCCTTGTTTCTGTAAACATAATTCAGGCTGTCTTCAGTTAGTATTCCAATCCCAAAATTAGTAGCAACCACGATGCGTTGTCCAGCCTTGCAGATGGCAAAATTTTCAGTAATTCGAATTTTATTGAAAACGGTTGTTACTCCTTTTTTTAAATGGTAACTATGCAGGCAATTGAAATCATCTGGGAGGCTGTTTTTTGCATAATAGAGCAGTGAATCTCCCAATTGAAATACGGTTAAATTAAATCTGGTATTAATCGGAAGGTTGGTTTTGTCTGTTTTATTTGTGCCGATAATTGAACCGTTATTGGTAAGTATATTGCCATTATCCAGCTCTACCTGTGCATACGTTGCATTCTTTTCAATGGAAGTGAATGAGGCACTTTTCATGGGTAATACCTGTTTAGGCCTGATGATGATAAGCCCCTTGGAGTCGGTGCCCAGAAAAAGTATTTTTAGTTTACTGCTATATTGTGCAAACACGATTAATGAGTTCACCGGCACTTCATCACAAATGAGTTGGGCAATGATCCTGTTGTTTTCATAACGCAATAGCCATGCATTTTTCCCATTAAAAATGATGGTTTGATCTATGCCGTTTTTCCAATAGATCATGGCATTTGAGAGGCTATCGCTGAAATCTTGACTATCTTCATTTAGAACCGGAATTTTATTGAAGCTGCCATTATATGGGTTTATGAGCAAAGCCCCTTTAGAAGTTTGTGAAAAAACAGTTGTTCCAATCTTGAAAATTTCTTTGAGTTCAAAATCCTGATCAGGTATTTTTATTGCATTAGGTTTGGATGCAACTATTTTATAAATGCACTTATAAGCATCCAGCACTAAACACATGGTTTCATCTATGGGGATCACCTTGATGATACCCGAAACTGGAAGCCCTTTTGCAGTATAACGTATTCTTTTAGATAATGCCGGCGATGAAAGGGACTGAGAGAATACCCTGTTATTATTTGGGTCAGGGTTTGATGCGCTGCTATCATATGGAATGATGCTGTTGGCATTGATGCGGAACAGATGGTCATTAAGATCAGCAGTAAAAATCGCTCCTTTATCATTTCTTAAAAGATAGGCAATTCTTTCAGTAGATAGATAGGGGAGATTATTCTTTGAAAATATCTTGAAATCAATGCCATTAAAGCGTGCTATCCCGGCTTCTGTGCCTATCCACAAAAAACCTGTAGTTTCATCAAACTCCATTCCCTTGATTCCATTAGAAGGTAATCCATTTTCAGAACTGTATTCTTTAATCAGGAAACCTTTCGGAGTCTGCCCATGAATAACCAAACTAAACAAAAGGAAACAGAAAAGATAAATTACACGCAATGCTGGTAGATTAAGAAATTCAAATTACACAAAACCCGCTAATAATTAACATTGTGTAAAGTGGCCAGCTCGAGTAATTCTTTAAAATTATTGCAGGATGTTTTTTCGAGTACACGCGATTTGAGGGTAGAAACGGTATTCATCTTGATGTTTAAGGAATCAGCGATTTCTTTGGTGCCCATTCCTTTCAGCAGATAATGAAGGATTTCAAGTTCACGTGGACTGAGTTGGCTGAATGGATTTCGGGTATGATCGGGAAAGTTATTTTCGGTTTCGGTTGAAGCCTGATTATGAATGAAATTATTGAGTTGTTTGATGATCTCCTCTTCTCCGGCTGTTTTAGATAAATAGTAACTTACTCCATATTGTTTTAGTGCTTTTCCATAAATCTCTGCAGGCTGCATGGAGAAAATCATGATCTTTAAATCGGGATAAAGATTACGTATGGTAGGAATCACTTCAAGGGTATTGCCATCTGAGAGAATCAAGTCGGCTACCAGATGCGTAAAATGGTCTTTTTTTAATGCCATCAACAAGGTATTACATGAATCTGTTTCCTGAACAGACATCACACCAAGGTTCAACTGTAAATAAAGTTTCATTCCTTTACGGATCATGCTGTGGTCGTCAGTAATCAGAATTTTTAGAGCCGACATGGTTCAATAGTTGATGAAGTTACACGAATGGGTTGGATAACGGAATTTGCCAAAGAAGTAAACCTAATTTGTTTTTATGGTGCTTTTAATAGAATTAATTCTATCTAAGGCAAATAAGCATTTTTTAGTTATTTAATTCATGCTTGTATTTTGCTTAAGTTTGAAAAGTGATGGCTGCCCTGTATTTTATTGCTGTGCTTTTATTTTTTCAAATATCCAATTTTTTTTTCTATGGATGTAATCAACCGGTTTTTAAAAGATACCCTCAAAGGAGGCTTATTTTTTGTAATCCCATTGTTCGTGCTTGCCATGATTATAGGGAAGCTATGGAAAACCATGTCGGGCTTCAGGGAGAAGTTTACTAAGCTCACGGGCATTCGGGAACATGTTTTTGGAGTGCATATCGGTCCGTTTATTACCATTCTTCTGATTGTACTCCTTTGCCTTATTTTTGGGTTGATGATGCGGGTATCTTATCTGCGCAATTTCCGTAATTGGATTGATGAGAAGCTTTCCGGCATTATTCCGGGATACGACTTGTATAAAACATCCCTCGAACAAAAAATATCCAGAGATAAAGTTGAGGGCTCACGTCCTGCCGTATTGGTGCAGATCGACGATGCCCAGCAAGCCGGCGTTATTGTTGAGGAATGGCCCGATGGTAAAAGAGTGGTTTTTATACCATCAAAACCGGGCACTACAGAAGGTCAGGTTTATATCGTAAATCTATCAGCCATCACTTATCTGGCAAAAGAAGAAGCCGATATGAATAAGATTTTAAAACATCAGGGAAAAGGTATGTACAGGCTATTGAAAACTTCCTGATCAATTTAATTTCTGTGCTACCTAAACGCTTATCTTTAATGGATGTATGCTACATTAATAATTATCTCTTTACAATGATTAAATATTCTATTCAACTCCTTTACATTTTTGCTTTTCTATTGGCTTCAGACCAATTGTTGGCTCAGCCTCCTAAAACAAAACCAGCAACTATCCAGAAACCCGGCATCGAATTTCCGGTGGCTGCACAAGAGGTCACCTCCGATCCTTTGTCCCAGTCCATTGTTAATTTGAAAGAGATCACCGTTTATTCTGATATCGTTTATGAAACCCTCCCAGGCTTCAGGTCTCTTCGTCTCGATTTGTATAGCCGAACGGTAAAACCGGCTGCTGCTCCATTGGTAATATTCATTCATGGGGGTGGATTTACAACAGGCAATAAACGTGCCACAGCGAATTTTGAAAACTGGCCCGAAGTGTTGGCAGGCTTAGCTCGCAAAGGATGTGTGGTAGCTTCAGTGGAATACCGTTTGAGTAGTGAGGTAAGCTTCCCTGCACCACTGGATGATGTAAAATCGGCCCTGCGTTTTTTAAGGGCCAACAGCAAAAAGTATGGCATCGATCCCCAAAAAGTGGGCATCTGGGGCGCATCAAACGGGGCGCAATTGGCTGCATTGGTTGCACTAACCGGGGGTGAAGATGGAATAGCCTCGTCCGACAAATCTAATGGTCAATATTCAGAAGCTGTTCAGGCTTGGGCAGGCTGGTATGGCAATTATGATCTTTCGGAATTGATCAAAGGAATGAGTATCCAAAGCAGTGAAGGAAAGCCTGCAAGCAGCCAGTCTGGAATAGTTGTTCCTCTCGCGTTTTATAATTGCACGGATAAAGGCTGCTCACCCGAAATCATAAAAAATGCCAGTCCGATTAATTTTGTTGATGAACGGGATCCCCCTGCTTTACTTATTCATGGGAAAAATGACCAGCTGGTGCCTCTTTCACAAACCGAAGCCATGGAAATAAGGATGGGCGAAAAAGGCGAAAAGGTTGAAGTGATTTATATAGATGGGGTTGGACATGGTTGGCAAGCTGATGATTTGAAATCCACTCAGGATGCATCACGAAAAGCAGTGCTGGCCACCTGCGATTTTTTTCAAAGGGAGTTGGGTTTTTAGCAAATGATAATACCATCCTCTTTGTAATTGGATAGGTTTACATTTTTGAGTAAGTTTGTAAATAGCTAAAAGCAAAATAGATTTTATTCTACATATATCATTAACTGGTTCCTTTACTTTTAATTTTTATACTTACTATTAACTTGTTTTGAAACTACGTTTAGGTATGTTGAAATCTTTCTTTCTATTGGTTTCTTTTTTGTTGGCGCTTTCGTTAGGTAGCCAATCGCAGGATTTATTGGCGTCTTTTAACGATACGGCAACGGTAAATCATGCTGAAGTAACGTCTACTGCCGCACCGGTAATGAAGAAGAACTGGAATCATTTTGAAGGCAAAAATTTCTCCTTAAATTTTGGAGTAGCTTTCATTCTCGATCATAACATTGCGGTACAAGATGACAACAATATCACTCAGGTGGGAAAAGTGAATGCAGCTACCGAATTCAGGGGTGAGCGTTTTATTGTAACAGGAAATCTCAAGTTCTTTAAATATCCCTGGCGGTATATGGTGAGTGCCAATTTTAATGGGTTGGATGCTCCTCAAGGCACCAAAAAATTCAGCTTTATCGACTACAACATCGAAATCCCCCTGGGCAAAACAGCAGGTTGGCTTACTCTGGGAAAACAAAAAGAAGGCGTAGGCCATGAATACGTGCTTCCCGGTACCCAGGCTATGTTTATGGAAAGGGGTAGTGGTGCACCTATGCTGGTTCGCCAACGCAACATTGGTATCAGGTATAGTAACAGTCTGAAGAACAACAGGATGACCTTTACGTTCGGATTGTTTAATGATTTCCTGGAGTCGGGGCTTTCCTTTTCCGAGAACGGTTCACAAATAACAACCAGATTAACCCTTTTGCCTCAATATAAAACGGATGCCAATTTATTACATCTTGGCTTGGGTTACCGATATTCTGATGCCAAGCAAGGAAAACTCAGTTATAAGGCAAAGCCCGAATCTAACACGGCTCCATCTTATATCAATACAGGGTCTTTCATTGCACAGGCCTCCAATACTTTCATGCTTGAAGCCATCAAAGTGAATGGCCCGGTGAGCCTGATTGCTGAATATATGGTTGTATCCGTACATGTGCCAGAAAAAAATCCATCTTTCCACTATCTTCATGTTGGAGGAAGTTGGTTTATTACCGGGGAGAACAGGAGGTATAATAAAACAACCGGAAACCTGGGTAAACTTATCCCGAAAAAGAATTTTAAATTCAGGAAAGGAAGCGGGTCCGGGGCTTTTGAAGTTGGCGCACGCTATACTTATCTGGATGCAAATGATCAGGCAATCGAGGGCGGACAATTTGGGCGACTAACCGGTGCCGTTAGCTGGTATCCCAATGCTCATTTTAGATTCTCAGTGAATTATGGCCATGGCAAGCTGGATAAGAACGACATCAAAGGAAAAGTTGGTTTCTGGCAATTCCGAGCCCAATTTGAATTATAATTTATACATAGATTTTGCGATATTAATAAACTTTAAAACAGTCATCATGATGAAAAGTAAAAACCTCTGGCACAAAAACCTCTATAAATCGGGGTTATCTGTCTTTTTTTCCTGCCTCATGTTCAACTCCTTTGCGCAGGTTGATCCACGGGATGTAAGAAAAGAGAATTTCAAAGGGGATATCAAACTCGATGTGCGCGACTCAAAAGCCGATTGGGGTCCATATACACCTAAACGTGCACCTGAAGGAGCTCCTAATATCTTGTTTGTATTATATGATGATACCGGATTGGCTTCATGGTCGCCTTATGGTGGTGCTATCAATATGCCTACTTTGCAAAAGCTGGCCGACAGAGGCATTATTTATTCTCAGTGGCATACTACGGCGCTTTGCTCACCTACGCGATCTACTTTATTAACAGGACGTAACCATCACCTTACCGGAAACGCTGCCATCACGGAGGGAGCAAATGGTTTTCCGGGTGCACATGGTCGTATTCCGGAGCAAACTGCAACCATCGGACAAATTCTGCAGGATAATGGCTGGAGCACTTTCTGGATCGGTAAAAATCACAATGTACCGGAGCAGGATGTTTCTTCAGGAGGAAGCCGCAAACAATGGCCAACCCAAATGGGCTTCGACCGTTTTTACGGTTTTATAGGTGGCGAAACCAATCAATGGTATCCCGATCTGATTGAAGACAATGGTTTCATTGAAGCGCCTTATGGTCCTGAAAAAGGATATCATTTATCAAAAGACCTTGCCGATAAAAGTATTCAATACATACAGAATCAAAAAGCCACCAATCCATCAAAACCATGGTTCATGTGGTTTTGTCCGGGTGCCAATCATGCCCCGCACCATGCTCCTGAAGCATACATCGCCAAATACAAAGGAAAATTTGATGGAGGTTATGATGCTTACCGCAAATGGGTATTGCCTCGTATGATTGCAAAAGGCATCATACCAAAAGGCACTGAACTTACTCCTTTCAATCCAATGCCACCCGGGCTGGCTGCAGCAGGAGATTATGTTCGTCCGTGGGATGAACTCAAACCAGACGAAAAGAAATTATTCGCTCGTTTGGCTGAAGTTTATGCAGGATTCTCGGAGTATACCGATGCACAGGTGGGAAGAATTGTAGATTATCTGGAAAAAACAGGACAGTTAGACAATACCATCGTGATTTATGCTGCCGATAATGGTGCTAGCGGTGAAGGTTCTCCTAATGGTTCTGTGAATGAAAATAAATTCTTTAATGGTTACCCTGATGAGCTTAGTGAGAATATGAAACTCATCGATAAGTTGGGTGGCCCTGATACTTATGAGCATTTCCCTACCGGCTGGGCGGCAGCGTTTTCTGCTCCTTTCAAGATGTTTAAAAGATATTCTGAATATGCCGGAGGCACCTGTGATCCATTAGTGATTTCATGGCCTAAGGGAATTGCGGCAAGAGGTGAGGTTCGCAACCAATACCATCATTCAACAGATATCGTACCAACCATTTTGGATGTTTGTGGTGTTGAAATGCCAAAGGTTTATAAAGGTGTACCACAATATCCTTTGTCTGGTGTTTCTATGAAGTACTCATTTACTGCATCACCAGATGCACCTACGCAAAAGCACCGTCAGTATTATGCCATGCTGGGTACACGTGCCATCTGGGAAGATGGTTGGAAAGCGGTTGCCATGCATGTACCCCTGATCGGTAGAGGTAAATTCGATCAGGATGAATGGGAGTTGTACAATACCAATATCGACAGGGCCGAATCAAAAAATCTGGCAAAAGAAAATCCTGCCAAATTGAAAGAAATGATTGCGGCATGGTTTGATGAAGCTGATAAAAATCTGGTATTGCCTTTAGATGACCGTACTGCCGTTGAGCAATTGGGAATCGAGCGTCCTTCTGAAGAAGCTGTTCGCGAAAGATATATTTATTATCCTCATACCGCACCGGTACCTGAAGGTGTTGCTGTGAATGTTAGAGGCAGGTCGTTTAAAATTTTGGCTGATGTGGAAATAAAAGATGTAAATGCATCGGGTGTGATATTTGCACATGGTTCACGCTTCGGTGGACATACCTTATTCATCAAGAATAAGAAACTTTATTATGTTTATAATTTCCTTGGTATCAAGCCTGAACAAAAACTGGTTTCTAATATCGATCTGAAACCCGGTAAATATACTCTGGGTATGGAATTTGAGAGAGAATCTACCGGTAAAAATGGCGAACAGATTGGTAAAGCCAAATTGTATATCAACGATCAGGTGGTGGCAACAGGGCCAATGCGCACCCAACCCGGTAAATTCACTTTATCAGGCGACGGGCTTTGTGTTGGATACGACAGTGGTGATGCGGTGAGCGGTGAGTACAATTCACCCGGTGAATATAAAGGCGGCGAAATACTGGGCGTTGGTGTAACTGTTGAAAAGAAACAGTACCTTGATCTTGAACAGGAAGCCAAAAGGGCATTCAGAGATTAGTGTGTTAATTTGATAAGAGATTATTGAAGGGTTGTCTGGTGCCAAGGTATTCAGACAACCCTTTTTGTTACCGGTAATACCAATGTGATTTATATAATATGCCAATATTTTATAAAACTTACAGTGGTAAATGCCGATGGTATCAAACAAATAGTACAATGAGGCGATAGCCGATATTGGACTATATTGTTTGTCCAATCGGTATAATTAATCACTACATTTAAAAATTTTAATTTTTCATCATTAAATTTATCATACCATGCCAACACTGCTTCGTAAATGGTGGGTGTTACTCATTCAGGGCATCCTCCTCATTATTCTGAGTATCTATGTTTTTAACAATCCGATGCTTGCCCTGTTAAGCCTGAGTTTCTGGATCAGCCTGCTGATTTTATTTGCCGGTTTGGCTGGTATAATCGGTTGGTTTGCCGCCGAGAAGGAGAATAGGGGTACCTCCGGAATTTTATGGAGTATTGCAAGTATTGTTCTGGGGATACTCCTGATTGCTAAAATCGGGTTTGCCATGAACCTGCTTACGAATTTGTTTGGCATTTGGATGATCATTACCGGCTTCTGGTTAACTGAAGAGGGCTGGAACCACAGGTCTAACGGATCAATGGGATGGATAACACTCATTTCCGGTATCCTTTCCATCGTACTCGGTTTTTTTATGATTTTCAATATCCGGGTTGGTGCAATTGCCATCAGCACAATGATGGGTATTCAATTTTTACTGGCAGGTATCGGGTTGATTATTTTATCGCTATTGAAAAGGAAAGTGCACGCAAAAATTAAAGATGTTTCTCAAAATATAGCAGAAAAATGGAAACAATAGTTGCAATCATTTTATCCATCAAACTAACATAACCAAATAATTAGCCATGAGGATTTCATATTTATTTTTTATCGTACTTTTTGGGTTTATTTCCTGCAAGGGTCCATCTACAAAAGATGAAGTACCTGCTAAAGTTGCTGAAGCCACTGAACAATCAGCTTCCGATCAGTTGCCTTCCTGGAATGAAGGCGCTTCTAAAAAAGCGATTATAGATTTTGTAAAAAGCACTACAACAGAAGGAAGCACGTCATTTATTCCTGTTGCCGACCGTATTGCCTGTTTTGATAATGATGGCACGCTGTGGGGAGAGCAACCCATCTATTTCCAATTAGCTTTCGCTCTAGATCAGGTGAAAGCAATGGCGCCTGAACATCCGGAATGGAAAAATAAGCAGCCCTTTAAATCGGTTCTCGATAATGACATTAAAACCCTTGTGGCAGGAGGCGAAAAATCGGTTGCTGCAGTTATGATGGCATCCCATTCAGGAATGACGGATGAAGTTTACAGTGCTTCCGTGAAACAATGGATGGCAACAGCAGTACATCCCAAAACAGGTAAGCATTACAATGAGATGATTTACCAGCCAATGGTGGAATTGTTACAATATCTGCGAAGCAATGGCTATAAAACTTTTATCGTTTCAGGTGGTGGCATCGATTTTATGCGTGCATGGGCTGAGGAAGCCTATGGCATACCGCCATACCAGATCGTGGGCAGTAGTGGAGGATATGTTTATGATGCAAAAGATAGTAATGATGTGAAATTAGTGAAACAGGCAACTATCAATTTCATCGATGACAAAGAAGGGAAACCAGTGGGTATTATCAGGCATATTGGAAAGCGTCCGGTATTTACAGGAGGTAATTCAGATGGCGATTATGCAATGCTGCAATATACCAGTACCGGTGCTGGTCCGCGATTTGGAATGTTCGTACATCATACCGATTCAGTAAGGGAAGTTGCTTACGACAGAAAATCTTCCATAGGTAAACTCTCCAAAGGATTGGATGATGCCGCCCATTATAAATGGCTGGTTGTGGATATGAAATCAGATTGGAAGAAGATTTATCCTTATGAAAAATAGCAAGGCATATAGCTGATTATTGCTTTACTAATTTCTTAACAAGGGTTTCACCGGAATGATCTACTTGCAACCAATAGATTCCATCAGGGAAATGCTGGATGTTGATGAGTAAGTTACCGGCATTGACATTTTCCTTATTCATTTGGTAAACTATCTGGCCGGCCTCGTTAATGATCTTAATGCCGGTTTTGCCGGTAATATTTTGAAATTGCAAATTCAACATTCCATTTGTTGGATTATTAAATAGGATATCAGCGTGATCAACTCCATTTATCCTGATCTTCCTTACAGCCGAGTAACTTTTTGAACCATCTGTTTCAACAATAGCTAAACGGTAATAATAAGTACTCCCTTTTGATAATCCTTTATCTTCAAATTGATAACGGTTACTGCTGCTTCCTTTGGCCCGGGTGCTGCCAATAGTTTGAAAGCCGCTTTGAGCGTTGATTGATCGTTGTATTTCATAGCTGCTGATATTGGCTTCCGATTCGGTATCCCAGATCAGATTTGCCTGATCGTTAACAGCAGACACCTGAAATCGGGTAATGTTTACCGGTAGTGTAAATGCATTTCCTAGTTTGGCCAGAAAAGTGGTATTGATTCCCGATACGGGCAATGTTTGCGATCCTATGGAAAATGGCGCAGCCGAAAATGTAAAACTACTCGTTACATAAACATTGCTGGTATAATCTAGCTTAACGGAATTCCGGATTGTGCCCCCGCTTTCCAGAAAAGTTGCATACAATACATTCCCTGAAGCATTATAATGAGTAATAAACATGGGGCTATTAGTGTTACTAACCGGTGTAAGCACAAAACTTCCAAAAGTTAGGGAGGGCGTACGGAATTCTCCGGTAACATAAACACCATTGTTGTAAGCACTAACTGCATATCCATATTCACCTGATCCACCGCTTGTGTTGCTGCCTCCAGCATTCCTGCTCCACAATACCGTTCCGTCATTTTGATATTTCACCAGATACATGTTATCATAAAAAGTTAACGGGTAGGTATTGGTTAAGGTAGTGCTTCCAAATACAATGGTTGGACTACTGAAATAGCCTGTTTGATAAATATTGCCGGCAGGGTCGCAACTGATGGATTTACCTTCATCATCGCGGGCACAGGTAGTTCCTTTGGCCCATAACACCGTTCCGGAAGGGCTGTATTTAGTTAGGTAAGAATCGTAACTGCCGGTATTGATAAGCGTTACACCATCGAAGTTTATGGTACTACTCCTATACGATCCTGTTATGAATGCATTACCATTGGCATCGGTACAGATTCCAAAAGCTCTTGCATTATCTGCCCCCCCGGCTTTCTTTGCCCATAAAAAATTACCGGCTGCATCATACTTTGCAATAAACAAATTTGAAATACTGCCAGGTGATCCTGAATTGGTTAATACGGTGCTACTAAAGGTTAAAGTAATACTGGAAAAAATGCCGGTAATAAAACAATTTCCATTGTTATCGGTGGCAACACCATAACTGTAATTATCACAGTTTACAGTTCCATCGGCGGTTCTAGCCCAGAGCACATTGCCATTACTATCGTATTTAGCCAAAAAAATGGAAAATGCACCACCGTATCCATTGAGCGTAAAAGTGCCAATAGTGAGGCTGGCACTACAGAAGAATCCGGTTACAAAAACATTCCCATTGTTGTCTGTACAAACTGCGTTGGCAAAATCTCCACAAACACTGCCAATATTCCTCGCCCACAATACATTTCCATTGGGATCATATTTCACGAGGTAAGAATCCGATTGGCCGGCATAAGTAAGGGTTTCCGAACCAAAAGTGATTTGTCCGTCGTCGTAATAACCCGTAATATAAACGTTGCCTGATAAATCGGTTGCCACTGATGTTCCTGAACCTGCACCAGCAGTGCTTGATCGGGCCCAAAGCCAATTTTGGGCAGAAAGATCTGAACCTAAAATCAAAAAGAATAATACGAGTAAATATTTGTTCATGATTATATTTTAAAACAAAAAGTTTTATGCTAATTGCTAATGTTGCTCCAGGGAGACTTCAAATTTAACCCGAATGCTGCCTATACATGCACAAAAGTGGTACTATTTGAGTTATGGATTGAACTTGCCGATTAGATTTTTATAATGGTTACGATATCAATTGGTTGGAAATTGTAAATTATACCAATGTGATTTATATAATATGCCAATATTTTATAAATCTTATCCCGAATGCTTTCGGGAGTAAATGCCGATGGTATCAAACAAATAGTACAATGA
>Ga0208853_1000477_pt1 | contig 12180 bp, 10 predicted proteins | sample LakMenEpi03Oct11_FD_150667 | JGI IMG/M metagenome (GOLD analysis project Ga0208853, IMG submission 150667) | Freshwater microbial communities from Lake Mendota, WI - 03OCT2011 deep hole epilimnion (SPAdes) | ecosystem: Environmental > Aquatic > Freshwater > Lake > Epilimnion/Euphotic zone ... | reverse complement strand
AACTGTAAGCATGAATTGTAATTTTATAAAATTTTACTTCGTACCGTTCGACCTTTGGTCTCGAGTGGTGCAAAAGTAATGAATAGTGTTCAGTGTTTAATTAAAAAATGTTCAGTTTTTTATACCTTAATTTAACTAATGATTAACAGAATAATCCAATTCATCTGAATATTTTTGTTTATTAATTTCTATTCAATGCACCACATCAGAAATTTAATAATCTTTGCTTTAATTATACCCGTTTTATCTCTTTTTTCTTCGTGCAAAAACGATTTTAAAGGGAATGACTATGTAGCTTATTTTGGTGGCGAAATTGTTAATCCCAATAGTAAATATGTTTATTTTTGTAAAGATAACGAAGTCATTGATACTTTAAAACTGGATAATAAAAATCGCTTTTTTATTCAATTTGACTCTCTTGCTCCAGGTTTGTATACTTTCAAACATGAACCTGAATATCAATATGTGTATTTTGATAAAAACGATAGTATCATGGTTCGCGTTAACTCAAAAGATTTTGATGCTTCGTTAGTTTTTTGTGGTCGTGGCGATCAAAAAAATAATTTTCTGATTGAATTGTATTTGAATAATGAAAAGGATAAAAACAGTATGTTTCCGGTTTTTGACTATGACATTACTAGATTTCAAAAAACTATAGACTCATCGTATCAAGTAGCCCAAAAATTTTACACCACAAAAAAAGAAGAAATAAAATGGAATGACGATTTTGATAAATTTGCCAAAAGTTCAGTTGATTTGCCTCATTATTCCAAAAAAGAATTATACCCTATTATTCATAAAATGAGAACTGGAGAAGACGTTTACGAAAAAATTCCTAAGAACTTTTATGCTTACCGAAAAACTATAGATTGCAATAATGTTGCACTTTCTACTTATTCGCCATTTGTAAATTATTTATCACACATGCTCAATAACATGAGTACAATAAACTATCATAATCATTTCTCGGAAGTAGATTTGGCTTTAAAAACCAATATCAACAAAATGAATATTGCTGATACTTTGATAAAAAATGAAAAGATAAAAAACACCATTTTAAACACTATTGCCTTTCAATATCTATTGGAAGATCAAAATATTGTTAATAACAATTTGTTTATTGATACCTATTACAAATATTCAACTGATAAAACATATAAAAACGAAATTTTAAAAATTGGAAATGCTATTCAACTATTAAAGCCAAATTACGATTTGCCAATAGTTGAACTTACTGATGCTAATGAAAATAAAATATTGTCTGATAAATTGATTTCCAAAAATACCGTAATCTTCTTTTGGACAGGAACAGCCATCACTCATTTTGAAACTGTACATAAAAAAGTATTAGCATTTAAAAGGAAATATCCTAAATATCAGTTTATTGCCATCAATTTGAATGACACACAAGAAGAATGGAAAGATATGCTTTCTAATTATAATTTTAGTGGAATTACCGAATTAAGATGTGCCAATTTTGAAGATTTAAAAACGAAATGGGCTATCAACAAAATAAATAGAACCATCATTTTAGATGACAATGGAAGAATAAAAAACGCTTTTACCAATATATTTGACGTGAATTTTGAGGACAACTTGAAATAAATTCTAAAACCGTCAACATAATAAAAAAAGCTTTCAAATTGAAAGCTTTTTTTTGTGTTTATTTAATTATTTTTTATTGATTTCCTTTAGCATAATCAGCTAAAAATTGTGCTAAACCGATATCTGTCAAAGGATGTTTCAATAAACCATAAATAGCAGAAAGTGGTCCAGTCATTACATCAGCACCAATTTTTGCACAATTTACAATATGCATAGTATGTCGCACTGAAGCGGCAAGAATTTGAGTTTCATAACCGTAATTATCATAAATCAATCGTATTTCTTCAATCAAAGCCAAACCATCGGTAGAAATATCATCCAATCGTCCAATAAAAGGAGAAACAAAAGTGGCTCCAGCTTTGGCAGCTAATAATGCTTGTCCTGCTGAAAATACTAAAGTCACATTGGTTTTAATTCCTTTATCAGAAAAATATTTACAAGCTCTTACGCCATCTTTTGTCATTGGTAATTTCACGACAATTTGCTCGTGTAATTCTGCTAATTCCTCACCTTCTCTAATCATTCCATCATAATCAGTAGCAATGACTTCGGCACTTACTTCGCCATCAACAATTTTACAAATGGCAACGTAGTGTTTTAAAATATTATTTTTTCCAGTGATTCCTTCTTTTGCCATCAACGAAGGATTTGTTGTAACGCCATCAAGTACGCCAAGTCCTTGTGCTTCTTTGATTTCGTTTAAGTTGGCAGTGTCAATAAAAAATTTCATAGTGTTTGTATATAATGTTGTGTGTTTTAAAAGTAAATATCAAAAATCAATATCAATGGCAAAAATCAATGACAAAAATAAAACATAGTAATTACAAATGGTATTAAACTTGATTTTATTTATTTATTTTTTGAAATTGTCAGCAATATTACCATTGCTATTGAAATTGCCATTGCTATTTCAAAGTTTATAATGGTTCATTAGCATTCTTTCATAAATTCTATCGGGTAAAATTCTCTTCAGCACTATGGAAAATTTTTGCATAAAAGCGCCTACTTTGTAATGTAACTTTGGATTTTTATCATTGATGATTTGATGAATTACCATCGCTAAATCAGTTGGGTTGTCACCTGTATGCATGTGCGTATTCATCATGTTTAAGGTGTTTTTATAAGGAGTTTCATAAACTGAACCTGCTACAATTGGAGCATGATAACGATGGGCTGCAATTTCAGTGGCAAATTCTCCCGGTGCAACATTGACTACGTTTATTCCAAATGGTTTTACTTCAATACTAATGGCTTCCGTCACTATTTCTAAAGCCGATTTTGAAGCCGAATAAACCCCACGATATGGCAAACCCATATAACCTGCTATAGAAGTAATATTAATAATTAACCCTGATTTTTGCTCACGCATTTGAGGTAAAACAGCTTTCATCACTTCGATAGGACCGAAAAAGTTGGTCTCAAAATTATTTCGCATTTCATCCGTTGGCGTTTCCTCTATTGGTCCAGTAATTCCAACACCAGCATTGTTAATGACAATATCCAATCTTTTGGAAATAGAAATTACCTTATTCACTGCATGTTTTATACTTTCCGCGTTTTGAACATCAAGTGCTAATAATGGAAATATAGAATTGGTTATTCTTTCGGGATTTCTGCTGGTTCCATAAACGGTGTAACCTTTGTGAAATAGAAATTCACCAATGGACTTCCCTATTCCAGATGAACCGCCTGTAATTAAAACTATTTTACTCATTTTTTAAAAAGATAAAAGAGAATAGAATACAGAGAATAGATTATTCTCTATTAAACTGAAACTCCATATTCTATATTCTATATTCTATATTCTATTTTCTATTTTCTAATTTCTATATTCTATATTCTATATTCTATTTTCTATATTCTATTTTCGGTTAAAGATAATTAGTTTAAATTAATACCCAATCCATAACTTTCAATCAAAATAATTTTTCCATTCTCAATTTTGCTTCCAGTTGCCATATCATTTGCAATGAGATTGGCTCCATCCAAATCGGCATAATCACACAATGGAGCTAAAACTGCACCGGCCGAAATTCCAATTGATGATTCAGTCATACAACCCATCATGATTTTGAAACCTAATTCTCGTGCAAATGAAATCATTCCCAATGCTGGTGTCAAACCACCACATTTTACTAACTTAATATTGATGCTGGTATAATGTGGCACTAATCCTTTTAAATCTGTAACATCTTGACAGTCTTCATCGGCCATCCAATTGGCAAATCCATTTGCGTGTAAATCGGAATAATTTTCAAAACCTTTTTTCATAGGTTGTTCCAAATAAGTAAACCTTGAAATCAACTCATTGTTTTCCAACCAAAGACATTGTTCTGCATTGAAACTTCCGTTAGAATCGAGTGCTATATCTTTATTTAATTGAATAAGTTTTACAATATCATTTTCATCAAAATGATTGCATTTCACTTTGAATTTATTCCAAGAAGATTGTTCAATTTTTTGAATTTGATTCTCTATTGTATCAACACTAATAGTGATGGAAGATTCCGGAAGTTGATTATTGCTAATTGAATTAAGTTCCAAAAAACTTTTCTTTTCTAGTTTTCCAAATAAGTCCCAATAGGCACAATCCAATGCTGAACGTAAGAATGAAGGCAAATTCAAACTGAGTAAAAGAGTATAAAAATCAGTTGGATACACTATTTTTTGACTTTCAATTTTTGCTTTTATTTTTTCTAGAATAGTTTGAAAATCAGCCAAATTAATTTGGTAATAATCTATAGATGTACATTCTCCGAAACCTTTTTCTCCGTTTTTTTCTAAAGTAACAAGTAAAGCTTTTCTGAATGTGTAATTTCCATAGGCAATGGCAAAGGTTTCTTTGAGTTGGAACTTTACTATTTGCCAAGATAATTTCATATTGTGTAAAATAAAAAATCTCCACTAAAGGAGATACATTTGATGAGATGGCTACGTTCCTCGCAATGACTAAAAAAATGGCAAGCGACCTACATCGCACCGCTCAACCACATACCTTTGCTATGTTCCCATCCTGGAGGATTTTGCAGGAGCTGGTCGTGTAGGACTTGCCAGTGCAAATATACAATCTTTTTATTTTTTTGCAAGAATTTAAGAGCTTTATAAATATATTTGTAAGTGAAAAATTAAATGACAACAATGAAAAATTATAATCGATTAGTAACCATTTTATTAGCTCTAAACTTGGTGGGTTGTGGTGTAAGTCAAAAAGACAAAGAAGGTTTTTTTAGCTTTGATGATAATAACATTAAAGCAATGTATCAGCAAAACGAAAAAGTAGTGTTTACATTATTGAATCAAAAAAATAAAAGTATCGATAGCATTGCATATTTTGTTAATGATACAAGAGTGAATTCTGTAAAAAATAACAACAAATTTATTCTTGATTTAAACGGAAAGAAACTGGGCTATCAAAACATTAAAGCCCTTGTCTATTTTGAAGGTGATACTATTTCGATAAAAACACGAATAGAAGTTGCCTCAAACATAGTTCCTAAACTGTTGAAATATACAATAGTAAATACTTATCCGCATGATGTTGATGCATTTACCGAAGGTTTTGAATTTTATAATGACACATTATTAGAAAGTACAGGTTCAGGGCAATCGGAAAACGGTTTGTACAAATCTTACTTTGCAAAAATTGATTATAAAACTGGAAAAGCGTATAAAAAAGTGGATCTTGATAAGCAATATTTTGGGGAAGGAATTACTGTAATCAATAGCAAAATTTACCAATTAACATGGCAAAACGCTGAAGGATTTATTTATGATGCCAATACTTTGAAAAAAATAAAATCCTTTACTTATGATAAAAAAGTAGAAGGTTGGGGAATGACCAATGATGGCAAAAACATATATCATTCAGATGGCACTGAAAAAATTTGGACCATGAATCCAGAGACCCAAAAATTAACTGATTTTATAAATGTGTATACTAATGATAGTAAAATTAAAAGTATCAATGAACTCGAATGGATAAACGGTAAAATTTATGGTAATATATGGCAAAAAGATGCTATTGCAATCATTAATCCTACAACAGGAGCTGTTGAAGCGGTTTTGGATTTGACAGCTTTGAAAGCTAAAATCACCAATAAAACTGCCGATGTTTTAAACGGAATCGCTTACAACAAAAAAACAAATACCATTTTTGTAACTGGTAAAAACTGGAATAAAACTTTTGAGATTAAGATATCCAATTAATTGACAAAAAAAACCGAGCAATTTCTTGCTCGGTTTATTTAATAATATATAGAAAATTAATCATGTTGTGATTTCACAGCTAAAGAATAGATAACTAAACCAAAACCAATTTTGTTGATAGCATCAGCAATGTTGTAAGCAACATCAATATTACCAGCAGGAATAAATGAATTATACCAACCAGTTGTTCCCATCATGTAACCTAACGGATAGATAGCCCAACCAACTAATACAAACCAACATAAAATTTTGTGTGCAGCTAAAACATTTCCACCAGCTGCTTTAGCCAATTTAGATGCTTCACCGAAGTAAATTTCATAAACGATTAAAAAGTAAGCAGCTCCAGATATGAAGCCCCAAAGTGCGGCGCTTCCTGGGTAAACAGCTTCTCCAATGTAACCAGTAACTAACATTACTACTGAATAGAAAATCATTTTCCACAGTAAGCTTTGTTTAGCACCAGCTACTTTAAGAATTAAATAAAACTCAAGACACATCATTGGAACAGTAATAATCCAATCTACATATCTAAAGAATGTAGGAGATTCTTGGAAAGCAGCCCAATAATCTCTCATGTAATAATAATGTACCGCTGCTACAAAAGTAATCAAACCTGAAACTAATACAGAAGTACGCCACTTTCTATCAAAATGGTTTAATGATAAAAAGAAAAAAGCTGAAGCAGCCATCATAGCCATACAGCCTACAAAAAAAGTAAACCCTACATAATCAGTAGGAAGCATCTTAGAAGTCAATGCTGAAAAAAGAAAAGTGTTTAACATAATAAAAAGGTTTAAATTTGTTTAACCAAAGATAAAAAATACTAAACAAATAAAAAAATATTTTTTTAAATTTTTTATGATTATATTTAAATTTTATTTAAAATCAAATGCTTAAAAATACGAATTTCTCAATACTGTTAAGCTTTCTTAGCTTATGGCTAACTTCTTTCTTAAAAAATGAAAGTCAAATTATTGTAGGTTTTATATTAATATTATCATTCGGAATTGTTCACGGGGCAAATGATTTACTCTTGATTAAGAAAATAAATAGCACTGAAAAAACAACTTATTGGAAAATATTATTCAATTACATAAGTATCGTTTTATTGGCAATTATTCTATTTACTTTAGTTCCTTGGTTGGCTATGCTCTTATTTATTCTTGTAAGTAGTTATCATTTTGGAGAACAGCATTGGGAAAATAAAAATTTTTACAGTTCTAAAATTGCAACTACTCTCTTCAACACAGTATATGGATTATTTATATTGTTGTTATTGTTTCAATTTCATAAAAAAGAAGTAATGACCATTTTATTGGGAATTACTGGCCTTTCACTAAATTTTATAAATATTACTTTGCTGTTAATAATTATTAGTCTCATACTATTAGGTATGTTTATCTATAATTTTTATTCTTCAAAACTTTTTCAAAAAAACCTTGCTGTTGAATTGTTGTACTTAGTAGTTTTTACAATACTATTTAAAGTAGGAAGTTTGATCTGGGCTTTTGCTATTTATTTCATTTTCTGGCACAGTATTCCTTCCTTGTTGTATCAAACCAAATTTTTGTTTGGTGATGTTTCTATTTCCAATTTTAAGCGCTATTGTAAATCGGCTTTTCTATATTGGTTAATTTCAATTGTTGGTATTATTATATTATACTTTATATTAAAAGACTATAAAATCTTTGACTCAATATTTTTCTCTTTTTTAGCGGCAATAACATTTCCTCATGTCTTTGTTATTGAAAGAATGTTTCATGTTAAAAATAAAAAAACCGAGTAATTGCTTACTCGGTTTAATCTTAATTATAGATCCCTCAAAAATTCGGGATAAGCGATTCACACAATTTTTTTCAAAAATTGGTTCTCTGCTTACTTAACTTCTTCAAATTCTACATCTTGTGTATTATCGCCTTGAGCTTCTGCTTGTGGTTGAGCTTCTTGAGCTTGACCTGCTTCGCCTTGAGCATACATAGCTTCTGTAGCTACTTTCCATGCAGCATTAATATTATCAAGACCTTTTTGAATAGCTTCTAAATCTTGAGATTGGTGAGCCATTCTCAATTCTGTTAAAGCTGCTTCGATACCTACTTTATGATCATCAGATAATTTATCTCCCAATTCTTTTAGTTGACTTTCAGTCTGGAAAATCATTCCATCAGCTTCGTTCAATTTATCTGCTTTTTCTCTAGCAACTCTATCGCTTTCGGCATTCATTTCAGCATCTTTTTTCATTCTTTCGATTTCTTCTGGAGTTAAACCAGAGGAAGCTTCGATACGAATATCATGTGATTTGCCTGAACCTTTATCGGTAGCAGATACTTTGATAATTCCATTGGCATCAATATCAAAAGTTACTTCAATTTGAGGAACGCCTCTTGGTGCGGGTGGAATTCCATCTAAATGGAAACGACCGATAGTTTTATTATCTGCAGCCATAGTTCTTTCTCCTTGAATTACGTGAATTTCTACACTTGGTTGATTATCAGCTGCTGTAGAGAATACTTGTGATTTTTTAGTTGGAATAGTAGTATTAGACTCAATTAATTTAGTCATTACATTACCCATGGTTTCAATTCCGAGGGATAATGGCGTAACGTCTAATAACAATACATCTTTTACATCTCCAGATAAAACACCACCTTGAATAGCAGCGCCAATAGCTACTACTTCATCAGGATTGACTCCTTTTGATGGTTTTTTACCAAAGAATTTTTCTACTTGTTCTTGGATAATTGGAATTCTTGTAGAACCACCAACGAGGATTACTTCATCAATATCTGAAGTTGATAAACCTGCATCTTTCAAAGCTTTAGCAACTGGTTCCATTGAACGTTTGACCAAAGTTTCCGCCAATTGTTCGAATTTTGAACGTGTTAAACTTTTCACTAAGTGTTTTGGTCCAGTAGCTGTAGCAGTAACATAAGGCAAGTTGATTTCTGTTTGTGTAGAAGATGACAACTCGATTTTTGCTTTTTCAGCTGCTTCTTTTAAACGTTGTAATGCCATTGGATCTTTACGCAAATCAATTCCTTCTTCGGTATTGAATTCGTTAGCCATCCAATCGATGATTACTTGGTCAAAGTCATCTCCACCTAAATGAGTATCTCCGTTTGTAGATAACACCTCGAAAACTCCATCGCCTAATTCCAATACTGAAATATCAAAAGTTCCTCCACCTAAATCGTACACCGCAATTTTTTGATCTTTACCTTTTTTATCCAATCCATAAGCCAAAGCCGCTGCTGTTGGCTCGTTGATGATTCGCATTACTTTTAAACCTGCAATTTCTCCAGCTTCTTTTGTAGCTTGACGTTGTGCATCATTAAAATAAGCAGGAACAGTAATTACCGCTTCTGTAACGGTTTGACCCAAATAGTCTTCGGCTGTTTTCTTCATTTTTTGAAGTGTCATGGCAGACAATTCTTGAGGAGTATATAATCTTCCATCAATATCAACACGTGGCGTGTCATTATCGCCTTTTACCACTTTATAAGCTACAGTTGATGCTTCTTTAGCACTTTCTGTATATTTGTTTCCCATAAAACGTTTGATAGACGCTATGGTTTTTGTTGGGTTGGTCACTGCTTGTCTTTTAGCTGGATCACCTACTTTAATTTCGCCACCTTCTACAAATGCAATTACAGATGGTGTTGTTCTTTTCCCTTCCGCGTTTGCAATTACAACTGGTTCTCCACCTTCCATAACTGCCACACAAGAATTGGTTGTACCTAAGTCGATACCAATAATTTTTCCCATTTTATTTTATATTAATTGTGTTTACTGTTTAAAACTTGATTGGCATAAGTCAACTTTTGTGCCAAGGAATAAAAGAGAATGAATTGTCAGTTTGAATTAAACTGATATGACAAAGTGACATTATTAAAAAGAAAAATCCCAACCGTTTAAGTTGGGATGGTAAATCTAATCATTCATCGAAATCAAGAACTCGTCGTTATTTCGAGTTTTCTTAATTTTATCGTTAATCGTATCCATTGCCTCAACTGGATTCATATCGGCTAGGAACTTGCGGAGAATCCACATTCTTTGCAATGTTTTTTCGTCTAACAATAAATCATCTCTTCGTGTACTTGAAGAAGTCAAATCGATAGCAGGGAAAATTCTACGGTTGGCAATTTTTCTATCCAATTGTAATTCCATGTTACCTGTTCCTTTAAATTCCTCGAAGATAACTTCGTCCATTTTTGAACCCGTTTCGGTTAAAGCTGTTGCAATAATACTTAGTGAACCGCCGTTTTCTACATTACGGGCAGCACCAAAGAAACGTTTTGGTTTTTGCAAGGCATTGGCATCCACTCCACCCGAAAGTACTTTTCCAGAGGCAGGTTGTACTGTATTGTATGCTCTTGCCAATCGAGTAATAGAATCCAAAAGAATAACCACATCATGCCCGCATTCTACTAATCTTTTTGATTTTTCAAGAACGATATTGGCTATTTTTACGTGTTCCATTGGTTCTCTATCAAAGGTGGAGGCAATAACTTCACCACGAACACTGCGTTGCATATCGGTAACCTCTTCTGGACGTTCATCAATTAACAAAACAATCAAATAAACTTCGGGATGATTGGCAGCAATGGCATTAGCGATGTCTTTAAGTAACATGGTTTTACCCGTTTTGGGTTGCGCTACTATCATGCCACGTTGTCCTTTTCCAATGGGTGAAAACAAATCTATAACTCGCGTCGAAACGCTAGCTTGTTTGTCGGCAATGTTGAATTTTTCTTGGGGAAATATTGGTGTTAAGTGTTCAAACGAAACTCTGTCACGCACGACTTGCGGATCATGACCGTTTATTTTCAAAACTCTAACCAATGGGAAAAATTTCTCTCCTTCTTTTGGTGGACGAACAACTCCTTTTACAGTATCGCCGGTTTTTAACCCAAACAATCTGATTTGGGATGTAGAAAGATAAATATCATCGGGCGAAGCTAGATAATTATAATCGGAAGAACGCAAGAAACCATAACCATCGGGCATCATTTCGAGTACGCCTTCACTTTCGATAATTCCATCAAATTCATAATCAGAATCGCGGAAATTATTTGGTTTCTTACCTTTAAAATTAGGATTATTATTGTTTGCGTTTGAATTTCCATTTTGATGTTTTGGTCTTTGTTCGCGAATAGTATCCGAATTTTGGTTTAGATTTACAACAACATCTGTTGCATTATTTTCAAAACTTTCAGAATTGTTATCAGTTTGTTCTGAAACTACTTCATCTGTCGTGGTTATTTTATTCTTGTTAAAGAGTGGCTTTTTGAATTTGGGGTTTTTATTTGGAATAATTGGACTCTGTTCCAATTTTTCTGGGACTTGAGAATAATTATCAAATAAATCGCTCTGAGTAGTTTCAATCGGCTTTTTAGTTTCGGGAAGAATTCGAGCACGTTTGGTTTTACTCTCAGTTACATTATCAGCGGTAACTACAGATTTTTCAGGTTCTACTGTTTTGTTTTGATGCTCTAAAATTTGCGCAATCAGCACTTCTTTTTTGGCACCAGTAACTTTTATTGTTTTTGCTAGTTTAGCAATTTCTTGAAGCTCAGAAAGCTTCATTTCTTTTAAGGCAGAAATATCAAACATGAATGTTGTTTTGATTTAATTTTTTTTTGGAAATACTACAAATGTGGGTAGAAATTTTTGATAAAGAATAGTCCGAAGAATGAAGTACTTTCGGATTAGTGATGCAATAATACGAATAATATTTTATCATGCAATAGTATTTTTTAAAAAGAAACTATATTTTTGTCCAACATTTTTACATAATTATGTATAGAGTACAGACGTATTATTTGATTGGTTGTTTACTTATTTCTGCTGTTTTGCCTTTTATTTTTCCTTTATGGAAAGATGCAAACGGCAAATCATTCTATTTTATGACGGATATGGTTTATGTCATACTTTTTGGATTGAGTAATACATTATCGTTATTAAGCATAATTTCACACAAAAAAAGACAACAACAATTTGTCATGGGCAGATTGAACATCATATTGAATTTAATTTTATTAGGATTATTTGTGCATCGAACACTAAACGCATCTGGAGAAACAGCTATTTCTGAGAAAGGTGTTGGGATGTTCTTACCTATTTTTTCTATCGTACTTTTGGTTTTGGCCAACAAAGCCATTAAAAAGGATGAAGATCTCGTAAAATCTGTGGATCGACTGCGATAAACCTATAAACTTAGTTTTTTTAGTGCTGCGAAAAACCCAAGCGAAAGTTTGGGTTTTTTATTTATATTTGTTAAAAAAGCTTATGAAATATTGTTTTCTATTCACATTAATCTTTGTCTTTATTAATTTAAATGCTCAAAATGATTTCGATCTGAAAGTAAAATAC
>Ga0208853_1000464_pt1 | contig 12406 bp, 12 predicted proteins | sample LakMenEpi03Oct11_FD_150667 | JGI IMG/M metagenome (GOLD analysis project Ga0208853, IMG submission 150667) | Freshwater microbial communities from Lake Mendota, WI - 03OCT2011 deep hole epilimnion (SPAdes) | ecosystem: Environmental > Aquatic > Freshwater > Lake > Epilimnion/Euphotic zone ... | reverse complement strand
GCTAAAAATCTGTATCTTGGTGAAAATCATTCCAGCATGGATCAATATATACTCGCCTTTGATCAGGGTACCACCAGCAGCCGGGCCATTGTTTTCGATAGAGTAGGCAACATTAAATCTATTGCACAAAAAGAGTTCTCGCAGATTTTTCCACAACCCGGTTGGGTAGAACATGATGCTGCAGAAATATGGAGTACCCAATTGGGCGTAGCTGCAGAAGCAGTCATCAAGGCGCATCTGTCCATGAAAGACATTGCTGCCATTGGTATCACCAACCAGCGGGAAACAACCGTCATCTGGGATCGGCATACTGGTCAACCCCTGCACCATGCCATTGTTTGGCAAGATAGACGCACGGCAAGCTATTGTGATCAATTGAAACAGGAGGGGTGGGAGAATGCTATTCGACAAAAGACCGGACTTGTAGTGGATGCATATTTTTCAGGCACCAAGCTAAAATGGTTACTTGATCATATTCCCGGTGCGCGCGAGAAAGCCGCTCGCGGTGAAATATGTTTTGGCACCATCGATTGCTGGTTGCTTTGGAAACTGACCAACGGAAAAGTGCATGCAACCGATGTGTCCAATGCCAGCCGAACCATGTTGTACAACATTCATACCCTGCAATGGGATAAAGAACTGCTAGAACTGATGCAGATTCCTGCATCCGTGCTGCCACAGGTAAAAAGCAGCAGTGAAGTATATGGTCATACCGACCAGATTCTGACGGCACAATCAGTGCCCATAGCAGGTATAGCCGGCGATCAGCAGGCGGCCCTTTTCGGACAAATGTGTACGCGTCCCGGAATGGTAAAGAATACTTACGGCACCGGCTGTTTTATGTTAATGAATACCGGCACAAATGCAGTACCCTCTTCCAATAACCTGCTTACTACCATCGCCTGGCAAATTGATGGTAATACGGAATATGCCTTAGAAGGAAGTGTTTTCATTGGCGGCGCTGTGGTGCAGTGGCTGCGCGATGGATTAAAGATTATTCGCAGTTCGGGTGAAGTAGAGGGATTGGCAACGGCCGTACCGCACAGTGATGGGGTTTACCTGGTGCCGGCTTTTGCCGGATTAGGGGCGCCACACTGGAACCAACATGCACGTGGTACCATCTTTGGTATTACACGCGGTACCACCCAATCACATATTGCGAGGGCAGCACTCGAGAGCATCGCTTATCAGACCATGGATGTGCTCAAAGCCATGGAAGCCGATGCCGGCATCGCAATTCGTGAATTGCGGGTAGATGGTGGCGCTACCGCAAATGATCTGCTCATGCAATTTCAATGTGACATGCTCAATACAGAGGTGGTAAGACCCTCTATTACTGAAACCACTGCGCTGGGTGCCGCCTATCTCGCCGGATTAGCGGTTGGTTATTGGAAAAGTATTGATGAGATAGCACAACTCTGGCAAGTCAATAAAACATTCCAGCCTGGCATGAACGAGGAACAAAGAAATAAATTGACAAACGGCTGGAAAAGAGCAGTAGCAGCTACCATACATTGGGCAAATGATGATACGACGAATCGCTGAAATGCCAATTAAAAGATGAACAGAAACTACATGCAGCAGCAGCTGAATGAAACAGCTGAATGGGATATGGTAATCATTGGGGGCGGTGCCACCGGATTAGGCACTGCTGTAGATGCTGCTACACGTGGTTATAAAACCCTCTTGCTTGAGCAGGCTGATTTCGGTAAGGGAACCTCCAGCCGCTCTACAAAATTGGTGCATGGAGGTGTTCGGTACCTGGCCCAGGGAAATGTAAAGCTGGTGATGGAAGCCCTCAAGGAAAGAGGTCGCCTCTTAAAGAATGCACCCCACCTGACTTTTGTGCAACCATTTATTGTGCCCGCTTATCGTTGGTGGGAAAAGTATTATTATGCCATCGGACTTCGGATGTATGATCTGCTTTCCGGCAGCTGGTCACTTGGAAAGACCAAAGTTTTGAATCGAGCAGAAACCATTGAGTGGTTGCCTTCCGTTCGGAGAGATCAGCTCTCAGGTGGAATCCTTTACTATGATGGTCAGTTTGATGATAGCCGCCTATGTGTAGAGTTGGCAGTCACCGCGGCCCGTCAAAAAGCCATCCTGCTGAATTATTGCCGCGTGACTCAATTGCAACACAGCAATGGAAAAATTGTCGGTCTGACATTTACAGATCAAATCAGTGGGAAGGATCATACGATTCAATCAAAGGTAGTAATCAACGCTACCGGGGTATTTACAGATGCAATTCTTCAGTTGGATGATGCGAACCGCCATCGCATGGTTACTCCCTCACAGGGTATTCACCTGGTGGTATCTGCTGATTTGTTTCAGGGTAAAGCCGCCATGATGATTCCCAAAACCGATGATGGTCGCGTTTTATTTGCTGTTCCCTGGATGGGAAAAGTTTTATTGGGCACTACCGATACTGCTGTAGAAAATATAGAACTAGAACCCAAACCACTCGAGTCAGAAACACAATACATCATAGCACATTTCAATCGCTATAGCCTGAAACCCATTTCAAATAGCGATGTACTCAGTGTTTATGCAGGACTTCGTCCGCTCGTTACACAGGAGGGAAATGGAAATACAGCCATGCTTTCACGCGATCATACGCTGTTGATTGCTGCCTCCGGACTCATTACCATAACAGGCGGCAAGTGGACGACCTACCGAAAGATGGCCCAGGATGCGGTAGATAATGCAGCATTTGTCGGAAAATTAGAAAAACAGCTTTGTGTTACCACAACATTCCCCATTGGCGATCCGGCGCATCGTTTGCAAAAAATAACGGATTGGTGCGAAGAAGATCCAGCTTATCACGAATTGATTCATCCTGCATATCCATATACCCGTGCAGAAATCAAATATGCTGTGCAGCATGAGCTCGCCGTAACGATTGAAGACATACTTGCCCGCAGAACGCGGTTATTGTTTTTAGATGCCCGCGCAGCCTTACAAAGTGCCGAACGTGTCGCTGCCTGGATGGCAGCAGAAAGCGGTTTCGATGATCAATGGCAACAAGAGCAAATTAAGCAGTTTGAAAATGTTGCTCGTCATTATTTAATTAACTAATTTGACAACTTAAAGCGATGTCTATGACCCCATTTGTTGCTGAACTCGTTGGTACAACTATGTTGTTGATATTGGGCAATGGCGTAGTTGCCAATGTAATTTTAGATAAGACCAAAGGGAATAATGGCGGATTGATGGCCATTACTATTGGTTGGGCCATGGCTGTTTTCGTCAGTGTTTATATGACGGCGTCCATCAGTGGTGCGCATCTCAATCCCGCTGTTACCCTGGCACTTGCCATGCAAGGGCAGCTCGCCTGGAACCTGGTGCCTGTATATTTTTCAGCACAGCTTATCGGAGCCATGCTCGGAGCAGGTATTGTTTGGTTTACATATCGCCGCCACCTGGATGCTACCAGCGATGCAGCAACCTGTCTGGCCGTATTCAGCACCTCGCCAGCTATAAGAAATCATGTTGAGAATTTTCTAACGGAGACCATCGCAACGATGGTTTTTGTTGTTGGAATTCTATTCATATCTGCACCGCAACATTCTTTGGGAGCATTGAATGCGCTTCCCGTTGCATTGCTGGTATTGGCCATCGGATTAAGCCTAGGTGGTCCTACCGGGTATGCTATCAATCCTGCCCGTGATCTGGGACCCCGCATCATGCATGCATTGTTGCCCATCAAAGATAAAGGCGATTCTGACTGGGGTTATGCCTGGGTGCCGGTAGCTGGACCACTTTGCGGCGCAGCACTGGCGGCCCTTTTATACAGTTATTGCCTCAGTTGATTCGAGGGTTAGTTTTTTTTCCGGTAGGTTACCTTATGCGCCCCTTTTCTGATGATTCCCTGAAAGGGCCAGGAAAAAGCAGCTTCTTCCGGAAGACTGGGAGAAACGGGATGGGCAAAATAATCAGAGTAATATATTTTCATCAGAATAATGAAATAGGATATAATCAGCGGACCGAACACCAGTCCGGTGATGCCGAAAGTTTGTAACCCGATAATCACCCCCAACACGGTGACCAGCGGATGCACATTTGCCATTTTTTTCGCCAGAATAAACCGAATAACATTATCAATGGTTCCCATCACCAAAATACCCCAGGCAGTCAGAAAAATCGCTTGCCAGGTTTGCTCCTGCATTACCAGGTAGGCAGCAATGGGTATCCAGAATAATCCGGTACCGATGATGGGTAAAATAGAAGTGGCTCCGGTTAAGATGGCCCAGAATCCGGCATCAGGAACACCACAAATCAAATAACCAATATAGGCGGTAAATCCTTGACCGAATGCGACGAGTGGCACCCCCACTGCATTGCTGAAGGTTTGGGCCTGCAGCTCTTCCCCGAAAACCAGGATCTTTCTGCGACTAAAAGGTAAGTAATGCAGGATGGCTGCTTCCAGTCGGTTGATATTCACCAACATGAAGTAGAGGAAAAAATACATCATGGTGATCGATGCCAGGGCATTGAGTCCACCACTCAGCGCCGAGGTAAGAAAATGATTCATGAACTGTTGCACCTGTTGCAGGTTTTGTTCACTCAACAGCTGAATATGAAATTGTTTTTGAATGGATTCATCCAGCGCACGCAACGGCGTATAAATATTACCCATATTACTGCTGAATAGCTGCACTTTTTTTATCAGCATTGCCCCGAAAATGATGACGGGTATCAAAAAGATAAAAAACGAAACAACGATTACCAGTATGGCTGTCAGACTTTTACTCCATTTCTTTTTTGAAATGAGCCAATTGGCAGGTTTTTTGCTGAGTACATAGAAAATGATAGCTCCCAGGAAGGCAGTAAAAAATGCCCGCAGGGTAAAAAGCAGAAACAGTGCAAAAATGATGATGACTGCTAAAAATAAATACCTGTTGATGCGGTGGTTAGGCTGATTTTCCATCGTATATTTATAGTGAAAACTTACCCCAAGATACAAAAAAAGTAGTTGGAGGGTTGGCGATCATTCAAACGAAATAATACCAAGTATATGAGCGATAAAGAAAAATTCATCACCGGATTGATACTGGGTGGACTCGCCGGGGCTGCCCTCACGCTTTTTTTAAGTTCCAATAAAGGCAAGGAAATGGTCAGCGACTTAAAAGATAAGTCGGATGATCTGCAAGACAATGTGAAGGAAAAAGTAGCTGAATTCGAAACGGCTATGGAAAACTTATTGGAAAAAGCACGCAAAGTGACCGAGCAATTTAATGGGGCTCCCCAGGAGCCTACCGCCTAATTTTTCAGTATGGAACCGCAATCCGACCCATTTTTTCAGCAATACAAGAATTTGATTGAGCAGCATGTACTCAACAGGGTCCGATTATTCCAATTACAGGCTGTAAAAAAAATTGCAGCTCTTTCTGCCGGGTTTACCATACTTACTTTACTTGCCCTTTTATTCTTCATGCTCATCATGAGTGCCAGCATGATGTTGGGATTCTATTTGGCCGGACCTACGGGGTCGCTGCAAATGGGGTTTGCCTGTGTGGCAATTATGTATCTGCTCCTGGCTATTTTGCTTTACTTGTTCCGGAAGTCTATTCAAAAGAAAATCATGGATCAGGTAGTCGCCTCTTTGCTGGAAGAAAAATCTGAACCCGATGAAACCACTCTTAGCTAAATCACCCATCCGCAATCTGGAAGCGCTGGAGGCAGAGATTGGCCGGCTGAAGTTGCATGTACAGGAAGAGGAGGCTCTGTTGGTAAAAAAAACAGGTCAAATACCCCTGGAACTGCTGAAAAAAGCTGGTTTAGGTATTGTTGAAGTCATTGCCGGTAGGCAGGGTGTGAGTGGCATCACCCAATTGTTGCAGGCCGGATACTATTGGCTGAAGGGCAAAAAGCAACAAGAAGATACCAGCAATGTGACAAAAGAAAAGCTAACCGGGGGGGCTGTGAATATCGGACTTGCCGGCTTCATTCATCTATTAGGAAAATTACTCAAGCGCTGATTCGCCGTCCAATAGCCCGATTTTCTCCGAAATCATTGATTCTTAGTGCTCTTTATCTTTTTCAAGCTGTTTTTTTTCAAAGGATTCCTGCCCCCGGCAGTCAAGAGTTCGCGATCCCGGGGTGGGGGCAATTTTATTCCCGTTTTTGCTGATTTTTCAGGTTCATACCCTTACCTTTGCGCCCAAGTTGGAAAATACCTTTTCCGGCTGCCAACAATCAATTATTTCATTCATTTATACTACTTGAAATGGCTACCAAGGGAAAAATCAAGCAAATCATCGGAGCGGTTGTAGACGTTCATTTTCCAAATGACACGCTGCCCGAAATTTTTAACGCACTCGAAATTCGTCGTGAAAATGGCGATCATTTGGTGCTCGAAGTGCAGCAGCACCTCGGTGAAGATAGTGTTAGAACGATTGCCATGGATGGTACGGAAGGATTGGTTCGTGGAATGGAAGTAGTTGATACCGGAAGACCGATCACCATGCCGATTGGCGATGGTATCAATGGTCGTCTTTTCAACGTAACTGGAGATGCTATTGACGGTTTGCCCCAGGTAAGTAAAGCCAATGGTCGCCCGATTCACAGCAAGCCCCCTATTTTCGAAAACCTTAGTACCGCTTCTGAAGTACTGTTCACCGGTATCAAAGTAATTGATCTGATTGAGCCTTATGCCAAGGGTGGTAAAATTGGTCTCTTCGGTGGTGCGGGTGTAGGTAAAACTGTATTGATTCAGGAGTTGATCAATAACATTGCCAAGGGTCACGGCGGTTTGTCGGTATTCGCTGGTGTGGGTGAGCGTACCCGTGAAGGAAATGACCTGCTGCGCGAAATGATTGAAGCAGGCATTATGAAGTACGGAGAAGATTTTAAACATAGCATGGAAGAAGGTGGCTGGGATCTCAGCAAAGTAAATCTTGAACAGCTAAAAGAATCCAAAGCAACATTCGTATTCGGACAAATGAATGAGCCGCCAGGCGCCCGTGCTCGTGTGGCATTGAGCGGACTTACCATCGCAGAATATTTCAGAGACGGAGATGGTACCGGAAAAGGAAAAGACATCCTGTTCTTCGTAGATAATATCTTCCGTTTCACTCAGGCCGGTTCGGAAGTGTCTGCCTTATTAGGTCGTATGCCTTCTGCGGTAGGATACCAGCCAACCCTGGCTACAGAGATGGGTCTGATGCAGGAGAGAATTACTTCCACCAAAAATGGATCCATTACTTCTGTACAGGCTGTTTATGTTCCTGCCGATGACTTGACTGACCCGGCTCCGGCTACGACCTTCGCCCACCTGGATGCCACCACCGTATTGAGTCGTAAAATCGCTGACTTAGGTATCTATCCGGCTGTGGATCCACTGGATTCCACCTCACGTATCCTTTCGCCTGCTATTGTTGGGGAAGCGCACTATGAGTGTGCCAACCGCGTGAAACTGATATTACAACGCTATAAGGAACTGCAGGATATCATCGCCATCTTGGGTATGGATGAACTCAGTGAAGAAGATAAAATGACAGTTCAACGTGCCCGTAAGGTGCAGCGTTTCCTGTCTCAACCCTTCCACGTGGCTGAGCAGTTCACCGGTCTCAAAGGAGTTTTCGTTGATATCAATGATACCATTCGTGCGTTCAATGCAATTATGGATGGAGAAGTAGATGAATATCCGGAAGCTGCCTTTAACCTGGTGGGTACACTGGAAGACGCCATCGAAAAAGGTAAAAAACTCATGGATGCTGCTAAAGCATAATTCCCCATCGGTTCAATAACACAATTATGCAACTTGATATTCTGACTCCCGAGAAAAAGATTTTCAGTGGCCCTGTTTATGGGGTCATGCTGCCCGGTGTGCATGGTTTGTTCGAGATACTCGATAAACATGCTCCGTTGGTTAGTGCCCTGGGTAAAGGCAAAGTAAAGATCTTGAAAGATAAAAAGGAAACGGAGCAATTCACTATACAGTCCGGCTTTGTGGAAGTGCTGAACAATCGGGTAACTGTTTTGGTGGAAGGCGCTTCGGAAGAATAAGCAAGTAGATACATTACAATACAAGCCCCTGCTCGTCAGGGGCTTTTTTTTGGGTGTTACCCAGCCTCAAATAGGGTATTTTCTACCTTTTCAAGGCCGTTTCTCTTTTATTTCTTTGTTGTGTTCGATCAAAAATCTCAGGGCCCTGAGTCGAAGAACTCCATTGTCGGATAATAAAGTTTGGAGAACACACAACCAATCCGTATGAAAAAGTTATTAATAGCCTTCACTATTCTCATGAGCACCGCCCTCTTTTATGCCTGCAAGAAGCAAGATGCCTATGTCAGACATACGACCGATGAGATGGCAGCCAAATTATACTTGACCGAGAGTTTTATTCGATTCTCCGGTAATTTTATAACAGACTTCTACCTATTTGCCGATTACTTGCGTGTGCCGGCAAAACAAAATGACCGCTCTGCTTTTCTGACTGTTTTGAAAGATGCTGCGGCTGATGAAACAGCACTCGAAAATCATTTAGTTCGATATCATTTATCATTAGATGAATGGATCAACCGCAAGAATAAACTGGATAATGATTTGTTGCAGCTTTTTTTACAGCTACCGGAGTTAAGAACCTATTCAGATGATGAGATCATTCAAATAATAAAGGCAGGGATTCAACTGGGCATGACCAGCCAGGATAAGCGCTGGGATGATGTGCGGCATCGATCCGTCAGCCGGCGTCCTTCTTCAAACATAGCTAATATGAGCCTTGGAACCAATCAGTTGGCACCTGAAGTGCTTGATAGTTATGAAGTATGGGATTGTTTAAAAGATGCTGTTGGCCTTGGAGCCGCATCTATATTAGGTATCGCCGGATTAAAGAAGCTCGCCGGTCAGGGAGTACAATCCATCGTGATTTCAATGAGCAAATTTCTGGCCAAGTATGCCGGTTGGATTGGATTGGGTATCATGGTGATTGATTTTTCTGTTTGCCTGCACCACGAATACCAGGATTAGTCGATTCATTTAACTATTTCCAATCTGATTTAAAAATCAATCGTATGAAAATTTTTCGTTGGATTCTTTTAGTGCTTGCTTTTGCAGTGATTGCCTATCCACTTGTACACCTGATAGCCCGATTCATGGGGCACCCGGTATTACCTATCAATCAATATTATTTCATAGTGCTGTTACTGGTTGTAGGGATTGTCTGGTGGGAAGAAAAGCGCGACAAGTAATCTTATGTAAGAAATCAGACGCTGAATTAATAGAGGTAATGAGCTTCCGCCATTCGAAAAAGGAATGTGCGGAAGTTCCTATTTTAGCAAGATCATTCGGATGGATGTATCAGTTCAGCTGAGGGTCGATGGGATAATTCGCCATTTGCGCATAATCTCCACCTAACTGGTTGAGCGAGTATTGCCAGCGTCTTCCGGGCGATACCTGAAAGAGCAGCGGAGTGGTGGCTTCAGAAGTAATCCACGTCTTTTCTTTCAGTTCCTGGTCAAGTTGACCTTCCCCCCAACCGCTATATCCTAAAAAGAAAAGTATTTCCGACCGGTCAAGGTCGCCGGAACGTAAGAGATGAATGATCTGAAAAAAATTACCGCACCAGCCAATATCTTTTTGCAGAAAGACCGATTCTTCCAGCAGATCAGGTCGTTTATGTATGAAATGAAGGGTATCTGCAGCGACTGGGCCCCCGCTATATACCGGCATATTCATGTCACTGGCAGCAGGAACAAGGTCATTCAGCATCACCTCCATTGGCTGGTTAACCACCAGTCCAAAACTCCCCGCAGGCTGGTGTTCACAGATTAATACCACCGTTCTGGCAAAATGGGGGTCCTGCAGAAACGGATCCGAAATAAGTAAACTGCCAGGATGTATGAGTGGGTTAAATGCCATCAGGGGGATGTGTTTTTTTCAATTCTTAGGTTAAATTAGGCAAAAAGATAATAGAAAGCAAGAATTCCAGCAGGCATCCGATTATATTTGTAGGGATGAAAAAAACGTTTCCAATCATTACTGTGTTGATTTCACTCTCCTTATTGGGATTGATCATTCTGCAGGTATCCTGGTTTCGTAACTTAATGGAAATTACCCGGCAACAGTATCGGGATAAGTTTGACAGAGCTTGTATCAGCGTGGCCGATGAGTTGGGGCAGGGTATGGTATTAGTGAATCAGCCATTGCTGGGTACTCAGCTGCAGGGTTCCATGTTTCGCTCCGATTTCCTCTTTCGGTCTCAAATTCAGATCGGCATCAGGAATGTTTTTAGCACTACCCAGGTTGAACAGAAACTTCGCAGCGCTTTCAAAGAACAAAAGCTGGATAATATCAACTTTGAGTTTGGTGTCACGAATGTCAATAGTGAGGTTGAAATGAGTTCCAGAGGATTTGAAAAATCTTATCAGGACACAGTCACTAATCAACAACGAGTTTTTGCCATCCGCTCTTATCGGGAGGAAAGTAAGGTATTCGGTGCCTTGTTTGTACTCACGCCTCAGTTTGGATTGTCGGTCTTTTCTTCTATCAAGTGGATGTTGGCAGGTGCAATCCTTTTCATGTTAGTGATATTGACAGCATTTTATGTCACCATCCGGGCGCTGTTGAATCAGAAAAAAATCAGTGAGATTAAGTCCGACTTTATCAACAACATGACACATGAATTCAAAACGCCCCTGGCAACCATATCACTGGCAGTAGATGCTTTGAGGAATGAGAAAGTACAAGCAGAGCCCGAGCGTGCCAAGTATTTCATGGGAATTATCAAAGAGGAGAATGTGCGTATGAATAAACAGGTAGAAGCTATTTTACAAGCTGCCCTGATGGAGAAAGAAGAGTTTCAGTTTAATAAAAAGAAGTTATCTGTTCACCGATTGATTCAGCAGACCACCAACAAATACGATTTACAATTACAGCGCAAGGAAGGGAAGATTAATTTGTTGCTCAATGCCAGTCGAGATGAAGTCGATGCAGATGAAGTACATTTTACAAATGCCATTTCCAACCTGATTGATAACGCCATCAAATATTCTGATGGACCACCTGATATTACCATAGTCACTTCCAGCAACCAAAAACAACTTTTCGTACAGATAGCTGATAAGGGAATTGGTATGTCACGGGAGACGGCCAATCACATCTTTGAGAAATTTTATAGGGCACATACAGGAAACATACACCAGGTAAAGGGTTTCGGGTTGGGACTTAGCTACGTAAAAACAGTTATTGACGCCCACCATGGTAAGATTCGGGTAGATAGTACACCCGGAAAAGGAACCACTTTTACAGTGGAGATAGATTTGTCTCACGACAACAGGGAAGATTAAGCAGCATTGATTTTATACTTTCTTCCACAATAAGCTGCCATCACCATAACTTAAAAAGCGAAAGGAATTGTCAAGTGCGTATTGATAAATTTTTTTCCAATCATCGCCTACTAAGGCGCTTACCAATAATAAGAGCGTAGATCCCGGCTGATGAAAATTGGTAATGAGTCCGTCGGTCAATTGAAATTGATAGCCCGGTGCAATCAGTAGTTGGGTGGTGGCAACCAGTTTTTCCAGTTGATTTTTTTCCATCCACTGTAATAATATCTCTATGGCCGCTGCGGGCGAAAGTGGCTGTGCATGTTGCTCATAGGCCTCCCATTGTTGTACGTGCAGGTGACCCGGGTGATGATTAGGTTGTCGGCTGATTTGTACTGCCAGCCAGTAAAGACTTTCCAGTGTGCGCATGGAAGTGGTACCTACTGTAATAATTTTATTTGGTAGTTGCTGTTGTATGGTTTCCAGAAAGGAACGAGTTACTTCAAAATATTCTTTGTGCATGACATGATCGGCCGGTGTGGCAGATTTTACTGGCAGGAAAGTGCCCGCACCCACATGCAGCGTAACAAATGAAGAGGCAACCGATTTTTCTTCCAGGCTTTTCATCAATCTGGGTGTAAAATGTAGGCCGGCGGTGGGTGCTGCTACCGATCCCGGACGTTGCGCATAGATGGTCTGATATCGTTCTTTGTCCTCTTCGGAAGCATCTCTGTTCAAGTAGGGGGGTAGGGGTACTTGTCCGGCTATCGATAATAATTCCGCAAAAGGAAGATCGGCGGGTTCCCATGCCAGGTCTAGTAAAAACATGCCCTGTTCGTTTCCCTTTTTTTCCGCCGTTATACGGATTTCCTCGCCGGAAACAATTGCTGCCCAACTAAGCTTACCTTCTTTCCATTTTTTTGCTCCTCCAACCATACACTGCCAGCTTACTTTACCCTTTTGCAGCAGGGCGGTACTTATGTCTGGGTAAGATGGCCCCGGTTCCAGGCAAAATACTTCAATGGTCTGTCCACGGTCATTTTGCATCAGCAAGCGGGCCGGCACCACCAGGGTATTATTAAAGATGAGGAGGGTTTGGGGGGGCAGGTGGTCGGCCAGGTAGTGATACCGGTGCT
>Ga0208853_1000458_pt1 | contig 12446 bp, 13 predicted proteins | sample LakMenEpi03Oct11_FD_150667 | JGI IMG/M metagenome (GOLD analysis project Ga0208853, IMG submission 150667) | Freshwater microbial communities from Lake Mendota, WI - 03OCT2011 deep hole epilimnion (SPAdes) | ecosystem: Environmental > Aquatic > Freshwater > Lake > Epilimnion/Euphotic zone ... | reverse complement strand
TATGGATTTGGTAACGGCATCGCCCATTGTTAATGTTACAGGAACAAATAGTTTGAGTTGGAATTATGCTAATTTAAATCCGTTTGAAACTAGAGAAATTAACTTGGCTTTTAACATCAATTCGCCTATGGAAACTCCAGCAGTTAATGGTGGAGATGTTTTGAATTATGGTGCAACTATTGTTGGTGCTACTGATGAAACGCCCAATGACAATACCTTTACTTTAAATCAAACGGTGGTTAACTCCTATGATCCCAACGATAAAACCTGTCTTGAAGGCACAACCATCACGCCAAGTATGGTGGGAAGTTATGTGCATTATGTTATTCGTTTTGAAAATACAGGAACATTTGCTGCGCAAAATGTGGTAATAAAAGACATGATAGATACCACAAAATTTGATATGGCTAGTTTGATTCCGCAAAGCAGCAGTCATCCGTTTGTAACGAGAATTACCAATACCAATCAGGTAGAGTTTATTTTTGAAAATATCAATTTGCCGTTTGATGATGCTACTAATGATGGCTATGTGGCGTTTAAAATAAAAACCAAACCAACTTTGGTTTTGGGCAATACTTTCACCAATACCGCCAGTATTTATTTTGATTATAATTTCCCAATAGTGACCAATACGACAACTACTACTGTCGCTACTTTGGGCAATCAAGATTTTGATTTTGGAAGTGTGTTTACGTTGTCGCCTGTTCCTGCAAAAGATGTTTTAACCATTAAAACAAAACAAACTGTGGTAGTAAGTTCGATAAATATTTACAACACGCTAGGGCAATTGGTTCAAGTAAATACGAATCCAAATGAAACGATAGATGTTTCGGGATTGCAAAGTGGCAGTTATTTTGTTAGAATAACGAGTGATAAAGGCAGTGCAACTGGGAAGTTTTTGAAAGAGTAGTAGCGATTGCTACGTTAAACCCGAAACCCGAAACCCGAAACCCGAAACTCGAACACTAACTTCTCAAAACCTTCATAAAAGTTTCTCTCGAAATCTCAAATGCACCTAGCTTTTCCAAATGATCATTGTGCACCTGACAGTCCAAAAGTTTATAATTGTTTTCTTTAAGATATTGTATCAACGACACAAATGCAATTTTACTAGCATTTGGCACTTTGGAAAACATACTTTCGCCACAAAAAACAGTTCCTAAATCAACTCCATATAAACCGCCTACTAATTCCCAATTGGATTGAGAATCTATTTGCCAAACTTCAATGGATTTTGCATAACCCCTTTTATGAAGTTTTGTATAAGATGCAATAATATCTTCCGAAATCCAAGTACCATCTTGACCTTTTCTTTCTATGGTTTGACAATTTTTAATTACCGATTCAAAATCTTTATTGATAGTAACTTCAAAAATATTCCTATTTAGAATATTTCGTATGCTTTTAGAAACTCTGTAATCGTGAGGATTGACTACCATTCGCTCAGGTGGTGACCACCAAAGTATTGGCTCATCGGCATCAAACCATGGAAAAATTCCATTTTTGTAAGCCAATACTAATCGCTCTACAGATAAATCACCACCAACGGCAAGAATACCCTCGTAAGAAGCTTCTTCAACAGGAGGAAAATAAAGTTCTTTGGTTAGGAAATACATTGTTCCATTTCAAAATTCAATAGCAATAACAAAAATCAATTTTAATGAAAAAGTCAGAAATTCAAGTGTTACTCTCAAACTTCTGACTTCCATCTTCTGACTTCTAACTTTTTAGAAAGGTAAATCATCATGTTCTTCTTCCTTAAAGTCTGTTGCAGGAGCAAATGCTTCTGCTGGAGGCATTGGAGGCATTGCTGCACTTGGAACTTCTGTCTGTAATTTTTCAATTCTCCAACCTTTGATTGAATTAAAATATTTGGTTTCTCCTTGTGGATTAACCCATTCTCTTCCACCCAAATTGATTGAAACTTTTACATTCTCGCCAACAGTTACAGTATTCAACAAATCACTTTTATCTTGCACAAATTCAATCATGATAATTTGTGGATACTGCTCGTCAGTTGTAACGACTAACTCTCTTTTTTTAAACGTTGGACTTACTTGCTGTTCTGCTCCAACCACTTTTACTTTTCCGGTAACTTCCATAATTATTGTTTTGCTAAAAGTACTTTCCAAGCTGAAAGTACGTCATTATTATTCAAATATTCTTTTGCCTTTTCATGAATTTTTTGCTCGTCGTCCGAACTTAAAACTCCTTTTACAGCAAAATTTTGTTGTACAAATATAGTAATTTCTGCTGGAGTTGGCAAGGCGTCTACATTTCCTAATTTACCCAAATCATTCCCATCAAAAACAGGACTTTTTTTAATAAAATCAGGAATAGCATCTACACCAATTCCTAGTGTAACCAATGGTTTTTCGACTTCAAACAAACCTTGATTAGAACGCGAATACCAGTTGCCGCCAAGGCGTGAAACCAAATCAATTTTACTTTGATCAATCCCATTTTTATCGTCCAACACTTTTTCGCTAATGTGAATTTTTACTACTTCACAAATAATCAAATTCCCTGCGCCACCTTGATTACCCAAGGCAATAATTTCATTCACTTTGCATTCAAACTGCACTGGACTTTCGGCTACGCGAAACGGTTTTATCATATCCGATGGCAACATGGTTAATCCCGATTTTAAAAACTCATTCACTCCATCAGCATATTCGGTGCTCGATAATGATGCTTGCTGCACAAGATCATAATTGACCACATTAATCACCACTTCTTTGGTGGCTTGACAATTTTCTAATGTATGCTTCGTGGTGTTGTTTCTAACGCGTCGTGCTGGCGAAAAAACCAAGATTGGCGGATTGGAACTAAACACATTAAAGAAACTAAACGGCGACAAATTGGGCTTCCCATTTTTATCCATAGTACTAGCAAAAGCAATGGGTCTTGGCGCAACGGCACTTTGTAGATAGCTCTGAAGTTGCGCTGGCGATAGTGTATGTGGTTCGAAACTCAGCATGTTTTTTGTTTTCCCAAAAATACAATTTTTATTTATTTTTGAAGCAAATGGTTTGAGCATTCTTATTGTTCATTTTCCTACTTTTCATTGTAATCTTTACTAACTCCGACAGAGTTCAAAACTCTGTCGGAGTTAGTGAAAATTTACATTTCAAATGTTAACATTCACTGAACACCAATAACAAATATTGATTTGGTGAAGTAATCAGGGCTAAAGAGGTTTCTGTATGGCTCTTTTCAAATTTTGGTAGTTTTGTCTATATTTATAAAAAATTTCACAATGCAATTTTCCGAAAAAAGAAATGTTACCCGTTGGATCATCATTATGGCGTCTTTTGTCATCGTGACTTTAATTTTATGGAATACCTATACTTTTTTTCAAATCTTCAAAAATGAAGAACGTTTAAAAATGGAAAATTGGGCATTGGCACAAAAAAAAATTAATAGTGCTGACCCTAACGCAGATGTTGATATGGAGTTACCATTTCAAATCATTCAAGAACCAAGCATCCCAATAATTGTTACCGAAAACAATAAAATTATCAATGACATCAATATTGATGAAGATATTAAAAAAGACTCGCTTAAACTCAAAGCATTTCTTGAAAAACTAAAATCACAAAATGATGCGATTAAAATGGAATACCTACCCGGAAAAATTCAATATTTATATTATGGCAATTCCTCATTACTCAACAAATTGAAATATTATCCTGTTGCGCTATTATTAATTATCTTTTTGTTTGGCGCATTAGTCTATAACTTTTACAAAAGCACCAAAATGGCTACCCAAAACAAGCTTTGGGCAGGAATGGCTAAGGAAACAGCACATCAAATAGGAACACCTTTATCTTCTTTAATAGGTTGGCTCGAAATCATGAAAGCCGATAATGTTGCTGAAACCACCATTTTAGAAATCGAAAAAGACATCAACCGATTGCAAACCATAACCGATAGATTTTCTAAAATTGGTTCTGAACCCATACTCGAAGTAAAAAATATCATTGAAGAGACTGAGCAATCGTTTGATTATTTAAAATCAAGATTTTCAAGTCAAGTGGATTTTTCATTTAAAGCACCCAAAAAACCAATTATGGTTTCGTTAAATCCTGCGTTACACAGTTGGACAGTGGAGAACTTAGTCAAGAACGCCATCGATGCAATGAGAGGTAAAGGAAAGCTAACATTAGAGATTGTAAACGACACTAATTTCGTTAATCTATTAGTAACCGATACTGGAAAAGGGATTCCTAAACATCAATATAAACGCATTTTTGAACCTGGTTTTACTACCAAAAAACGGGGTTGGGGTTTGGGTTTATCACTGACCAAAAGAATTGTAGAAGAATACCACAAAGGAAAAATAAAAGTACTAAATTCCGAAGTGGGAAAAGGAACTACAATTCAAGTCACTTTTAAAAAGGCATAAAAAAATCTCGATTTTACGAGATTTAATTTTATAAATTCCCTTGAATAGCTTTTGCCAACTCTTCAAATTCATCTGTTGTCAAAGAAACTTTTCGCTGAAACCGCATATCATCCATGTCGTGAAGTGGAATTAAATGAACATGTGCATGAGGCACTTCTAATCCAACCACTGCAACTCCAATTCTTTTGCAAGGAATTGTTTTTTCAAGGGCTTTGGCTACTTTTCTAGAAAACTTCATCAATCCTAAATACAGTTCTTCTTCCATATCAAAAATCTTATTGATTTCTTGTTTTGGAATGCATAGCGTGTGTCCTTTGGCATTGGGATTTACATCCAAAAAAGCCAAATAATTTTCATCCTCCGCTATTTTATAACAAGGAATTTCCCCGTTAACTATTTTGGTAAATATTGAACTCATTTTTAGTCTCTAGAAATTTCTAAAACTTCAAAATTCAATTTTCCATTTGGAACGGTAATTTCAGCCACTTCTCCCACAGATTTTCCTAGCAATCCTTTACCAATAGGGGAAGTCACTGATATTTTCCCTGTTTTTAAATCGGCTTCGCTCTCAGCAACTAGGGTATATTTCAATTCCATACCATTGGCTTGATTCTTAATCTTTACATGGGATAAAACCAAAACTTTTGAAGTGTCCAAATGACTTTCATCAATCAATCTTGCATTAGAATGAACTTCTTCTAGTTTAGCAATTCGCATTTCTAGCATGCCTTGTGCTTCTTTGGCAGCATCATATTCTGCATTTTCAGATAAATCGCCTTTGTCTCTTGCCTCTGCAATAGCTTGTGAAGCTTTTGGTCTTTCTATGCTTTTAAGTTGATCCAATTCTTCTCTTAATTTTTTTAATCCTTCTGCTGTGTAATACGATACTGTACTCATAATTTCATCATTTATATAAATAGAAAAAATCCCATCGCAACGGGATTTCTTTTTGCAAAGATATAATTTATTAATTTATTTCAAATTTGTTTACGTTTGATAACGTTTGTCAAAGTTAATTAATTTAAATTTGTTTCGCTATAGTAATCTAATAAATTTATATGAAAAAGATTTTTTTTATGTTGTTTATTCTTCCTTTTGCCATTGGTTGTGATGGTGGAAGTGCAAATAATAACAATCCGAATATCCCAAATTATGCTGTTAATTTACAAATAAACTTAAATTTGCCGGCTTATAGCAATTTACAATTTCCGGGTAATCGTATTATTGATTTTTCACAAGGCGCAAGAGGTATTTTGGTTTTCAATACAGGAAGCGGTTTTGTAGCTTACGACTTAGCTTGCCCAAACATTGCTTTCACTATTTGTACAACTCCTATGTCGGTTCCTCAAGGAAGTATTAATGCGACTTGCGATTGTGATGATACTGTCTATAGCTTATACACTGGGCAAAGTGCTGGACAGCAATACCCTATGAAAGCATATCGCGTTAATCTGAACGGAAGCACATTGGTGATTACAAATTAGAATTTCAAAGTTAGCCCAGCCAAAAAATTAATACCTGCTTGTGGATAAAATCCCGCTCCTTCTTGCGTTATAACTGTTCCTGGAGTACTAAAATCGTCATCAAAAGTATAGAAATAGCCGTTAGACTCATATTCAACATTGAAAATATTGTTGACCAATGCAGAAAAAACTATAGATTTTAATCCTTTATGGATATTCCATTGGTAGGTAAAATTCAAATCATTAACAAAAAAAGCATCTAAAACAGATTTTTGCGAGTCGATATTTCCCATAAATTGTTTGCCTACATATTTTGAAAACAAGGAAACCTGTATGGTTTTGATGGGTTGATAGGTAAATCTATTTCCAAAAATTATGTTTGGCGAAAATGCAATATTCGTATTTCCTAAGTTTTGCAGTATGCCATCACGTTGAAAATTAAAGTCTCGGTTTTTGTTTTGACTTAGGGTTACATTTGGGTTGAGCGTTACTTTTTGATTTAATGTAATCAAAGACTCTACTTCTAAACCCAAACGGTAACTGCTTCCGCTGTTAGTGAAAATAGGCGAACCTACATCATTCAAAGCACCGGTTAAAACTAGTTGGTCTTTATAGTTCATATAAAAAACATTGGCTGAGAGATTTATTTTTTTTGAATTGTATTTCCATCCTAGTTCATAATCGAATAGTTGTTCTGGTTTTGTACTTCCGTTTTCATAGTCATCGCGACGCGGTTCTTTATTGGCAACGCCAAAAAATCCATAAAAAGAATTTTTTTCATTCCATTGATAATTTAAACCCATTTTTGGATTGAAAAACAAAAAAGTATCGTTTACATCATCAAACCGAAAACTAGTAGCTTCATAAAAAACCATTCGGTATTGTAAATCGGCAAAAACATTTAATTTACCAACTTGTTGCGATGCTTTGGCATAAAAATTCACATCGTCTTTATTCCCAATGTTGTCGTAATATCTGTTTTCATCGGGAGTGTAAAATTGTGTCCAAACTACTTCGCCAAAATGGTCCCCTAGGTAACGATTTGCCGCGCCACCAATTAAAATATCGGTTTCGGGCGTTCGATAATTTAATGAAAAAGTAGCGCCAAAAAAATCATTATCGAGCCATCTTTTTCGAACTAAATCAGCAATTGAATTGCCATTAAAATCAGGTAAATTATAGTCGGCCAATGTTTCATCTTCGCGGTATTGTTCAAAATAACCTTTTCCTATAGTGTAATGCATTGCCACGTTTGAAATCCATTTTTCGGACCATTTTTCGGACCAATGCAACTGGAAATGATTTTGGGTATAATTATCGGTTTCATCATCATAGAATTGTGTGTTGCCAAATTCATCGGTATACATTCCTGCAACATTATAGGTTCTGTCGTTTTCTAGTTTTTCTGCATCTTCTAAACCATACCATGCTTGATAGGTTTTTTCTGTTCCGCCAAAAGCAAAGAATTTAATTTGTCGTTTTTCGGTGATATAATTCGCATTAAAAAAGTAGCCCATCATATTAGTTGAAGCCCTATCAATAAAACCATCGGAAGCAATGTTAGACAGGCGCGCATTCATTTCAAAATTGTTGTGCAATCCTGTCCCAAAAGCTAGGGTATGTTTTCGAGTACCAAAACTTCCTGCAGCATTGGCAATTTCGGCATAGGCTTTTTCCTGAAATGATTTAGTTTGCATGTTTAAACTTGCACCAAAAGCGCCAGCGCCATTGGTAGATGTTCCCACGCCGCGTTGCAATTGCACACTTTCGAGCGAGGAAGCAAAATCGGGTAAGTTCACAAAAAAAGTTCCCTGACTTTCGCTATCGTTAAATGGAATTCCGTTTAAGGTTACGTTTATTCTTGAACCGTCAGAGCCACGAACTCGCAGATAGGTATAACCAACACCATTTCCAGCATCTGTTGTGGATACTACAGATGGTAAAAAATTTAAAAGTACCGGAATATCTTGACCCAGATTTCGCGGTGCAATTTCTTCTTTTGAATAATTGGTAAACGTGATTGGGTTTTTGCCTTTGGCTCTAACAGATGAAACGGTTACTTCATTGAGCACATTGACTTTTGTGGTGTCTTGTTCTTTTTGTTGCGAGAAAGCTGTTTGTGAGAAGAAGAGAATAGAAAATAAAAAATAGAAAATAGATTGTTGTCTTCTTCTGACTTCTGGCTTCCATCTCCCTGCTTCCCGCTTCCCGCTTCCTGCTTCCTGCTTCCCACTTTTTTTAAATAAAATTTTCATTCGTAAAATAGTTTACAAATAAAAAGAGGTAATTATTCTTTGGTTAAAATTAAATTGATACTCTTGCTAATCGTTTGAAAAAGCCAGCGGCACCTGCTCGCTCTTTCGCTAAAAATGTCCACTGGACATTTTCTTAACGCTTAGCCGTCCCTAAACAGCATTACCTGTTCTAGGTTCATTGGGTATAATCTCAGCCCTTGGTAGAGCACCCCTTTTGAGACGAGGCAAAGATATAGCAATATCAATGACAATTACAACATCAAAATTCAATTATATTTTTTATTGCAATTGATTTTTGCAATTGATATTGAAATTTACAAATCAGGTTTCCTCCTATTCTGTTTTATTTCCGAAAGATTGCGTTTGGCTTTGATTCTTTTTTCGATGACTGATCGTGGAATTTTGGTGGCTTTTCTTTTCTTTGGGACAATTAAAGATTTAGTAATTAAATCAAAAAAACGCTTAGTAACGATTTCTTTATTTCTTAATTGGCTTCTATCTTCATCACAATTTAAAATCAAAAGATTTTCGTTGGAAAGTTTGTTCGATAATTTCGTGAATAGCAGTTCTTTTTCGGCTTCTTCAAAAGCTTGTGAGAGTGATAAATCAAACGTTAAAACCACTTTTGAAGAAACTTTATTGACGTTTTGTCCACCAGCGCCAGAACTTCTAACTGCTTTGAATTGCAGTTCGGAAAGTATCACATCAGTTTTCATGTTGCGGTTGGTGAGCTGGTTTCAATAAATCGTTTACGGTTTTCACTGGGTTGAAAGTAACTAATGGTACCTCAACAAAAATAGTAATCCATTTTGACATAGCACCATTCCACAAACCTGGCAATTCATAACCTTTCAATTCTTTTCCCTTATTGTTTTTGTGTACAATAAATCCGGTACTGTGATCGATGAAATCATTCAAATCAAACTTTTTGCCTTTATAATTCTTGGTAGCACATACTAAATCTACTGGATTAAAATGGGTGGCTTTTGCAAGGATTTGGGCTTGCTCGACATTATGAATATCCACTTGGGAACTTTCTACTATTTGCAAAGAGATATTTCCTTTAACGCTCCTAACCCAAAATGGTCCGCCACCAGGTTCGCCTTCGTTTTTCACCATACCACAAACTCGAATAGGTCGATTTAATTTACTTTTTATATAATCAATTTTATTCTCAAGGGTGTATTTATAAAAATCATCCAATACATCAATGTTCAATTTTTGAGTCATGAAATCTATGATTGCTTCAATATCATTTTCTTGAATAGCTTGATTATCTATAGCGGCTACAAATTCGAAAACTTTTTGTTGTACATCCAATAAAATACCTGATAATCCTTTTTTATATAAAGTTGTTTCTTCTATATGATTTTGAATCACGTTATCAATATTTTTAATAAAAATAACATCGGCGTCAAGCAAATTCAAATTATTAATCAAAGCGCCATGTCCTGCTGGACGAAAAACCAATTCGCCTTTTTCATTTCTAAAAGGTTTGTTTTGCAAATCAACCGCAATGGTATCGGTGCTTTTATCTTGATAAGAAAATCCAACATTGAGTTCAGTCTTGGTTTTGTTTTCCACTTTTGCTTTAACCTCTTCAATAATTTTTTGAAATAAAGCTTCATGATGTTCCGAAATGGTCAAATGCAAATGTGAAACTGAATTTGAAGAGGCATAATAAGCACATTCGTTCAAGTGCTCTTCCACAGGGGTGACAATATAAGTATCGTATTTATGAAAATGTAAAACTCCTTTTGGTTTGTTGGCAAAATCAAAATGTTCTGTAGCCAACATCGTTTTGATGAAATGATAGCTTTTTTCGTGACTTTCTAATGAATAGTAATTGTCAACCAAGAGTTTTACTTTTGATTTTACCTCTTCATAAAATGGAAATTTTTCAATTCCAGCTAAAAAAATGGATAAATTTCTTTCCTTCTTTCTATTGATGTAAGCGTTTATGGTTTCATTTTCAAAATCAAATTCATTTAAAAATTCATTTAAAAACTTGAACATTCTACTAGCTGCACCAGAAGCAGGAACAAATTTTTTGAGTTTTAAACTTGTCTTCTTTGAATCAAAAAGGGCAGCATATTTTTGAAATTCTTCTTTTGATAACTTGAGAATTCCGTCATTGATAGTAGCTGGTTTTTGGATATATATTTTAGGAATTCCTAATTTAAACAACAAAAGTTCTCCTTCAATTTTATCCAAAGAAATACCTAAAACTTTAATTTGTTCAAAATCTGCTTCTGTAAATCCGTGCTTTTTTATTAAGCTCTCTTTTGTTGTAATGTTCTCTTCCATTCTAAATAGCCATAAAAGGCAATAATTGTAAAAATCAAATATTGAATACTAGTAAATGTATACCCCTTAACAAAATACATGGGTATGGAAATGATATCACCAATAATCCATAAAATCCAATTCTCTATTTTTCGTCGAGCCATAAGCCACATCCCAACAAAGAAAATTCCTGTGACCAAAGTATCAACGTACGATGTCCAATGGGTAAATTTACCAAAAAATGTATAAACCGCCACTACAAATAGAATTGTTAATACAAAAATGATGAAAGCCCATTTTTTTTCAGATAAAGTCATTCTCGAAATAGGGAATTCAACTGCATTATCTTTCTTACGTGTCCAATGATACCAACCATAAATGCTCATGATAACATAGTAAAAATTTATCATCATATCACCAAGCAAAGTCCATTTCCAGAGTAAATAAACATAAATAGCGGTGTTGATAATGCCTGTTGGGAATACCCAAATCTTATTTTTTTTAGCAAACCAAACGCTCAATAATCCGAAGACAATTGCGGTAATTTCCAAAACAATTTCATAGGTTGGATAGTTTCTATATTGAGAAAAAAGGATTTCAAACATTACTCAAAAAAGTTTATGTCATTTTCAAAGGCAGTACCTATGACAACCATATCAGCACCATTTGCGAATGCTTCATCAATTTGTTTTTTGGAACGAATTCCACCGCCAACAATCAAAGGAATTGAAATTCTTTTTGAAACAGAAGAAATAATTTCCAAAGGAACTGCTGTTTTTGCGCCGCTTCCTGCTTCTAGATAAATAAGTTTGTTACCTATGAGTTCTCCCGCTTTTGCCGTTTGAGCAACATACTCAGGATTGTTTCTTGACAAAGGTTTGGTTTTACTCACTCTTTCTACAGCCGTTTCGCCACCACTTTCAATCAGAATATAACCTGAGGAAATAATTTCTAAATTTGTTTTTTCTAAAATTGGAACGGCTTCAATTTGCTGTTCAATTAAATAAATAGGATTTCTTCCTGAAAGTAATTGCAAAAATAAAATTCCGTCAGCATTCGCAGAGATTTGGGAAGAATGACCAGGGAAAAGTAAAATTGGCAAACTTGTTTTACTTTTTATAGCAATTATTAATTCATTTAAATGGTCGCCTACAAACGAACTTCCGCCAACCAAAATGTGTGTTGCTGGCGATTTGTTTATTTTTGAAATAACAGAACTAATAGAATTTAAATCTAATTTTTCTGGATCAAGAAGAATGGCTAATAATTTTTGTTTTAGCTGTTTCGATTGCACTATTCTTTGACATATATTCTTATTAACAGCCGCATTCGCCATAAAATTCTGATTTAATTTCTTGTCCGGTTTTTATATTTTTTAAAATCAAAAATCCTTTTTGTTGATTTATTTCGTCGATTTCCCCCATTTGAAACATTTCAATAGTCATTTGATACTCTTCGCTTTTAAATGTTTTTTTCCAATGTGTCTCTTTCTTTACAGTAACTGATGCTTCTACATTTTTGAGAATGACCTTTTTATCATTAATGAGGATATAAGCATTTTTAAAATAATCGTCGGCACAAATGTATTTTTCTAATTGAAACTCTTTTTTATTATTAGAAAAATAGCATGCACAACCTCCTATCTCTGAAGGCAACTCTTTAAAACTTCCAATTCTGATATTCTCTTCTTTTCTACAAGATAACATTTGAAATAAAATACAAATGATTACAACTGTAGAAGTACTTTTTGACCTATACATTATTCCATTTCTTTTCAAAAACACATACAAACACATAATTTTCTATAAAATCAAAGAGTACGTCAAAGTATTCCACCCGTTGATTAAATCGCAACGCCACAGTGCATTTTTTATCGGCCAAATTAAAATCGCTTTCAAAAATATGGTCTTTAAAACTGATGCCTATTTCATTTTTGATTTTAAAGACCGATTCTTTGATTCCCCAAACAACAGTTGCTTTAATGAGTTGATCTTCCTCAGAAAGATTTTCCAGATGAGAAACATCCATATAACG
>Ga0208853_1000457_pt1 | contig 12465 bp, 12 predicted proteins | sample LakMenEpi03Oct11_FD_150667 | JGI IMG/M metagenome (GOLD analysis project Ga0208853, IMG submission 150667) | Freshwater microbial communities from Lake Mendota, WI - 03OCT2011 deep hole epilimnion (SPAdes) | ecosystem: Environmental > Aquatic > Freshwater > Lake > Epilimnion/Euphotic zone ... | reverse complement strand
GCCATAGAAAACTTGCTTGCCAATCCTAACATACTTCCAGAGGTAAAAGAAAGGATACAAAAATTAGGCGAGTACACTCCTGAAAAGATGGCAACGGTGGGGTTAAATGCCGAGCAGATATTAAGTTATTATTCAGCAGAAAAGGGTAATGACATAGATGGAATGGCTCAGGTTGCCAAAATGTTAGACGAAAAGTCCTTCCCTTTCACAACTGAAAAGGTGGCTTTAAGGCAGCTATTAATTGCTAATTACAATCAGTTAGCAAAAATGGCAAAGACACAAGAAAAGAAAGAGGAATACTTAAATTTAGCTGTTGAGCAAGCCGAGAAATACTCATTAGAGGGAACAGGATTAGGTCGTATGGTAAATATGTATAGGGCGTTGGGTTCTCTTACATCAGAAGGATTAATAATTTGGGCTCAAAGGCAGCAAAGAAAATACATAAAGCCTTCATACAATAAATTAAGAGACCAAGTATCTGACTTAAAAAATCAATTAAAAAAAGCTACTGAGGACATAGATTTCTTTTTGACAGAAGTTTTACAAAAGGAGCAGAGCATAGAAAACTTACAAGAGGAGTTAAGCGAAATAAATAAGCAGTTAGAGGAAGCCAAAAAGCAAAAGGGCAAGCCAGTAAAAGACAAGGCGAGTACATTGTATAAAAATGTAAAATCAAGGGAGGCTCAAATAAAAAGTGATGAACTTGAAGATTTGCTAAAGGACTTTAAGTCAACAAAACTTTTCCAAGATGTAAGTGATTTGTCCACAGGTCAAAAGATAGCTTACTACTTAATGGAGCGCAGTCCTATGAACATTGTTCAGTTTGCAAAATCATTTAGCAAGCTAACAGGTCAAAAGTATGAGCCATCGGAGCTAAAAGAAGTTTATCGGCAAGTAAGAGATTTGCTTGTAGCAAGAGATATTGGATTTGCGGAGGGGCTAAGTGCTAATCAAGAATTAGAGAAAGACCTGCAAGACATATCAGATGCCAATAGAGCAAAGACAGAAGAATTAGAAAGAAAGAAAGCGGAGAAAGAGGCTAAGATAGCTGAAAAGAAAGCGGAGAAAGCAAAGGAAAAAGCAGAAGAGTATCAAAAAGAACTTCAAACGCTTGAAAAGACCAAAGAAAAACTTGCTGAAAGCATAGTATTAGACGCAAAAAATGCAGAAGGTTTGATAGAGCCAAAGCAAGCGGAGTATTTGAATGAGTTGCTTAAGGCTATTAAAGGAAAAGTAAAGGAAACCTACCCTCAAAGAGTAGCAAAGCCAACCGACCCTTACGATGCTTTAAAATTTGCGCTTAATTCACTTGTTGATATGGATGGAGCAAAACTTTTTGAGGATGCAAAAGCTATAGTTGATGAAAAGATAGATAGCGATGAAAACTTAACCGATGCTCAAAAGGACTCTTTAAAATCTTTTGTGGAGGATTATCAGAATTTTATATTTGACCAAGTATTAAGCAAGGGTAAAGCGGGAAAAGTTGTTCAGCAGGCTTTAAAAGATTTGGGCTATGTAACACCAAAAGGGAACATTGATTGGGACGAAGTACTGTATAGATACAGACAAAACAAAGGTGCAGTAAAAAATGATATATTGAGATATATTGACTTTACTCAAATGGCTGGCATAGAAAGAGGTTTGGCTGTAAGAGTGTTAAGGTCTTTAATGGAAAGCTACGATGTTCAATTAAACAAGGCAAACGAAAGATATTATCAGAAGAACACACCGTCTCACATAAATTTAACAGCCAGCAAAGCAGCCGACAAGCTATCTGACTTTGTTTTATCTGATTTAAAAAGGGCAATGAATGGCAGTATTCCTAAGCAAAAGACATACATAGAGGAATTACTAACTGCTTTAAAGTCAAAAGCAAGAGAAGTTGCTTTAAAGGGCGAAAAAGCACAAACAGCTAAAGCCCCTGTTGATACTTTGGGTGCTATAAAAATGGCTCTTGATGCAATACAAAACGGAAAGGCCGATGCAAGTATATGGAACGATGCAGTAGAGCAGGTAAAAGCAAAAATAAAAGACGACAACACCTTAAGCCAAAAAGATAAAGACGATTTAAACCTTTACTTAAACGACTATACTTCATTTGTATATGACAATATGCTTAACGATAGTGTTATATTTAAAGCTATTAAAGAAAGTTTAATAAACAATGGCTATGGTTCAGGCAACAATGTAAACTTTAGGGCTTTAATAACGGGAGATAGTTCAGCACAAATACAAGAAAGACAGCGATTGCTTGAAAAGATAAAAAGTGATTTATCGCAGTATGATCCTATTCAGGTTGAAAAAATACTTGACATTGTTGCGGACAGATACCAAAGACTTATAAACGAAAAAAGAAAAGACATTGCCAATCAGTACGTAAACAACTTATTGAAAGGCAAGCCAGAAAGAGTAAAAAAGGCAGTAAGAGGTAAAATAGGCAAGTTGCTTGTAGAAAACAGAATGGGCTTACTTGAAGACTCTAACAACAGCATATTAAATGTATTGGCCGAAAGCAAGGGTCTTGTTAGTATGACAAGTAAAGATTGGGTAAAGCTAAAAGAGTATGCCGATATTATTGAGTCTTTGCCTGCCGATAGTAACTTGCAGAATGAAGCTATTGAAGAAATGACTGCCTTTGTAAGAACAAAAATGCCGGGCAGATGGCTTGTAATTGCACAGGCTATAAGATATGCAAACTTGTTGGGCAGGGTAACTTCTAACTTAAAAAATGCTATTGGTGGTTTTGAGCAAGCAGCACTTATATCATCAGGTAGATTGCTTCGTGGCGACAAGGAGTTTGTAAAGGCGGGAATGCGAGGTTTCAGGCAGGGAGATTTTAAAGACATATTATTGGGCGGTGGTATAAACCAAGCGAGTAGGGTAAGTGTAGAGGCGGACAACAATGGTATGCCTCATTTTAGAATATTGGAGTACTTAAACCCTACAACCTTAGTAGGCAAAACTATTGAAAGCGCAAAATATTCAGGTAGAATGTTGGATGCTATGGACTCTGTTTGGCAGAAATTCTTTACCTCTGCTTACGACATAAAGTACATGAGGAAGTTGTTGGAGTTTGAAAATCCTAATGCTACAAAAGCCGAGATAGATGCTAAAATCAATGACATACTAAGCAAGGAGAGGTTTGCTGATTACTATGAGCAAGCTGTAAAAGATGTAATAAAAACAGGCAAAAAAGTAACAGAAGCCAAAGTCAAAAGAAGGACTTATGAAATTATGCGTCAATCTTTAATAAGACCAATGGCAATGGAGTTGGCTGATTTGGAGAGTATGGAAAAAACATACAAAACAAAGTTTGAGCAAAATATGGGCTTAGGAACAGCTTCGGGTATGGTTGCGGAATATATTGCAAACGCATCAAGGCGTGTTGTAGAGTATTTTGTTAAGGGTGCATTTGAGATGAGGGGGTATTCGGAGCAAGCAGCCGAAGAACAAGCAAAACTATATGGAGGTATTATTCCTAAATTTATACTACCGTTTTCACAAGGTATATCTGGCTTTATAGAAAAAGGATTAGAAAGAGAGTTGGTTTATGGTCTTGCAAAGGCAATGGTTGTTGGTGCGAAAGCAAAGGCGAAGGAAGCTACTACTATTGAAGAAAAAATGTTGCAAGCGAGGGCATTTGAAAAAGCTAAGGATATAGCCACCACAGCGGTATTTACCAACCTTATTATGTATGGAGTAGGTTATGCTCTTTATGCTTTAAGCAAGCAATGGGAAGAAGATGAAGAAAAAGAGGGAAGGTATCATCCAAAAACAGGTGTTTATGGTGCTTCTGAGGGGCTAATAAATTTAACAGGCACTTCAACCGTAAAAGAAAAGACAGAGCCCGTAAATGTTATAGTATTATTTGGAAGAGAGTACCCTTTATCTTATTTTGGTGGAATGGGAGTGGCTTTATCTGTTGATGCTAATATAAGAAAAGGATTTGAAAGCGACATAGCCCAAAAGAAAACAAAAGACAGCAGTGTTGCTACAAACTTTATAAACTCAACAAACTACATTTTTGATAGCTTTTTACAACAATCTTGGTTGCTTCAAACAAACGAAAACAAAAGCATTAAAAAAGAGATAGACAATGGAAACATAGAGAAAGCGCTCAATATAATGGAGAACTCTGCTATTAACTATATGGGAAGTTATATGGTTTGGAGTGGCTTTATCAATCAGTCCTTACAAGGAGCAAGGGCTTTATCTGGTGGCGATACCTACCAAGAGGCAAAAACAAAGTCTGAAAAAATACAAAAGCAATTTGGTCTTGCGGGCATAACGTATTCTAACACTAAAAAGAACTATTTAGGCGAAGACATTAAGTATGCTGATGTAAACAGAGAGGGTATTGTTGGATTGGTAAATATGTTTAAAGTAAAAGACATAACCCCTGTTGACAATTGGCTAAGGAATATAGGCTTTAAAGACAGCTTCAAAGGTCAGTACGCTAAGGCTTTACAAGATTTAGATGGCTACTCTCCAACGGTAGATGAGTACGATAAATACTCGGACAGAATAAAAATGTTGTTTGGGGATTTTGCTAAAAAGGCTTATGAGAAAAGAAGCAATATAAAAAATTACGACAACGATATAAACCCTGCAACAAAAAAGCCTTACACAAAAGAGGAGTGGGAGAAAAAAGTAATGTCGTCAGCATTAAGCGCATTTTCAAAATATAGTCTTATACAATTGAAAAACAGCAGGGGTGAATATAGTGATTTCTCTGAATACTCGGACGAAAAAATTGATGCTTTGTATGAAATCCAAAAATTTTACCAATTGTATTCCATAGAGAAGTAGATATTAACAGTATAGAAAAAAAGTTATAGATATTTTTTTAAAAAACATATTAACCTACCATAAAATATAAATTTGCAATATGTCTTCATTCGTATATACAACAGCCATTACCCAAGTAGATGCATCTACTATTAACTTTGCAATACCAAGCGTAATGCCAAGTGTAACAGTTATAACACCAGTATTGTCAACTCTTACAAATCTATCAACAGCAGTAGTGCATGATATGTTAGGAGATTTTATGACAAGTCCGCTACCCAATAATTATGATTTAGACTCAACGGTTGCGGGCATGGGAGCAGTATTTGGAGATGCTGTTTACTACTATCAAGGCGAGTTTGACGCAGGTGCGGACACTTACACAAGCGAAGCATTTTTATTAAACCTTACGGCTATTGACGCAGCTATTCCATTGATGCCACAGACAACAGGTAGAGAAATAGCAACTTATAATGCAGCAGTATCCATAAGACAAGATATACAAGACTACTTTGATGCTACAAATTACAATGATGCTACAATTTGGATTAATTATTTAACCAATCTTGTTGCAGGGGTTTCAAGCGGAGGCGCATTAACACCAGTAGCCACATTGCCTGCAAGCGTAACTATAAACACAGAGTTAGCCAACACGACAGCAGTTTTTCCTAATGCTTTTGGGTATTACAATGTAATTACAAATACATTGACAAATGTAGAATATCCTTACACTTGGGCTTTCACGCCTAATTCATCAAGTCCACAAGACAATGACACAACACAAGTAGCTTCGTATCCTGATGGAGTATATACAGACTACGTAAGTGTGCTTTGTACATTTGACGATGAAGGGAATTATCCTGCTATATTAAATGAGGGCACAAGTTATTTGCTTGTAACAACATTTATTACCGAGCAAATAGAGCTTTTTGAAGCCAACTACAACCCTAACGACCCTAATCAGGTAAATTTATTAGCAGAACTTCAAGAAGAGTATGCTTTAATACAAACTTACTTTGATGATGAAAACTACGAGGGCGCAAACGACCAAATAGAGATTGTTCAAACTCTTTTAGAAAGTGTAACTCTTTGTGCTGGTTTGTCTGCTGTTCTTGCTTCGGGAACTACTAATCAAATAGTATTAACATATCCGTCTTTACCAGCGGGAACATACTCTGAGCAATCGGGAACATTAACAAACTCTATCACAGGCGAGGAGTATATTTTTACAGGCTTTCCTGCCAATAGTTCAAACAATCAGCTTACTTTAAATTCAAACACAATAGGGGCAGGTTCAAGTTTTGCTGATGGTGTTTGGCAGGTAACAAATACTTTTGTCAATGTTGCTACCTTTCAATGTGTTACGTATGCACTTGTAGTAACAAATGCAAGGTGTTGTGTAAGAAAGGCGCAAGCAAAGAGTGCCACTTGTAGAAATCTATCGGGCAGGGCAGAGGAATTGAACTCTTGGTTAGAAACTGCAATTGATGAATTTAATTATTCGGCTTACAGCGTGAGCAATGGATTTATTAAAAAGATAAATGCTGTTTGTTCAAGTTGTGGTTGCGGTTGCTGACTGACAAAACTAATTAAACGAATAAAAAAATGGTTGTATTCCATAACGACATAATCAATGCAATAGCGCAAGCAAGAAACATAAGACACTTGCTTGCTTCTGATATTTTAGAAAGGTGGCAACAAGGGCAGGAGGCAACACAAGAGCAAACTCAATCACTAATACAACTTGGCGACTGGATAGACTTCTTAACCGACTCCGAGCAGTTGATAGTTGACGACTGTATTGACAGCACAGATGTATGGAATATTATTCAAAAGATAGGCGAGCAGGCAATAGGTTTAGATTGCGTAGGAACAAACTACAATTACAACAATCCACCTCCAACACCTACTCCCAATGTTTTTAATTACGTAGAGAGCGTAACGGGGCTTAATACGAATAATGCAGACCCGCAAAATCCCGTTGTAAGAATATCGGTTGATGGAACTACGATAACAGGAGATGGCACACCTGCAAGTCCTTTGGTGGTAATTGGTGGAGGTGGAGGTGGAGTGTCGAGTGTTTCTGTTACGGCAGGCACAGGAATTTCTGCAACGGTAACTAATCCGACTACAACTCCAAATATAAGCATTACCAATACTGCACCTGACCAAACGGTAGTATTAAATGCGGGAACAGGAATAGGCGTAACAGGAACATACCCTAATTTTACTATTAGCAATACAGGAAGTGGTGGCAACGCCAACATTGTTTACATTACAAATGCTAATTTAATAACATTAGGTTCAACAAGTGGTATAAGTACAACAACGTTTTATGTTGTAACGAATGCCGTAGCAGGTCAATTATTGACAAAAGGAAAAACATCAACTACTATTGATGATGGTGTATTGAATTTAGATACAGGCGAAAGTGGCACGTATGATTTAGCAACTGATACGTTTACGGTTTCCACCCCCGACTTACAACAAGTGTTAGATGCGGGGAGTGTAGCGACAGGCGAAATTAGGATTGATGATGGGGGAGGTGATGAAGTGCATGTTGCTGCAAGTTACGTGCGTATTATAAACCCATTAGGCGGTGCAGCTACTATCGCTTCACCAACATTAGATGAAAGTGTTGTCTTTGAACTACCAGACAAACCCGCAGGCACAGAAACCTTTGCAATGTTGAGTGATTTAACAAGTGGTGGTATCACAAAGGCAACGGCAGCGGGTACAGATACATACACAACAACAATCACAGGCGTTACAGGTTATGCCGATGGCGATACTTACTTGATACGATTTACCAACGGAAACACAACGGCAGCAACATTGAACATTAACACGCTTGGGGCTAAATCACTATTCCGCAATAACGATGGTGCTTTGATTGGTGGCGATATATGGGATGGTGCTGAAATGCTTTGTGTATTCAACTCAACATTAAACGGTTTTCAATGTATAGGAACCTCGCCTAATAGCTTGTTTGCATACGTTACCAATGCTGATAGCGTGTCTATTACAAAGGGGCAAGTAGTGTATGCCTTTGGTGGTACAGGTGATAGAATGACCGTTAAGTTAGCAAACAATACAAGTGATGCTACATCAGCAAGAACAGTTGGTGTTGTGTTTTCATCAAGTATAGCAGCCAATCAAAAGGGTGTAATTATATTGCAAGGTTTAATTGATGGGTTAAGCATATTAGGTTCACCATTTGTTGACGGTGATAGTGTTTACTTGGGAGCAACAAACGGAGCTATAACAAGAACAAAGCCATTTGCACCAAATCATTTAGTTTATGTTGCAACGGTAACCACTGCAAGCGCAGGTTCAGCAGGTAGAATGTACGTGAAAGTGCAGAATGGTTACGAACTTGATGAATTGCATGATGTAAGTGCGCAAAACCCTAACGATGGCGATTTATTGAAGTACAACACAACAACAAGTCTTTGGGAAACTCAACCCGATTTGAGCATAGCATACGCATACATATTTGGATAAAACATGAAAAACTTAATTACACCATCATACGTATTCACTCCCGGTGGTTCGGGCGTTGGAACTATTGACACTAACATTGTAAACTTTGACATTAAGTTGCTGTACGCAATTGTGAATGTTACAAGGGAAGCTATTATTTACACTCCCGCAATATCGGGCAGAGGTTACACAAGCATAACAGGTGATACTATCACATTGGAGTTTAGCACAACAGGAATGAGCAGTGGCGATATACTGCAATTCATATACGACTCAACGGTTGATTATCCATCGTATGTGAACACAGGGCAAACACAGCCATTAACTAACGCACAATTAGCAACGGCAGAAACAACCGAAGCGTTAAGGCAAATTCAAACAGAGGTTGAGGTGTTAAAGAACTCCATCGGACAAACAAGGGTTGATACATCGGGCAGGTTAAGAGTATTGTTAGACTCGATATCAGCATCATTGACACTTGCAACAATTACCACTGTCGGAACTGTTACAACTGTTACAACGGTGTCAACTGTTACAAATCAAACACAAATAGGTGGTACTAACGCAAATGACCAAGTGTCTGCTTTGCGTAGAATATCCGCAGACTCATTATTAGCTAAAATTCAAATAACATAATAAAATGCCAACTACTAACTTTAACAAAAAGGGCTTGATGCTCAAAAGGTGGGAGCCGCTTCAATCAGCATTGTCAGCAAGCACTAACGGATCTTGCATGGCTATTGCCAACCACATAAAACAAAAGGCACTGTATATCAACTCAAATACGGCAGCGTGGCTTTATACGCCCGAAGAAGATGGTTTTGTGCTATTAGCTTCGCCAGCGTTGCCATCATCATTCGGTGCAGGTGTGGCAGTTGTTGCAGGCAATTGGAGCATAGGTTCATCAACAGGTTTGCAAGGGTTAACAGCAACAGCGGGTTCGGTTAGCACAATTACAACCAATCAAACACTTGCACAAGATTTAAGAGGGTGGGGTGTACACATATTGGCAGGTCCAAACGCAGGCGTTACTTTGACCATTAGAAGCAATACCAGAGGAACAAATAGCATCCTTACAGTTGATACGCAAGGCGTGGCGTTTTCGGCATCAACTGTTTATCGTTTATGCACACCCGTTTACTACGTAATTGGGGCGGGTACATTGGCTTCGGGTTCGTTCAAGAAATATGATTGGGCAACAAACACATGGACAACACTTGTTCAAACAAACTTGCCTGCAACAATATCAACAGACTCTCAATTGGTAGCCACTCCATCGTGGCTTGGGTCGGACTACGTTGCATTTGCAACAGGTACAGCAACAGCGGGCGGTGCTTCAACTTTGACAAATAGCGCAAAGGCATGGGCAACTAACCAATGGGCTAACTATCAAGTGAGAATAGTAAGCGGTACAGGTGCGGGGCAGATTAGAACTATCGCATCCAACACAGGAACGGTATTAACAACAAGTACAGCATGGACAACACAACCATCAACTGACAGTGTTTACAACATTGAGGGCAATGATGACTTTATATATTACATGGGTTCGGGAGCTGTTGGTTTAATTAGATATTCAATTACTTCAAACGCATGGACAACCTTAACACCCGCAGTTGCAAGAGGTGGCGCACCATCAACAGGCATGAGTGCTAATTGGGTATGGGGATCAAGCGAAACCGATTGGACTGCTGAAAACGCAATCATCAACGGCAGCAGAATATACTCATTCAGAGGTGGTGCAAGTGCTAACTTGGACTACTACGACATTGCAGCAAACACTTGGGTTAATGCTATAACTTATGCGCCCAGTGCTGAAACATTCACAACAGGCAGTAAATACGCATATTACGGCAACTTTATATACATTCAAAAAGATGCAACTTTACGTTGGTATCGTTTTAATGTTGTGACAGGCGAAATGGATGGATGGACAACAATCAACAACGTATCTGGAGCAGCGTTAACAGGCAACACGGCTTATATTTACTTGTACAGGGATGGTTCAACTGTAATACCTTATGTGTATTTCTTGTTCAACACATCAACACTTCACGAAAGACAAATGGTAATTTAATAACAATAATAATGAGCATAGAAGAAATTATAATCATACTTGAAAACAAAATCAAGAGTTTAGAAAAGTTGAAAAATTCAGCGCAGGAAGCAGGCGAGTTATCGGATGTAATTCGCTTGCAGACTGAAATAGATGAAACAACAATGACTTTGAATAAGATTAAAGAAACTTTATGAACCAAGACATAGCGCAAGCGCATAGCACAGTTACCGACTTGTTTGGCGGTACTATTATGGGTGCTATACTGCAAGTAATTATAGGCACAACTACTTTATTTGTTGAACTTTATACATCGGGAATTGATATGGATGAATTTACCAAATGGGCAATCAAGATCGGTTCGTTAGTCGTGGTCATTCTCGGTATTGTTAACGGTTGGCTTGCGTACAAGAAGAACAAGATTGAGTTAGCCAAATTGGAGAATGAGCAACGAGCTAATAACAATCGTTAAGCCATTCATTGCGGTTGTTATTGTAGCCGTTGCCTTTGTTATCGTTATGCGAGCCGAGTATCGCAGGGCAGTTAAAACGGTGCTTGGGGCGGTATTGGTTTGGTTAGGTTTGCGAGATTGAAATTAATTACTATCTTTGCGGCAAACTAAAACAAAAAACCTATGAGCCGAAATCAAAGAAAATTATTTGAAGCGACCGTGTTTGCGGTCATTTCAGTAGTCATGAACACAGCCGTGTTGCATGACATTAAGATTATTATATTAGAGATTATTACAATGGAAAGCCACTTGTTACAAGCATTCTGCTGTTTGTCATTAAGTGCCGTAATTGCTACGTTGCCGATAACATTATTCACTTGGTATAAAAGTATAAAGGGATGAAACAGACAGCAGTTGATTGGTTGGTTAATCAAGTTGAGGACTTTATAGGTCTTATTCCAGTTGATATAATCGAACAAGCCAAAGAAATGGAAAAGGAGCAGATAGTTGATGCTTATGAAGATGGTTATTCGGATAGCGACAATAAATTAAGTTTCAATAAACAATACTACATCGAAAACTATGATAACAGCCACACTAACACGCATACCACAGCCAAGTCAAATGCTCGGTAAATTAATTGTGAGGGAAAACAACGCAGTTATATTTGAGTGCGATACCATTGAACTTCCATACTTGAACAACAAGCCACAAGTGAGTTGCATACCCAAAGGTGCTTATCAAGTGGTGTATAGAGAAAGTGCAAAGTACCCGCAGCACTATCATGTGTTAGACGTACCCAATCGCAGTTTTATACTTATACACCAAGCCAACTATGTAGGCAGTAAGAACCCACGCACGCATAAACCCGATTTGCTCGGTTGTATTGGTGTGGGCAGGGGCTATGCTGATTTGAACGGTGATGGCATAGTTGAACTAACAAGGTCAAATGCAACACTAAAACAGATGCTTGCAGTTATCGGTAAGAAATCATTTACATTGACAATACTATGATTAAAGGCAAACGATACAACTATTCGGGTAAGGTCATTACTTACCTACGCATGATAACTATACCCATTGCAGGACACATGATGCCACACATGGAGTTTATGGCTGAAAGCGGTGCGAAGTTTACCATGACCATAAAAGAGTTTGAACGATTGAATTTACAGGAAGTGATATGAGCGAAGCGGTTAATCATCCAAAGCATTACGGTGGCAAGGACAACCCGCTTGAAGTCATTAACATCATCAATCATTACAAGTTAAACTTTGAATTGGGCAACTTGATTAAATACGTGTTACGTGCCGATAACAAGGGTAACAGAAAACAGGACTTGCAGAAAGCATTGTGGTACTTACAATATGAAATTAACAAAGATGAAAATGATGCACGAAACACCAATCAATAATAAAACCGTTAATAGCGATTTAGGTGCTGTTAGCGGCAGTTTATCTCACGATATTTATTTATTTAAGGTAAAAGATTATACAACTATTTTACTTGGTAGATACCACGATGGAAAATTCTACATTCAACGTGGAGATGGAGTAAAATATGAGTATGAAGCGTACAGAGTTGTTTGGAAACGGTTACTAAATTGCCACTAACGTTTTGCAGATTTGCGTTCGGTGGCGCATTGAACCACCGCAGTTGATTTGAAATACTAAACTTAAAATATATG
>Ga0208853_1000456_pt1 | contig 12471 bp, 24 predicted proteins | sample LakMenEpi03Oct11_FD_150667 | JGI IMG/M metagenome (GOLD analysis project Ga0208853, IMG submission 150667) | Freshwater microbial communities from Lake Mendota, WI - 03OCT2011 deep hole epilimnion (SPAdes) | ecosystem: Environmental > Aquatic > Freshwater > Lake > Epilimnion/Euphotic zone ... | reverse complement strand
CCCCAAAACCCCAAAACCCCAACTGTGTGATTTGAATTAATTCTATTGGTAGTTTGAAGTTCATTAATTTGTAAAACGCTCCAGGTTGTAATTAAAAGATTGATTTGAATTCAGAGATTTAAATATTCAAATGGAGGAAGAATAGCACGACCCCGCAACGGACGCTATGGAAGCCATACCCGACAACAATATTGAAGGGATTAAAATCGAATCTATGGAAGGCGAAGGCATGGATGGCATGGAAGACATGGAGGCAAATGAAGGCATGGACGAAGATATGGAGGCTGAGATGCACGACGACATTTAGGGAGAAGCCATGGAAGGGATAGAAGGTGAAGGCATGGACCCCGAGTTGGACAATCCAGAAGAAGAGAAACAAGCCAGACCCAAGTCCAGACCTAAGTCAAAGCCCAAAGCAGCTGAAGCTGTTGACTTCACGAAAGATCCAAGTAAGAAAACCATTGATTTGTTTTGAATTTGACCATTTCGGTGCTTTAGGAGTCCTTTGGATGATTGAGTAATACGTTTCTTAGCTTGCAGACTTTGACCCAAATGAAGAGAGGACGCGATTGACTCCCGACCGTATCCGCATTCTATTCAACTTTTTAGAACTTGATTACCAGAAGTTGTTTGTCTGGACGGACTTTGAGACAAAAGAACTATCTTGGAGCTACGACTTGCCACCAAGGTTTGATCAGAGTAAGTAGTAAATTCAAATTGGGCGGCAAAATAATTTTAATTTATTTAGACCAACATTATCCAGTCAATACTTATAGTTTTGTCTTTTTCATAAAGTAAAACAATAATAATGATTTTGCGGATAATGACAGGAAGAAAATCACAATGGAAGGCATCGAAACCCAACTCATTTGCGATTTTGTTGAAACTGAACCTCTTGATGATCTCCTATAGCGGATGAACGGTGATTATCTTAATAAATTTCTTGGCGAGAATGATTGGCCGGAAGGTGTTAAAAAAGACTTCGTTGCATCTCTGCATACTTTTATGGCGACTGTTACCGAATAGAGTAACTTGTAGAAGGGAAAGACATATCTCTATATCCCGAACGAGGACCTCAACGATGTTGACACCGCTTCAAAGGATAAGGACTTGCTTCAGCGCCTTGAAACGACTGTGATTTTCTGGACGCGTTAAATTAAGGAGCTTGTCCAAAACCAGGATGTGAACAACCAAGGAGACGGTCATTCTCCCCTTGATGAGATCAAGCACTGGGAAGACAGATTCAACAATCTCAAGATCGTCTCCTAACGCCTAAAAGAGCAAAAATTGAAGAAGATTAATGAAGTCTTGGAGAAGGCAAGCAGTTCGTACCTCCCTCACTTCACTGAGCTCACTAAAGACATTGAAAAGGGTCACGAAGAAGCTGAAGATAACCTTCGTTTCTTAAATTTGTTGTCAGACCCTTGTAAGAAGATTGAGGCTGCCACACCAAAGGAAATTCCCAAACTTTTGCCCGAAGTCCTGAACAACGTGCGCATAATCTTTGAGCTGAGCAAGCACTACAACACTATGGACAGGATGAAGAGCTTACTAACTAAAATCGGCAATTAGATCATTCGCCGCTGTTGCAAGAAGATCAACAAAGACGACATGTTGAACGGAGACGTAGAAAAATGCATGCGTGACCTCGACGAAAGCATAGAGTGTTGCAACTAGTGGAGAGTTATCTGTACAAGGACGCAGAAGATCATCAAATACTCATAGGTAAACTCAGAATCGACAGTTCCTTGGACCCTAAATGGTGACGAAGATAAAGATAACACTATCTTTGCAGAAAATGAGGCATTTATCCAAAGATGCAAGGACTTGAAAGAGATCTGTGAAGGATAGCTCTAGTTTGCCCAAAAGGGTTCAAATTCCCGCATGCCAATCTTCGGAGGAACTCGTGGCAGCGAATGGACAACCAGTTTGAATGAGCTAAAAAATGAGTTCGAGCGCTATCTAACAAAGATAAAGCAGCTAGAATACGACATTTTGGATGTTAAAATTACCAAATGGCACGATGATTATGGTCAGGTATTCAAAGAGCAAGTCAAGTCAATTGAGAACATTTACAACACTATCATTATGATGACATTCAAGTACGTGTCAACAATTGAAGACGCTGTTGAAATGCTTGAGAACTTCCATGTCCTCGCGAAGAGACCAACCGTAATTGAGTTCGTTTAAACAAAAGCCGCTTTGGAAGTTTACAGGATGTTTGAAGCAGAGATAAAGGAAGTTGAGGAGTTATATGACACTCATACTAACCCACACAAAAATAAACGCCCACCAATGCCCTTCTCGCACCCCGAGTTTGCAGGTAATGCTATATGGATCCAATCTCTAATTGTTAGAATTGACAAGGCTAGAGATACTCTGGAAACTATGAACTTTATTCCCCAGCACGACAAGCACAAGGAGGTGATTGAGAAGTACTAAAAGCTTAAACTTACCTTGGACAATCATATTTCAAAAACTGAATTCGAAAAATGGCTAAATAATATCAACGATATGAACAACAACGAAGCCATCGACAAAGCACTTGCTGAAACATTCTTAAAGATTGAAAGAATTGAAGAGAAAATAGATGACTCCAAAGCAAATTTAAAACAGGTTGCCAAAGATGCTAAAGATGCAAAAGATGGAAAGGACGCAAAAGATAAAGACGCTCCTGTAGAAAAATTGCCAGAAAAGAAAAAAAAGGTGCAAGAAATTCTTAAAAGTAACTTTAACACAAAACTGCTCAAGATCTTGATTGAAGTCCAGTACTGGAACAAACTCTAAGGAGTCATCACAATCCCACACACCTTGGCCCGTCTCAACAACGACCAGGATCGTCTCAGAATTTTAAGAGAGAATGTTATGCTCATTGTGAGAGATTACAACAATATTATGGTACTAATTGACGACCGAGAAAGGAAACTCTTCGAAGAGCATCTTAACTCTTTGTAAAAGGCATATCAGTACGGTCATTAAAAGTTCAATTGGAGCTAGCAACAAGATGCGTTTATCACTAACTGCCGCAAGGAATGTTCAAGCAAATCCCAGGCGATTAAGTTCTTCTAGGACAAACACTGGAACATTGGCCAGTAGTTCTCAAAAATTTCTATGGCGCTTGCTATTTTAATACACAAGACTATCTACGAGCTAGGTCACTTTATTTCGGAGCAGAAAGATGTGATGAAGCAGACCATGAAGTTCTTCAAGGATTCCTTTGAGAAGGTTAGAACTGAACTCATGGAGATGTATAAAACTCTTTTCCTGGAGAAAGGCAGGAATATCTAAAAAGAATGGCTGAACTATATTACTGATCTGGACAAGAATCTAGCAAAGGCGTTAAAAACATCAGTCAAGGCTTCTTTACTTGACTTCCAGAAACACATTAAAGGTGATGCCTCCAACATTGGCTAAATTTTCAAAATCCACACAGTTTTGGATACTTAAACCGAGAATTCTGACAACTTGCCAGTCAAGCACGACCCCGACCACCCAAAACTTAAGAGCACAATTATCTAGTTCATTAAAGACATAATTCAAACAACTAGTGTTGTTCCCCGAATTGAAGCTGTCTTTAGGAAAGACCGTTAGCTCGCAATCAACTAAGAACTCTAAAAGGCATTAGAATAAGACAAGAACGGTGCAGGATTTGGTGGTCGTGATGTTAACTTCTAAAGTATGACTGAGGAAGAAAAGCAGCAAGCCCTCGTAAAGAAATGGGCTCTCCCAAGAGAGTTCCACGAGGACCCTGCAAAAGAATATGTGAAACAAGTTAATGAAAACAAAGAGATAAAAAACATCTCAGCTACTATTCTTGACTGTGTCGACATGATCAGAACTGCCATGGAAAATGACTGCAGAACCTGGAAAGGCTAAGATTTTGTCCACAACTTGCTCGCTATGAAGACGGAAAGAGGTAAAAACAGATGGTTGAAGCAAGTCCAAACATCAAACTTTGACCAGGACCCAGTTCAAAAATACAAAGCTGCAATTGACTAACTTGATGACGTTATTACTGACATAAAAAATGAAATGCAATTCAAAAAAGAAGGTTTCATTGAAATTGATGCAACTCTACTGAAAGCTGAGCTCATGGAATAAGGCCAAAACTTCATTCGCTACATCTTCCAAATTCTTGAAAAAGAGAGCAAACAAGACCTGCAAAGTTTCCTGACAGAGCTAACAGATACAGTGGCCGCATTAAAATCAGACTGCCCAACCCTTGTTGAATTGAAGAAAAACCTCAATCTTAAAAAGCAAGTTTAGGATAGGAAGGCATCATTACAAGCACGTATTGCTCCAATTTAAAAGAAGTTTGCATACCTTTTGGCTGATGATTAAAGCGAAATTTGTCTCGTTGAGCTCACCGACGAAGAAAAGGAGCAGTTAAATTCTCTTGATGCAGCTTGGGATAAATTTAATATTGGTCTTGTTGAAGCACATGCTTTGATTTAAAAGCACTAATAAGAGTCAAAATCATACATTGAAACTTAACTTGATGAATTTAAAAAGGAAATCATTGAAAATTAAGATAACTTCAAGAAACAAGCTCCAAAAGAAATCAATATCGCTAACAGCTTAGCCATTTAAAAAATTGAAGAATTTAGGAGCAAAACAAAAGAATATAGAGTTCGCGAGGAAGACTTCAAATTTGGTCTTGAGATCTTTGATATTGAGCCAAGTGATTACAGAGAGTTGGCGTAAGTTGAAAGAGAAAATGATATACTAATGCAAGTATGGCAGATTAAAGAGGACTGGGACGAGATGATGGATCAATGGAAAGATATCTAGTTCTTCAAACTTGAGCTCAAGATGATGGAGGATGAAGCTTTTGAAATAGAAGACAGAATCAATAAACTTCCGAAAGAGGCTAAAAATTGGAACATCACCGAAGCATTGAAAGGTAAAATAAAGATTTTCAGGGACACAAACCCCATCATGGAAGACTTGAGTGATGATGCTATGCGTCCAAGACACTGGAACTTGTTGAAGAGCGAACTTAAGGAGGACTTTAGAGAAAGGGATGAGGACTTTACTCTCGAGAAACTAATGAGTCTTGATTTGATTTCACATGCCGATAACATAGCAGAGCTTACTTAAAGTGCTCGCAAACAACTTGAGATTGAAAACAAACTCAAAATGATTAAAGAAATTTGGGAAAAAGACGACCAGACTAATATGGATGTGGAGAGGAAGCCTTCCCAACATGACAATGAAATGTATTTCACCATCAGATCAACTGATAAGATCATGAGTTTAATCGAAGAGCATTCTGCTGATCTTTCAAGAATGAAGAGCTCTCCCTTCTACAGATAATTTGATGAGACTATCGATTTCTGGGAGGACAAGATTGCAAGCATTACAGAGACTCTTGAGATGTTGGTTCAAGTACAAAGCATGTGGTAATATCTAGAAAGCATTTTCTGTGGACAGCCAGATATCTAATAGCTCATGGCTAAAGAAGAGAGATGGTTCTAAAACGTTAACAGTTCATTCCGATCTGAAATGAAGAGGATCTATGAGCAAAGAAAGTGTTATGCTGCTTTGATTGAGCATCATGCTGGCAACTTCATTAACATCCTAAAGGATTTGAACACCACTCTTGAAGAAATTAAAAGGAACTTGAACTAATTCCTTGAACAGAAGAGGCAACTGTTCCCAAGATTCTTCTTCCTTGCTAATGAAGATCTTCTTGAAATAATTGGATAGTCAAAAGATCCCGGTCCGGTCAACAAGCATATCCTAAAAATTTATGAAGGTATCAAAATGCTAGACTGCCAACCTCAAGGCTAAAGAGCTTCAAAGACTTTCGAAGTCAGAAAAGTTATTGCTCCTGATGATGAAGAGCTCGACTTTGGCACCAAATCGTTCTTAATTGAATCAAAAATTGAGGTTTGGCTCCAGCAGCTCTCCGACACTGTTAGAGAAACTCTCCAGAAGAAGTTCATGGAACACCATAACAGCCAAAATTAAGGGCCAAAAAAGCTGCCAGACAGCAACAAGATGTTAGCTTAAATTAAGGCAGGTAAAGGTCAGATCCTGCTTACTTACTCCATGATTGAATGGACACTTGCAATTCAAACTGCTTTAGAAAGTATGGAGTCCTTCCCTGCAACCTAGCCCCTAAAGAAGGTCAAGGCCAACTACAAAAAGAAGACTGAAATCTTAGTTGAGTGTGTTGAGAAACCTGGGCTTTAAAACCAAGATCGTAACAAGATCGTTACCATGATTATCATTGAGGAGCACAACCGTGAGGTTATTGAGAAACTCCACAACGACAAGACAGTAACTAACAAAAACCATTTCAGCTGGGTCAGTCAACTAAGATTTTTTAAAGAGCAAGATGACGGAAGTGATAAGATGATGATTAAGATTGAGCAGATGAATGCTACATTTAAGTATGGCTATGAGTATTAAGGAAACAATGGTCGTCTAGTCGTGACCCCTTTAACTGATAGAGCATACATGACTCTCACTAATGCGCTGGACATGAAGCGTGGAGGTGCCCCTCAAGGTCCAGCAGGTACTGGTAAAACTGAGACAGTTAAGGATCTGGGAAAGAGTTTGGCTTACTATGTTGTTATTTAAAACTGCGCTCCAGAAATGACTCACGAAGGTCTCGGGAAGACTTTTATCGGACTATCGTTGTCCGGATCATGGGGTTGTTTCGATGAGTTTAACAGAATTCTTTTGGATGTTTTATCAGTTATTACAACCTATATCGATGCTGTTTTCCAAGCTCTTAGAGTAGGCGGTGATAACAATTAGTGCACAATTGATACAGCTTCTCTCAAAGTAAATGAGAATACTGGGCTTTTCATCACAATGAATCCAGGTTATGCAGGTAGACAAGAACTACCAGACAACCTCTCAGCCCTTTTCAGACCAGTTGCTATGATGGTTCCGGACTTCCAAGCAATCTGTAAGATTGAACTAATGGCAGAAGGCTTCAAGCTCAACGAACTCTTGTCAAAGAAGATCACAACGATTTACGAAGTTATGAGTAGACAACTTTCGAAGCAATCTCACTACGATTACACCTTGCGTGCAATCAAGGCTGTTCTCAGGCACGCAGGACGTATTAAGCGCAGCACTCCCCAGTTGGGAGGCGGTGACCACACTTATGAGGTTGAGTTAGTCATCAAAGCAATCAGAGACATGAACTTGCCTCGTTTTATCGCTGAAGATGTTTTGCTGTTTGACAATCTTTTCATTGATCTGTTTGCAGGTTGCAATGAGCCTGATGTTGACATGGATGACTTGCAGATTGAAATAGAGCAGGCTATGCTAAGGAAAGGATTGATGTTGGATGAGAACATCGTTGTAAAATGCTTGCAACTTTATGAGTCGAAGTGTACTCGCCATGGAAACATGGTTATTGGTTTAACTATGTCTGGAAAATCAACAGCTTGGTAAATCTTGTCTGAAGCACTTAACAAGCTCAACAAGAAAGAAGTTCTTGAGCGTGAGAAAAGTGGTAAAGACACGAAGGCGGATTTTAAGTATAAGCCAGTTAAATTTGAAATCATCAATCCAAAGTCTATTACTCTGGAAGAACTTTATGGATGCATGGATAACAGCTAGCCTCCCCAATGGAAGACTGGCATACTCTCCACTGTTTTGAAAGAAATGTGTGATGCTGACTCATCTTTCAATCGGTGGATGATTTTGGATGGACCTGTTGACACTCTTTGGATTGAGACGATGAACTCAGTACTTGACGACAGTAAGTTGCTTACCCTTACCAATGGTGATCGCATTAAAATCAAAGAAAACGTTCGTCTACTTTTCGAAGTTGAGAATCTTAACGTGGCTTCTCCTGCTACCGTTTCTAGAGCTGGTATGATTTACCTTGACATTGATGAACTTGGATGGAAACCGATTATTAAGAGTTGGGTGCTTACTAAAAAGTAAATGGGAGAAGATTACACAATTATGCTTAATGAATGCATCGACAAATACCTTGAGAAAGTCTTGATGATTAAGAAAACAAACTGCAAAGAAATCGTAAAGACATCAGAATCAGCATGTGTTCGTAACTTCTGCAACTTGTATGATTGCCTCAGCATTTAATTCAAGCCTACATAAAATGAAGATAGAGAGGCTTACCTGTCTTACTGTGAGAAGTGGTTCGTTTTCGCCCTTATTTGGTCTGTTGGTTGTACAGTTGAAGACTATTCTCGAAGGGAAATCGACAGTCTAATTCGCGACTAAGGCCCGATGTTCCCAATGTCTGAGACTGTATTCGAATACTTCATCAATACTGACAGAAAAGACTTCGCAATGTGGTCTGAAAAGTTCTAAAAAGATGAAGCAAGGCTCTTCAAAGATAAGAAGTTCCACGAAATCCAAGTGCAGACGGTTGATTCAGTTCGCAATCGATATGTTGTTCAAGCACTATTGGAGAATCCAAAAACCCAGGTGCTTCTCTTTGGAAACTCTGGAGTTGGTAAGACATCACTTGTAGAAGGTGTCATCCGTTCTATGACCTAAACTTCATTTTTGTCTTTCACATTAAACTTTTCAGCTGGTACAACATCCAACGGTGTTTAGGAAATCATTGAAAGCTACTTCCAAAGGGGTGCAAAGAACAAGTTCAAACCCAGAAACTCAAAGTCTAAAGCTCTATGCTTCATCGATGACTTAAACATGCCCCGTATTGACACGTTTGGATCACAGCCACCTCTTGAGTTAGTAAGATAATTCATGACTTATGGCTATTGGTATGATCGTTCCACTGTTCAAAAAAATGAAATCCTTGAACTACAATTGCTTGCTTGCATGGGCATGCCCGGTGGTGGTCGCGCTGAAATTTCAAATAGAATTCTCTCATGCTTCCACTGCATCAACTACACCACTTTGGATGAAGCCAGTATGACTAGGATCTACAAGACTATTGCAGATGCGAAGTTCACTTAGTTCAACGAAGAAATCAAGAGCTTAACTGATCTCATGGTGCTGTCAACGATCACATTATTCAAAAATCTGTGCGAAAACTTCTTGCCTACCCCAAGCAAATCCCATTATATCTTCAATATGCGTGATATCTCCAAAGTCTTTGAGGGTATTTATCAAGCCGACAAGAGCTTCGTTGAAAGCAAGGAGCAAATAATCAAAATGTGGGGACACGAAATCCTTCGTGTCTTCTATGACAGACTAGTTGATGAGAAAGATCAGAAGATTCTAAAAAAGTACCTCAACGATCAGTTAGAACTTTAATTCTAAATGAACTACGAAGAACACTGCATGACTGAAAAGAAGAGTGACGCCGTATTCGTCAACTTTTTGCAAGACGATCCGGAGAAGAAAGTTTACGATGAAGTAAAAGACTTTAATAGACTAAGGGACTTCCTGACAGAAAAGCTAACAGCCTTTAATTCGACTCCAAAGGCCATAAAGATGGACATTGTTCTGTTTAAGGAGGCTATTATTCATGTTTGTAAGATATACCGTGTTGTTAACAACCAGAGAGGACATTGCCTCCTCGTTGGTGTGGGTGGTTCCGGAAGACACTCCTTGACTAAACTTGCAGCCTACCTTTCAGGCATGAGACATGACTAACTCTAAATCAAGAGTGGGTTTAACCTCAAAGACTTTAGAAATAAGTTGAGGGAAATGTACGAGAAAGCTGCAACTGATAAAGAGCGAAACACAACTGTTTTCATCTTCTCTGACAATGATGTCCAGCAGGAGAGCTTCTTAGAAGATGTTCAGAACCAACTAAACGGAGGAATCGTTCCAAACATCTTCTCAAATGAAGACTTAATTAGAATAAGAGAAGAAAAGAACTTTAAATGGTGTTATAAGAAGGATGGAAAGGGTGCAAACGACCCGATCGAGACTTAAACTGAGTGGTTCTACCAAAGAATTAAGGACAACATGCACATGTCAATCTGCATGAGTCCTATAGGTGAAACCTTTAGGAACTACACTCGAATGTACCCTGCCCTTATAAACAATACCACCATCGACTGGTTCATGGCATGGCCATTTGAAGCCCTACTAGAAGTTGCTGAGAAATTCATCAATGAGATAAAGCTTGAGAAAAGCATAAAAAAGGGGCTTGCTGCTCTCAGTGCTTATCTGCACACAACTACGTAGGAATAATCTGAGAAAATGAAGAAAGAGCTCAAGAGAATTTTCTATGTCACTCCAACTAACTTTATTGAGCTGCTAAAAGGATACGAAAAAATTTTGAAGTAAAAGCAAACTGAGATTGGGGCTCAAGTTATCAAGCTTGATACTGGTCTAGAGAAACTTGATCAAGCTTCGAAGAGTGTTAACATTATGACGCAAGAATCCAATATAAAGAGCGCAGAAGTTAATACAATTGTCGAGCAGATGACTAAACAAAGTGCAGACATCAAAGTAAAGAAAGAGGCAGCTCAGAAACAAAAGATTTATATCGACAATGAGAGTGAAAAGGTCAAAGCCGAGGCAGCAATTTGCGATCAAATTGCTGCAGAAGCCCAGGCACAGCTCGACTTAGCGACGCCCGCTCTTGAAGAGGCTCAAAGGTCTGTTGCCGGCTTGGATAAAAAGGCAATTAATGAAATCAAGGCTTACAACAATCCCCCTAAAGAAGTAGCAAAAGTAATGGGTGCTGTGATGACCTACCTGAAAGAAGGTACTACATGGACAGACATAAGAAAAGTCATGAATGATCCTAAATTCATCAACAGAATCATTGATTTTGATATGGACAATATCCCGGATGCAACAATCAAGAAAATTTAAACCTACACGTCTAAAGATGACTTCTTGCCCAGCTACATGGCCAAAAAGTCTGAAATGGCAGGTATCCTCTGCGGTTGGGTCCGTTCTGTCGAAGAATACCACAAAGCTTTGCAGATTGTCCTTCCTAAGCGTAAAAAGCTCGAACAAGCCAAAAAAGACTTGGAGGAGAAGAAAGCAAGACTCAAAAAATTGACAGATGAGTTTGAAATCCTTTCTACAGAACTTGAGTAACTCGATACAGAGTTCGAAAAAAACAACATGGATTTGTAAAGAAACAAAAATGACCTTGCTTAACTACAAAGCAAGATTGACAGAGGTGAGAAACTTGTGACAGGTCTCGGCGATGAAAAGGTACGTTGGGAGATTTCTCTTGCAAACTACAAATAGAGCCACTTTGAACTTTCTGGTGATTGCATATTAGCCGCTGCCTATATGAGTTACTGTGGTCCTTTCCCATCTGAGTACAGATAAAGACTCCATCTGCATTGGATGAAGAAAATCAAAGAGGAAGCAATCCCTCACAACAAGAAGTTCACTTTTATCGAATTCTTAAGCACTCCTTCTTAACAAAGAGACTGGTAAGTTAATGGACTCCCAACCGATGATTTTTCTTCTGAAAATGGAGTTTTCGTCACAAAAGGTCTACGTTGGGCTTTAAATATTGATCCATAGTCACAAGCAGTGGTCTGGATCAAAAATACGTATGGTGATAAACTTAAGATTGCTGATCCCAAAGACAAAAAGTATCTTGAGAAGATTAAGACTGCTGTGAGCTAGGGACACACGATCCTTATGCGCGACGTCGGCGAGTAACTTGACCCCACTCTCGAAAATATTCTGAACAAGTCTGTGACAAAAGTTGGAAAGTCACAATTTGTTACAATGGGAGAACAAGAAATCTCCTACGATGACAGATTCAGACTGCTCATCACGACAAGAATCCCGAATCCTCACTACACTCCAGAAGTCTCAACCAAAGTGGCCGTTATTAACTTCACTGTTGTCGAATCGGGTCTAGAAGAACAATGTCTTGGTATTGTTGTAAAAGTTGAGCAGCCAACACTTGAAGAATAAAGAGTGAACATGGTAAAAACGATAGCAAAGAACAAAGCAGAGTTGCTTGAATTGGAAGATAAGATTCTAAGCCGACTTCAAAAGTCTGACCAGAACATCCTAGAAGATGTTTAACTCATTAAAACATTATCTGATTCCAAAGATACATCAATTGAAGTTCAATCTTAACTTGAGACATCAGAAATAAACATGCGCAGGATTAATGAGAACCGTGAGCAGTACAAATCATGTGCGAAAAAGGCTGCCGCTTTGTTTTTCGTGTTGAACGATTTGAACAAAATCAACCCCATGTATCAATTCAGTCTTGACAAGTACAAAGATCTCTTCAAGAAGTCAATTGACGAGAAGGATTAAGCAGTTGGGCAACAAGACCAACCAACTGCAAAAATTGAGAAGACTCATACACTCAATGTTTACAAAGACACCTGCAAGTCTTTGTTCGAGAAGCATAAATTGCTGCTAGCTTTGTCTATGTGTATCAAGTTGCAAATTGCTGAGAACAAAGTCGACCCAAAGGACTACGCCTTCTTCCTTCGTGGAGGAGTCAGCATGGATGGTGGAGAAAGAAAAGAGGAAGACAAGAAGCCAAACCATGATTGGATTAAACAGACAGCTTGGGATCAACTTTTAGAAGTACAAAAACAACTACCCTCTACTTTT
>Ga0208853_1000455_pt1 | contig 12518 bp, 12 predicted proteins | sample LakMenEpi03Oct11_FD_150667 | JGI IMG/M metagenome (GOLD analysis project Ga0208853, IMG submission 150667) | Freshwater microbial communities from Lake Mendota, WI - 03OCT2011 deep hole epilimnion (SPAdes) | ecosystem: Environmental > Aquatic > Freshwater > Lake > Epilimnion/Euphotic zone ... | reverse complement strand
CAAGCAGCGTGGCTTCTTCGTGATGGACCCTGAAGTTGGAAGGCTGACCGGTAAAGATATTGGTCCCGGGAGATTCCCTGAAACTGCGGCAATCATTTCCAGCTTTGATGAATTAACTGGGCAAGTTCAGGACCTCAAGGGTTTAAAAGTTTTAGTTACAGCTGGAGGAACCAGAGAAGCTATCGATCCTGTCCGTTTCATAGGCAATCGATCCTCGGGTAAACAAGGAATAGCGGTGGCGAATGCGGCCAAGAATCGCGGAGCGCAGGTTCAACTTATCGCCGCCAATTGTGATGTGTCTGGTCTTGCTGGCATGGATGTTATTAAAGTGGAAACAACACTTGAAATGCAGAGCGCGTTACAAACGAACTTTCCATCATGCAACATCCTTGTAATGAGTGCAGCGGTTGCAGATGCCCGTCCATTACAGGTGTCAGAGCAGAAGATAAAAAAATCATCACTTGAAAGTATCGAGCTTCAGCAGAACCCAGACCTGCTTGCAGAGCTCTCCCCGAACAAGGGTGATCGAATTCTGGTTGGCTTTGCCGCTGAAACCAAGGAACATCTGCAAGAGGCTCGCAGAAAGTTAGAGGCGAAGGGCTTGGATGTGATTTATGTAAATGATGTTTCAGGCGGGGCAATCTTTGGCCAGGACACAACTATGGGTACGATTCTCTTACGCAATGAAGCGGATATAGCGATCAAGGAAGTCTCCAAAGACGCTCTCAGTAATGTACTTCTTGATCACGCCATCCGGCAGTTAGGTTAAAACTATGTCAAAGCGTCTTTTTACTTCAGAATCAGTCACCGAAGGCCACCCAGATAAGATCGCCGATGCGATTTCCGATGCGGTTTTAGATTCTTTGTTATCGCAAGATACCAAAAGCCGCGTGGCAGTTGAAACACTTATTACTACCGGCCAGGTGCATGTTGCCGGTGAAGTAACCACTAATGGTTATGCAGATGTTATGGGCATTGTCCGAGATACAGTTCTCAACATTGGGTACGACTCATCCGATAAAGGTTTTGACGGCAATAGCTGTGGTGTTTCGATCTCTATTGGTCAACAGTCACAAGATATTGCCCAAGGTGTCGATGATGCCTACGAGCACCGCGTTGCCTCCGCTGCTGACCCACTAGATTTACAAGGCGCAGGTGACCAAGGTTTAATGTTTGGCTACGCGTGTGATGACACCAAAGAATTAATGCCACTTCCGATTTGGTTGGCGCACGCATTAGCTGCGCAGTTAACCAAGGTGCGCAAATCTGGTGAACTTGCTTACCTTCGCCCAGATGGAAAAACCCAAGTAACTATCGAGTACGAAGGTGATCGCGCCGTTGCGCTCAACACGGTTGTTATTTCTAGTCAGCATTCAGAAAATGTAGATGTTGTAAAGAAATTGACCCCAGAGATAATCGAATATGTCATCAACCCTATTATTTCGAAAATCGATCTTCCACAAAAAGATCTTCGCACCCTTATCAACCCGACCGGACGTTTTGTTATCGGCGGCCCTATGGGAGATGCTGGTTTAACTGGCCGCAAAATCATTGTTGATACCTACGGCGGAATGGCCCGACACGGCGGGGGAGCGTTCAGCGGAAAAGACCCATCAAAGGTAGATCGCTCTGCAGCGTATGCAATGCGTTGGGTTGCCAAAAATGTTGTTGCAGCCGGCCTTGCGCGTCGTTGTGAAGTTCAAGTTGCATATGCAATTGGCAAGGCACAACCTGTCGGTGTTTTTGTCGAGACCTTTGGAACAGAAACTGTTCCAGTGGCAAAGATTCAAGAGGCAGTCTTATCGGTATTTGATCTGCGCCCGGCTGCCATCATTAGAGATCTTGATTTATTGCGTCCAATTTATTCATTGACAAGTGCGTATGGTCACTTCGGTCGCGAACTGCCCGAGTTTGCTTGGGAACGAACAGATCGCACCACAGCACTTCAAAACGCAGTTAAGTAATCGGTGGCAGCGCCTCGGCTATTTCGCCTAAGGGCCGAGGTTGCCGTAGCTCCCTCTGGCCCAGTAGCCGAACGTCTTCCGATAGCTCGAGTACGAGTAGATACAGGTGTTTTCCATCTAGATCAGTTGTATGACTATTCGGTTCCTGAAAAGTTAAGTGAACTCATTGCACCAGGCGTTCGGGTTCAACTTCCTTTTGGAAATCGTGAGACTGAAGGCATCGTTGTATCTCGTGTTGCTAGCCCTGAGAGAGCGGGAACTCTAAAGGCAGTCACCAAGGTATTGTCACCGCATTGTGTTGCAACACCAGCAAGTCTAGCTCTGATTGACAAGGCTTCCGAATTTTATTGCTGTAATCCTTGGGATCTGCTGCGGTCGGCGATACCGCCAAGGGTTGTTAGTGTTGACAAAGAGTTTTCAGTCACGCAAACGCCTACGAAGTCAAAGAGCGGCATCAAGGTTAGGGCGTTTCAGAGTTTTAGGCCATTTATTGCATCTGACCAACAGATTTCAGAGATAGTTGATGGTTTCATTAAGTCTGGCTCAGTATTAATAGTCGCTCCCGATGAGAAGGATGTCGATCGTTTAATTTCTGGCCTTTCCGACAGGTATGAGAATGTATTACGACTATCAAGTTCCTCAACACGAGAAGAGCGCTATCGCAATTTCCTCCTAGCTATGCGATTGCAATCATCGATAGTTGTTGGAACAAGGAGTGCAGTGTTTACTCCAGTTAATAACTTAGCTGCAATAATCATTTACAAAGAGTCATCGCCGGATCATTTCGATTTACGCTCTCCTGGATGGAATTCCTCGACTATTGCCCGAATGCGCTCAGAGCTTGAAGGTATCGGCCTGGTTTTTACTGGATTTACTCCATCAGTTCGCGTGGCATATGAAATTGATCGAAGTACAATCAAGTTCAACAATCAGCGAACACAGGTGAATGTTCAAGCGTTTACGCCATCTGAAGGAAGTTTGTTACCTGGTCGGATTTATTCAGAGATCAAAAAAGCCTTGAAGAAGGGTCCAGTTCTTTTTGTTGCACCGCGTAAGGGTTATGGAAATGCACTTCTTTGTGCGCACTGTAGAAATGTTGCTTTGTGTAAGTGTGGGGGCAGACTCAGTGTTGCCGCTAAAGAAGTAGCTCCATCCTGCGTACATTGCGGAACGAGTTTTCCCGCTTGGAAATGCACTTTCTGCGATCGGGACAAGCAGTATCTAGCGGGTCGTGGCATTGAAAGAGCAGCAGAGGAAATTTCCAGAGCTTTTCCTGGTTTCCCAGTAGTTATCTCTGCAGGTGATGTAATCAAAGAAGCTGTCGATGCAAAACCAGCACTTATTTTGGCAACACCTGGTGCACAACCTCATGTACAAGATGGCTATTCGGCGGTAGTTGTTCTGGATGCGATCCGTTTCTTCTCGCATACAGATGTTAATGGACAAGAAAGAGCGCGCGAGCTTATGTTTGAAACTGCATCGCTAGTAAATCGCGATGGGCAAGTCTTATTAGTATTGGATGACTCTCATCCGATAGTTGCAGCACTGGCGAGATGGAATATCGCTCCTTTGTTAAAGCGGGAACTTGCAGAACGAGGAGAACTCAAACTCCCGCCATCGGTCACGTCAGCAGTTTTGATAATGGAACAAGTCGCAGCAGCAGCAATTGCGTCCGGATTAAGAAAGGCGTTGGAAGATAGGCGGTTACCATCTAGTACCCGTATCTTTGGTTCAACAATTTTGCCCAAGGGCCTAGCAAAAATAGTCATGCATGTATCCCATGAGCAGAGCTTGGAATTAGGGGTGGTGCTCCACGAACTGCAGCGAAAGCGCAGTATTTCGAAAAAGGATTTGCTCACACTTAGAATCGATCCATATTCACTGTAAGTAATTGGTAGACTTATCACATGTCAATTCAGCAAATTCGCTACTTTGGAGATCCGGTGTTAACAACACCTGCATCCTTAGTCGTGGATTTTGATAAAGAGTTGCGAGTTTTGGTCAAAGACTTAACCGACACGATGCTTGACGCCCCTGGGGCAGGTCTGGCAGCGCCTCAAATCGGTGTACCACTGCGCGTTTTTGTGTGGGATGTGGATGAAACTCTAGGTCATTTGATTAATCCAACGTTAACCTTGAGTCAAGAGATGCAAGAAGGCGAAGAAGGTTGCTTATCTTTCCCGGAATTAAGGTATGAGACTCCGCGTGCGATGCGCGCAGTTGCACAAGGCTTTAACATGTATGGCGAGCCAATAACAGTTGAAGGCACCGAGTTTCTAGCCCGCGCTTTGCAGCATGAAACTGACCATCTCAACGGAATTCTTTTCATCGATAAGTTATCAACCGAAGACCGCAAGTTAGCGATGAAGGAAATCAGGGAGTCAGAATGGTTTAACGTGGCCGCAGAACGTGGCCAGTCGATCCAGGTTAAGGATTCACCTCACTCGATTTTCGGACGGAACACCTAATGCGCATCGGAGTAGCGGCTACTCCGGAGGTTGCGATCCCAACTTTAGATTGGCTAATTGCTAGCGAGCACGAACTCATTGTCGTGATCACCCAGCCAGATAAACCAGCAGGACGTGGCCGCGCCTTGAAACAAAGTGTTGTCGCCGATTGGGCAGCTGCTCGGGATATTCGCGTTGTTAAGCCAGTATCTTCAGATGACCTGGTCGGAGTGATCGATGATCTTGATTGTGTAATCACTATTGGTTATGGCGTTCTCTTACCCCAACACATCTTAGATTTACCCAAGCATGGCTTCATTAATCTGCATTTTTCTTTACTTCCTGCTTACCGAGGTGCAGCTCCAGCGCAAAGAGCTCTACAAAACGGCGAGGGTGTTACGGGAATATCAGTTTTCCAACTTGAAAGAGGCATGGATACTGGTCCGATTTATTCCAAGCGATCAGTTGCGATCTTGCCGAAATGGCGAAGTTTTGAACTTTTGCAAGCACTGGCTCAGGAAGGCCCATCAGCAGTTAGTGATGCTCTAGCAATGATTTCGGCGCAACAATCACCGTCAGCTCAACAGGGCCAAGCCAGTTTGGCACCTAAAATCTCAAAGCAAGAGGCACGGCTGTATTTTTCTGAAGATGCTCAAACATTGGTCAATGCGGTTCGTGCGTTTACATACGAGCCGGGCGCTTGGTGTAACTGGAAAGAAGAATCTTTCAAAATTACCTCTGCAACCATCGCGCAGGATTACCCGCTAAAACAAGGCGAGATCTTTCTGGATGGACAAAGAGTTATTGTTGGCTGCGCGAACAATAGCGCCATTGAAATACTTATGGTGATACCGGCAGGAAAAAAAGAAATGACGGCAGCTGACTGGGCACGTGGAGCACGACTCGACGGTGGAGAAAGTTTTGACTGAGGCGCGCAGAAACACTTTCAAATCTCCCAAGCCCGAAGCTTCACGGTTATTGGCCTTTGATTTACTCACTGAGGTAAATCGCAATGAAGGTTACTCAAACCTGTTGCTGCCACAAGCACTTAATGCCAGCAAGCTCGATGAACGGGACAGATCTCTGGTTACCGAACTGCTGTACGGAACAATACGAATGCAGGGTAAGCATGATTGGGTGCTAGCGCAGATCAGCGATAGGCCGTGGACTGAAGTTGATCCTGGAATCGTCGATGTTTGTCGATTGGGCGTGCATCAATTGCATGAAATGAGAGTGCCGAATCATGCCGCGGTTGCATCGACTGTCGAAGTCGCCCGCAAGAGACTAGGTGAATCTAAAGCAAGCTTTGTGAATGCATTGCTTCGAAATGTCACGCGCACTTCACAAGAGGATTGGTTTGCACCGCTTCAACAGATTTCAGATCCTGTCGAAAGACTATCGATTCAATATTCACATCCAATATGGATCGTTTCGGCCTATTTCGATTTGCTCAAGGATTGGTTAGAAGTAGAACAAGCTCTAGCGATCAACAATGAGCCGGCAACACCCACACTGGTTTCTTGGCCGGGATTATCAAGCCAACAGGATTTGATCGATATTGGGGCGGAACCGACAAATTATTCTCCATATGGCGGACACTGGAAAGGAAACCCTGGTGTTCTTGATCTAGTGAAGTCACGAAAAATTGGCGTACAAGATGAAGGATCCCAATTAGTTGCAACGGTCTTTGCAGCAGCGGCTAGTGGTTCTTCCTGGCTAGACATGTGTGCAGGTCCAGGTGGCAAAGCAGCTTTACTTTCAAGCATTGCCCGCCAAAGAGGGATTACCTTTAGCGCAAATGAAGTTTCTGAAGTACGCGCTGATCTTGTTCGCCAAGTAGTCAACGGTGATCGAGTAATGGTTGGAGATGGTCGCGAGATTGGAAATAACGAGGAAAAATTCGACGCGATTCTGATCGATGCACCATGTACAGGATTAGGCGCGCTTCGTCGACGTCCTGAAGTTCGTTGGCGTCGCACACTTCAGGATTTGCGAGAACTGACCGCTTTGCAAAGAGAGCTAATTCGATCGGCAATATCAGCGCTCAATGTCGGAGGTGCACTTGGATATGCGACCTGCTCGCCTCATTTGGCAGAAACTTCAATTCAAGTGGCTGATATCAAGAAGAAGTTTTCAAATGTGGAGCAGATTGCGGTCGGACCATTATTGCCCCAGAATCTACAAGGCGGTGTGCGAGAAGAAGCCATGTCATTGTGGACTCACCGATCAGGCACAGATGCGATGTATTTGGCACTCTTTAAAAAGGTAAGCGAGTAAAATACGGGGATGATCAAGGAAATCAGAATCACACCAAGCATTCTTAATGCCGATTTTTCCCGACTCAATGAAGAGATAGATTCCATCGCAGAGGTTTCAGATCTGCTGCACCTGGATGTCATGGATAATGTATTTGTCCCAAATTTCACCTTCGACTTTGAGGCGGCATCAAAGATAATCAATGAATCTTCTTTAGCAGTTGATGCCCATCTAATGGTTGCCGACGTTGATTTGATTGCAGTTCAGTATGCAGAGCTGGGTTGTGCTTCAGTGACAATTCATGCCGAAGCTACGGAGAACATCCCGCAAACGCTTAAAAACATTAGAGCGGCAGGTTCTCGTTCCAGTTTAGGGATCAAACCCAACACTCAGATCGAGCAGTACGCTGATTGCATCGATTTAGTCGATATGTTTTTGATTATGACTGTCGAACCTGGTTTTGGCGGACAGAAGTTCATGGAAAACATGATGGATAAGGTACGCAAAACCCGCACAATGATCGGGGATCGCCCTATCTGGCTACAGGTAGATGGGGGTATTTCTATGCAAACCATTGAAATGGCCCTCGAGGCTGGCGCTGACACTTTTGTCGTTGGAAGTGCAGTGTTTAATGCTCCTGATCCGGCGCAGATGGTTATTGACATCAGAAAATTCGCAACGCGAGATTAATGGCTCGAGTAAACTGATCCTATGAAAACCTTTGATGAGCTGTGGCTTGAATTGAGCCAAAAAGTTGCTGAAGGAACTGAAGGTTCTGGAACTGTCGCAGCAGTCGACGCTGGTGTTCACGCAATAGGCAAGAAGATCTTGGAAGAGGCCGGAGAGGTTTGGTTAGCCGCAGAACACGAAGGCGATGAGGCATTGGCCGAGGAAATTAGTCAGTTGCTGTACCACCTTCAAACTTTGATGCTCGCACGTGGTTTATCAATCAACGATGTTTACAAGTATTTGTAAGGGGCGCTTATGTTAAGAATCGCAGTTCCAAATAAAGGTTCTTTAGCGGAAAGCTCTATCGCCATATTAAAAGAAGCTGGGTATAGGCAACGTACCGATGCGCGTGATTTAGTGCTGATCGATCCTGATAACGCGGTCGAGTTCTATTACTTACGTCCTAGAGACATCGCAATTTATGTCGGCTCAGGTGAGTTAGAGGCCGGCATAACAGGTCGTGACTTACTGATCGATTCAGCGGCACCTGCTGAAGAAATTCTCTCTTTGGATTTTGGAAGCTCCACCTTTAGATTCGCAGCTCCGATCGGAAAGGAGTGGGGGATAAGCGATATTTCAGGAAAGCGAATTGCTACCGCATATCCAGGGTTAGTTGAACACAATCTAAAGAGTTTGGGAATTCAGGCCCAGATCGTCCGCCTAGATGGCGCTGTTGAAAGTTCGGTGCGTCTTGGTGTTGCAGATGTCATTGCCGATGTTGTCAGTACCGGCAACACTTTGCGCCAAGCCGGACTTCAGGTATTTGGTGAACCGATTTTGACGAGTGAAGCGATTGTTATCAAGAGAAAAGGCGTGGAGATTCCAGCTGGTCTAGAGGTTCTCATTCGTCGACTGCAAGGTGTTGTGACAGCAAGACGTTACGTTTTGCTTGACTACGATGTTCAGAAAAGCTTGGTCGATCAAGCCTGTGCAATTACCCCCGGCTTAGAGTCGCCAACTATTTCGCCGCTTCAGAAAGCTGATTGGGTTGCAGTAAGAGCGATGGTCTTGCGAAAAGAAACCAATCGCGTGATGGATGAACTATGGGCACTTGGAGCCCGTGGAATTTTGGTTACCGATATCCACGCTTGCAGGTTGTAACTTACAAATTGATAAGGGCAGGAACTGATCGCAAAGATGGTTCCTTAATTGAATAATCTGCTGCAGCCTCAACTACGGGCTTTGCGTTAAATGCAATGCTAATGCCGGCAACCTGCATCATGTCTAGATCGTTTGCCCCGTCGCCGATCGCCACGGTGTTCACTAATTCGACTGAGCATTTCTGTGCAAACTCCTTCAAAGCCTCAGCCTTGGCCGCGCGATCAATGATTGGGCCGACTACTTTTCCTGTTAGTTCTCCATCAATAATTTCCAGGGTGTTGGCTTTGTAAAAATCGATTTTTAGTTCATCGACAATGGGTTGCAGTATGTTGGTGAAGCCTCCGGAAACCAATGATATGTAATGTCCTTTTTCATGCAAGAGTAAGACCAACTCGGCAGCCCCATCAGTCAGAAGGATTTCTTCTCGAACCTGATTGATCGCATCTTCACCAAGGCCTTGAAGCAGTGACACACGAGCTATAAGGCTCTGTACAAAATCCAATTCTCCGCGCATAGCAGCGGCAGTAACTCGAGATACTTCTTCAAATACACCAGCTTTGGCCGCTAATAGTTCAATAACTTCTTGTTGAATAAAGGTGGAATCAACATCTAGTTGAACTAATCGCTTTTGAGAACTCACTGTTAGGCACCGGGATTAAGAGAGAAGTCTGTTCCAGCATCAATTGTTGCTAGCACGGCCTGCACTTTACTTTCTGTAGCACCTGAAATTTTGATGGTTACTTCTAAAGGACCAGTGCCAGTTCTTGAGAGATCTTCTATGTTTGCCCCTGCTTCAAAAAGTCTCCCGGTGATCTGCATCAAATGTTTAGGATGCAGTTTCGCAGAGCTCAACTTAAGAATTAAAGTGTCCGGTTTTGCCTGTGGTGTTGTAGAGGTCGAGAACACCGCGGCAATATCTACTCCTAAACTTGCAGCAAGTGCATTCAGATCCTCTTCAATGGCATCCTGATGCGCCGGGTTTAAGGAAATTTGAACGGTTAAAATCAATCGACCCTTTATGATGATCTGATCTAGATCCATCACTGTGACTGAAAAAGGCGAAAGCGCCTCAAAGAGTGCATGTGCCAGGCCAGGCTTATCCTCACCGGTAAGAAGGATTAATCCGGAGAACTGCTCTATCTCGTGGCTTGAAGTTGTCATAAGAGGAGAAGGTTATCGTGAATCACTAATGCTTTACGCGAGGTTTGCGCGTGATTAGGCGCTCTAACCAGTATCTTTTGCATCTATGAGTAGCTCAGTTTTAACTCTCAACGAAGTCGCGGTGCGCCGAGGTGATCGTATGATCTTGGGCCCAATTAACTTCTCAATCTCACACGGAGAGCGATGGGTAGTCCTTGGTCCTAACGGGGCTGGCAAATCAACTCTTCTTCAAATTTTGGCTACAAAAATCTTTCCAACTCAGGGAACTGTTTCTGTCCTGGATAAGCAAATGGGCAAAGTTGATCTCTTTGAATTAAGAACGCGAATCGGTTTGTGTGGTTCTGTAATAGCCGAAGATATCCCTCATGATGAAATGGTAAAGGATGTTGTACTGACCGCTGCTTATGCGATTTTAGGACGTTGGAACGAGAGTTATGACCTTTGGGATGAGTCTCGGGCGATGGCACTGCTTACAAATTTTGGTGTACGAGAGCTAGGAGATCGTCTTTATGGAACTCTTAGTGAGGGCGAGAAGAAACGAGTGCAGATTTCGCGCGCATTGATGACAGATCCTGAGCTTTTGCTACTTGATGAACCTGCAGCGGGTCTTGATTTGGGAGGCAGAGAGGATTTGCTAAAGCGGTTCGCAAACTTTGCCGCCGATCCGCTTGCACCCGCAACTATTTTGGTCACTCACCATATTGAAGAAATCCCGGTGGGAACGACACATGCCTTGCTGATTAAAGATGGCTTAGTTGCTGTGTCAGGACCGATTGATCAGGTTATTACTTCAGAACATGTCTCTGCGGTTTTTGGAACCTCAATTACGGTGACACCAGAATCAGGCCGGTTCTTCGCCCGTGCCGCTGTTTGATCAACTCCACCCAGAGTGGCAAGAGGAGCTCCAGGAACATAAAGAGTTAATTGAACAGATTGATCATTTTGTTCAGGGATGTGAAATAACTCCTTTATACGATCTTATTTTTAGGGCACTCGATAAACCAATAGCTTTCACTCGTGTTGTGTTCTTTGGTCAAGATCCTTATCCGAAAAAAGGTCATGCGCACGGTCTGGCTTTCTCTGTTAATTCATCAGTCTCACCGCTTCCAGCATCACTGCGCAATATCTACAGTGAACTTAAGGAAGATCTCGGAATCACTAGAAGCGATGGCGACTTGAGCGATTGGGTAAATCAAGGTGTCATGCTTATTAATCGTGTACTCACCACAGAAGTTGGAAAATCGATGGCTCATGACAATTTAGGTTGGCAAGCCGTCACAGAGACAGTTGCACAGTTGCTTGGAGAAAGAGATGTGATTGCTGTGCTGTGGGGAAATTCGGCACTGCAACTCAAGAGGTATTTCCCTGAAAACTCCGTAGTGGCTTCAGTTCATCCAAGCCCTTTGTCGGCTTACAGAGGCTTCTTCGGTTCTAAGCCTTTTTCTCAGGTAAACGACAAACTGGCCCTTAAGGGCTATCCAGCTATTTCTTGGTAAATAGAAAAGCCCCCGGTTTCCCAGGGGCTTTTCCTTTATTAGAACTTATCCAAACCAAGCATTCATTGGTGAAGATAGGAAGTAGATCATGAACAGACCTGATACGAAGTACATCAAAGGATGTACTTCCTTGCCACGTCCCTGAACAACACGAATTACTACGTGTGTAATGAAACCGGCACCAATACCTACAGAGATGTTGTAAGTAAATGGCATCAAGATAATTGTTAGGAAAGCAGGAACTCCGATACCCAAGTCATCCCAATCAATGTTCTTGATCTGAGACATCATTAGGAATCCAACAATAATCAAAGCAGGAGTTGCAGCCTCATAAGGAATGATTGCTACAAGCGGTGCTAAGAAGGTTGTCAGAAGGAATGCAATTCCAGTAACAACTGATGCAAGGCCTGTACGTGCACCTTCACCAACACCAGCTGCAGATTCGATATAGCTTGTATTTGAAGAAATACCAGCAGCTCCACCTGCAGCAGCTGCTACAGAGTCAACCAAAAGAATCTTCTGGATGTTATCTACATTTCCATCTTTGTCAGCAAGACCTGATTCGTGACCGATAGCTGTAACTGTTCCAACAGTGTCGAAGAAGTCTGATAGCAATAGTGTGAAGAGAAGAAGAACTGCTGCAATGAGTGAAACGTTATCCACGCTGAACGCACCGAATAGATCAAACTGTCCGGTGAAATCAAACTCTGGAACCGCAACAACCTCTTTTGGAACTGAAGGAATACCTAGTTGCCAACCACCGTCAACGATTGTTGGAGGATTTCCTGGAGTGAAGTTTGGCTTGATGTTGAAGGCTTGTTGGATACCGATTGCCAAAGCAGTAGCTGAGGCGATTCCGATAAGGATTGCACCCTTAACCTTGCGAACCATTAGCGCGATAATCAAAAGAGTTCCGAAAACGAAAACAACTGTTGGCCAACCAACAAGATTACCGTTTACGCCTAGACCCACTGGAACTGGACCGCTAGCTGTACGACGCACGAAACCGGCGTCAACTAGTCCAATAAGAGCGATGAATAGACCAATACCAACTGAGATTGCAATCTTGATCTGTGGTGGAACCGCCTTGAATACTGCTACACGGAAACCCGTGAGCACCAATACCAAGATGATTAAACCTTCAAGAACTACAAGGCCCATTGCTGCAGCCCAAGTCATCTGTGAGGCGATACCAACTGCAACGAAGGTATTGAGACCAAGACCTGTTGCAATTGCCAGTGGATAATTTGCGACCGATCCCATAAGGATTGTCATAACACCAGCGACCAGTGCGGTAGCTGCTGCAACCATTGCTGGTGCAGGTGCATCACCACCGAAAAGGAATTGACCATTTGCATCTGGTG
>Ga0208853_1000453_pt1 | contig 12536 bp, 8 predicted proteins | sample LakMenEpi03Oct11_FD_150667 | JGI IMG/M metagenome (GOLD analysis project Ga0208853, IMG submission 150667) | Freshwater microbial communities from Lake Mendota, WI - 03OCT2011 deep hole epilimnion (SPAdes) | ecosystem: Environmental > Aquatic > Freshwater > Lake > Epilimnion/Euphotic zone ... | reverse complement strand
TATATAAATCTGTCGCCATTGCATCTAGCACACCATCTCTTCCATTTTCAAAATAATGCTCACTTTTCGCATTTTTCCATTCCGGAAATAGCAGGAAGGGCTTCTGAGTTCCTTCTATCATTCCCTTGGCAACAAATTCCAGCCAGCTTATTGCTTGTTGTGGCGATAATTGTCCGGCATCAACCGTAACCAACTTTTGCTTTTTTCTAAAATGAAAGCTGATGGGTAAATTTTGTGCCCGCAAACAGCAGTAGCGTGTGAATGCCGGGAATAATTCTTTTTTCAATTTGCTATGCTCCTGCCGCTCTATCAGCTTGTCGCCATATACTTCTACTACTCCTTGTATGGTTACTGATGATAATTGCAGATTTACCGGTATCTGACCGATGGGTTGTCCCAATCGAATACCATCCAGTTCTTCATATAAAATTTTTGCGTCTGCAGCAATACCATTGAAGATGATTCTGCCGCGATTGCTGAGCGGGAGTTTGCCGGTTAACAACATTTTCCGGTACAAGTCATCGTATGCTGCTGGAGGATGTTGAAGTAGTTCATTCAACAGATTTTTTTGACTGAATTTTTCCAGCTCAAAGATTTCTGAATCTTCCAATAAGATCTCGTCTTGATAAAGGTAAAGTTGCCATTTTTTCTGAAGGTACCAGGTGAATGGACTCTTGATGAATTGGCACAAATTATACAGTTCAATGATGTTCTGTTCCGGCGGCGTTGAGGCAAGGGGCGTTTTTTTCGCAGGCGTCCAAGTCTGCGGTGGTTGCAGATAGGAAACCAGCTGATCGGGACCACCATTGCCATACCTTCCGCTAAATCCATGAAGTGGATGTACGGTGATGACTTCTTTTCTTTTTTTATAGTCTGCCCCCGGAATACCTTCTACAATGTAGTTGATCAGTTCATCTACCAATGCGGAGGGCGGGATGGACTGATTTTGTTTTACATCTTGTCCCAGGTAGCTGATGATGAGGTGTTCTCTGGCTGAGAGCAGGGTTTCCAGTAAGAGGTGTTTGTCGTTGTTGCGAATGTTGCGGTCGCCCTTTGCAGGTTGTTGTTTCTGCAGATCGAAGTCAGGGCGACTGTCTTTGCGCGGAAATTCATCATAATTCATACCGAGCATGGCCACTACTTTATGTGGAATGCTGCGCATGGGGATAAGGGAGCAAAAGAGTACGCCGCCCCTGCCAAAGTTCTGCTGGCGGGTAACTGATTCGAGGGCTTTGAGGAAGTGATAATTGAATACTTCATAGGGAACGGGATCAGTAACATCTTCCGCGAAAGTTGCATAGTGATTGAGGTGGGTGATCAATTCATGGTAATCATCTCCGTCCTCTTCTTCGTCGATGCTGAATAGATCTGAAATCAGGGCACGTACATAGTTGACCCATTCACCCACGGGTCGGGGGCGTTGTCTTTCGCGGAGATGGTTAATCAATTCGTTTACCAATGCCTGGAATCTGACCAATTCAAATATCTCATCTCCCTCTATCGTATCGAGCGGGATAATTGTATCGCCTTGCGGTGTAGTAAGGAGAGGAGAACCGCTGATGCACCAGCCATAGGCAATGCGTTGTAATCCATATTCCCAACTCACCAGTCGGGTATCGTTTTGGCGTTGGCCAGTTATATCCCGACGTATATTCGCTGTCAGAATGGTTTCCCGAATGAGCGCTGTATCACTAATGCCGAAGCGATCACGAATAAACTTCGATTCCAGCAGATCGAGTATCTCTTCTGCTATCATCGATTCCTCATCCAACTGCAGCAGGCGCTGCACTTGACCGAAAAGATTTTGTCCCTGCGAAATTTTTTCATCAGAGATGGTATAGGGAAATTCGTAGGGGGCATTGTCGAATACAGCTCGTATATAAGGAGCATATTTATCGATATTGGTACAGAGTACGAGGATATCGCGTGGCGCAAGTTCTCCCGGTCTGGCTTCTACCAACTGTATGAGCTCATTGTACAATACTTCTACCTCGCGCGCGGGGGTATAACAACTGTTGATGATGATGGATTTGTCGCGGAGATCGGCATCGTCAATTGGATGTCGTTCATCACCCCAGGCATTGATAAAAATATCGGCCTGCACTTTTTGTAAAAGTGTGCGTGGATCATCAGGTGCAGTTACCAGGTCATCATATAATTCGTTGATGAGCTCTTCCTGTTGAAAGAGCAGGGCAAAGCTGTCTTTGATTACGGCTCCCCAGCCGAGCAAGAGTGTGTTGCCGGGGCGATTGAAATCGCCTGCGGGTACATTTAGTTTGTTTTTTTGTCTCTTTTTGATCTGTGCTTTTTCCGTTTCATCTTCCAGCCAATAATAAAGAGGTGCCGGATTCATCAGGTAGAAATGCAGTGGAATATGAGCTGCCAGTGCCCGGAATAATTCCAGGTGCAGCGGTGTAATCACTGCGATGCCAAAGAAGTGGAGTCCCTGCACGCGCTGGCGCAACAATGCTTGTTGTTGTGGATTTTCGAGTGCCTTTTTCAGCTTGGTTACGATGTTGGGTTTATCCAATACGCGCTCCTGATAGTAGGATTGTAATTTTTTCCAGAGGTATTGCTGAAAACCATTCAATGGTGTCGATGGATCGTTCCAGTTGTTAATGGTGCCATGCCGGTAGATTTGGTACTGGTCGAATAAGTCTGCCAATTGATTTGCCAAAGCAATTTGCCTGATGGGGTCTTGTTGATAGTAGGAAGCAATATCAGGGAAGGTCTGTTGAAATCCGGACTGGTTGAGTTCTTTCCAGATTTGCCAGCGAATTTTGTCGGAGGTGATAACGGGAAAGGGTTTTTCTGAGAGCCATTCATGCAGAAGTCCGATGATGTCATTGGGTGAATGAAAAGCCAGTTGGGCGCTGATGCCCAATTGTGCTGCTATTTGGCCGGTGAGCCATTTGTTCATGCCCTCCGTCTGCGTGATGATGTGTTGTTGCTGAAATACGCCCGGTGATTCATTGCTGAGGCTGTTCCCCAGTTGTTGTGCCAGTTGTTCCAGCGAATTAGATATGTAGAGTTGGTAAGACATGGTGCGTACTATTAGATTTCGTCCATTCTGGTACTGATGCCTGATACCCGGGAGACGCGGCCGGCAGCAGTTGTTTTGAGCACTTCCGGTGAGGATAATATAAAGACCTGATTTCTTGCACGGGTAACAGCAGTATAGAGCAACTCACGGGTGAGTAAGGCAATCTTTGCTTGTTCGGGCAGCCGGATCAGTACCTGATTATATTCAGAACCCTGGCTCTTGTGGATGGTCATGGCGAAAACAGTTTCTGCATTTTGAATGTAATGAACGCTTACCCCGCGTACTTGTCCGTTTCCGGCGTCGAACCATACTTTTTTCTCGCCATTGATGGTTCGTACGATACCGATGTCGCCATTGACCAGGTTCAATTCTTTGTTATTGCGCGTGATGATAATCGGTCTGTTTTCATAAAATCCATTGTCGGGTTGCAGCAGCTGTTGTTTTTTTAACCAGTTTTCTGCAGTCTGGTTGCTTTCATACAGACCAGCTTTACCTTCTCTTACGGCGCATAGTATGCGTTGTTGCTGAAGGAGGCCCAATGCCGCGCTGATGTCGGGCGAGAGAATATAATTGCGATATCCTTCCAGGAATGACGTCAGCACACTTTCGTTGGGTGGACTTACTATCTGTACATCTGTTGAAGTTTTATCTTGCAGGAAGCTATCTATGACCTTGGTATCATTGTGCAGTACAGCATAGCTGAAGCGACCGATGTCGCTGTTCGAGTTGAAGCGGTGGCTAAATTGTAGTTCAATGATGTGTTCTGCCAGGGGGTGGTCTGTTGGTTGGGAGGCAGGAATTTTTCGCTCTGCCGTTGGCAGGAATGTGTTGATCAGTTCGAGGGTAGAAGGTGAAAAGGCATTGATGACTTCCGGGTGGTTGCAAAGATCGCCGAACAAACTACCTGCTTCGACGGAGGCCAGCTGATTTTTATCACCCAGCAGCAGCAGGCGTGTATTGGGACCGATGGCCGCAAAGAGTTTGGCGAATAAGGCTGCGTCGATCATAGAACATTCGTCTACGATGACAAGGTCATAGGGCAAAGGATTCTCTTCATGGTGGCGAAAGTAGATGCTGTCTTTTTTGTATCCCAGCAGCCGGTGCAGGGTGGCGGGTTGCAGTTGTTCGACAGACTTTCGGATGGAGTCGGGGAACTGCTGTGTGGTCGTCAGCAAAGATTCTGCCATGCGGGTAGCGGCTTTGCCGGTGGGCGCTGCCAGAGCAATGCGGAGAGCGGGCTGTATGGATAGCAGCAGCCAGATAAATTTAGCTACGGTAGTAGTTTTTCCTGTACCCGGTCCACCGGTGATAATTGTCAAGTGTTGTAATGCTGCCATCAATGCTGCCGCCAATTGCCAGTCCGCTGACAGCTGCTGTGAAAGTCCGTCAACGGCATAGGTTGCCGAGAGCGCATTCATCAGTTTTTTTTGTAGTTGCAATTGCTGCAGGTAGAAATCCCGATTGTTTTTTTCTGCTGCCAGCAGGCGGCGGATATGATGCAGGATGGTGGTTTCGTATTGGAAATACCGGTGCAGGTAGAGTTTATGGCGGTGCAGGATGAAGGGTGCGATGGTGTCGGCATTGCCCACCCAGGGTTGCAGTTCCGACAATTCTTTTTCAGTGATAAAGTTACCGTTGGGGGTTGTTCCCTCTCCCTGTTGGGATGGTGTTGCTTCGATACAGATATGTCCTTCCTGTAATCTTTCTGCTAACAGGTGTAAGTGGGGTTGCAGTCGTGGTTCGGGAAACGCGCGTGCAAACTGCCAGTTGACATCTATGGTATCGTTCGTGCCTGTCATGGTTAGGACTCTTTTGGGTGCAAATTCAGCGGCGACTCTGCAATCTATTTACAAACCAACTAATTACTGTCATAGAAAAGTGAAAATGCCATTCGTACAATGAAAATTCCAACCAAGAAACAGGAAAAACCCTGTAACTAGAACAAATCATTTGCGCTGATAATCAATAACATACGACATAAGAATTATTTTAAGATTACTGGAAAGGTGTAAGCAACACACAATAAACGGTCAAAAATTATTATTTTAAGCAACCAAATACCTTCTGTTGTATGTCTCTTGCTTCACCAACCAAAACCAATAGACACGGATGGAGGGATTTATTTGCTTCTTTTTTGTTCGCAAAGGAGCCGCCGCCGCTAAATCAAGTCCCCTCCATTGTTGTTCGGGCGCAGTCTATGGTAGACATTCATACCCATGTATCCATGAAGATGAATATTTGGGGAAAGAAGTTCTGGAATAGTCATCGACCGGTGCCGGGTGACGGTTTATTGTCTATGTTAGGTATGCAGGTAGATTTTCATCGCCTGCGATGTGGTCACGTCGGGGTAATGATTGTACCGCACGACATACCGGTGGGTGCCATGCGTCGGAAGTTCAAGGGTTTGAGTGATGTGATACGTTTGTTGAATCGCTTCTTTAACAAGATGGAGCATGAAGACTTTAGCAATTTCACTCAGATTAATAACATCCTCAATTTATTTGAGGAGCAGATTTATATTACCAACCGGAAGCTCGGTAGTGAAACATTTGTCATTGCCCGCTCCTATGAAGATCTGATGTATGCCAGAAGTAAAGGTAAAATAGTGTTTGTTCATGCTATTGAGGGCTCACATGCATTGGGTCGGAATTTACCACCTGAGGTACTTTATATACCAAGGATTAAAAGAAAGGGCCATCGCCCTGTAGAAGGGGGTATGATAAAGGAAGAAGATTATGCAAAGGGAAAGGAGTTCGATCGGTACCTTGACAATCTTGTTTCCTTGAAGCACCGGGGTGTATGTATGCTAACGCTAGCTTATTTATTCCCGAATGAATTATCTGATTGCGTAGAAGGCATAGCCGAGTATCCGAAAGTGCATAGTTTTCGTTATGACTGGAAATATGATCCCCTTGATGCTCAAATGAATGTTGGGTTAAGTCAACTGGGAAAGGCCGTAGTCAGGAAGATGCTGGAGATGGGCATGATCATTGATCTCATGCACAGTACCGATGCTGCCCGAAGGCAGGTGTATGAGCTTCATGATGAATGGATCAAAGTCCATCCCAAAGAAGCAAGACCCATTACTTTTTCACATGGTGGCTCGAGAGCCTTACATGAAAAGTATCACCAAAAAACCGGTGTAACCAAATATGCCCACCACAAATATTATGGTGCAAGCACGGAAGACATTCTGGCTATTGAGCGAAGTGGTGGCGTGATTGGAATCATTATTGAAAGGTGGTGGCTGACAGGAGTGGATACGCGTTTGCCGGAATTCGAGGGCTGGGAAATGACAGGTATTGACTGTGTTATAGAAACCATTTTTGACATCAATGAACAGACCGACAAAAAAGATTTCAGTTGTTTGTCAATTGGAACAGACTTCGATGGCTTTACTGATACACCGCCAGACCTTTACTTATATGAACAAATGGGGAATCTACTGGAAAAAATGCGCGCAAGACTAACAGAGGAGCAGGTCACAAAAATTTTCAGTGGGAATGCACTCAGGATGTTAGCGTTGGGTTGGAAAACGATGTAAAAAAGATGGCTGGTTGCTGAAAAAGAAAAAAATGCAGGAAATAAAACTTGACCTATTCTATTGAGCCCTATGAATTCATGGATATTATTACATACACATTCCGTCATTGCTTTTATTATTGCAGTTACTCAGTTGGGAATGACGTGGTTTCTGCTTAAGAGCAGGGCTAAAATACCCATTCGGAAATGGCTGATTCTAAATTACATCGCTTCCTCTATCTGGTACCTTGATCAGATGATTCGCTTTAGTCTTTACCCCGGCACAGAGGGCTCCTTGTTTTATAAAATTGAAACTGTATTTCTTTATGGTCCTGTGTTGGTAGCTCAAATGCTTGCCAACCTCCAGATATACTACCAATTCATTGAGCCCAAATTTGATCGGGAAAGGAAATGGGTGATGATAATTCTCGTTCCCTTCTCAGTTTTTTTGGTAGCACTGATTGGCTGGAATGAATTCTATAACAACAGTGATACCTATGTCTTTCAGGTTACATCGTTTTTCTGGGGTATCGTTGCCAACGTGGCTACTTTTTTGATTGCAATCAGAAAGGCTTTTATATTCCGGGAGTCAAATACCACTGCTTATCATGCGCATCTGATTCTGGCAGGTGTGAGCACCAGCTTTTTTTCCCTTGCCATCATTTGTGTCATTTTTGGTCTTTTCTCAGTTGTTGGGTATTGGACGTATTTCATTTTTGTCTGGGTAGGAGAAATCTGTCTTATGATTACCTATCTGTATTTCTCAGAAGTATTTGTAAGCTTCCAAGTTAAAATTACCGGCTATAGTGTTGTCTCGGTTGTATTGTTTCTGACGATTTGTGCCTTGATTTTTTTTCCGCCTACCCTGCCCAATGAATTAGAGAAGCGATTGGCCCAGCAAGAGGGGTTAAAAAAGATTTTCATCGTTTTTTTCAGTGCCACAGGTATCATCATCTTTTTTTTACCATCGCTGTTGAGAAGGACCCTGACTAACCCGCTCAAGCAAGTGCTTCGTGCCATAAGAAAGGTCAACAGCGACAACTTGAATGTACAGGTGCCCGTAAAGTACCAGGATGAAATCGGCTTGCTGACTACAAATTTTAATATGATGACGGCTACCCTGCGTCATGCCAAAGTCAGGTTAGAAGAATATACACGGGTATTGGGTGAATTGTACAACAACCAACAAAAAGTACAGGAACAAACCCTGAACCATGTCAGCCAGGAAATACATGACAATGTAGGGCAACTTCTTAGTCTGGTTCGCATGCAGTTAAATCAGGTGGCCGAAAAGGGCGGAGCGGAAAATCAGCTTATTATTGATGCTCAGGAGAACATCGGTCGCGCCATGCGTGACCTGCGTGATATGGCCAGGGGCATGAGCAGCGACAGGATTAAATTACTGGGTTTATTCGGCTCTGTTGAACAGGAAGCCCAGCGAATACAAAATTCCGGGGCCTGCGAGGTAATTACGTATTGTGAAGGAAATGTACAGTCATTGGATCACCAGCGGGAGATCATCTTATTCCGCGTTATTCAGGAAAGCCTGCAAAATGTTTTCAAGCATGCCAGGGCCAGCCGCATTGATATCTTCTTTTATTTTCACCCCGACCGGTTAAAAATTGAAGTCATAGATAATGGGGCGGGGTTCCTGCCAGAAAAACAAGGCAAGTCCGGCGGCTTGGGACTGATGAATATGAAAAACCGGGTTCAACTGGCTGGCGGTGAACTAAGCGTGGAAACAAAAGAAGGGGAAGGCACCAAGGTTTCCATTCTTATTCCCCTGATATAATTGTTCGTCACCCGTACGATAAATTATTTTTTCTTCAAACATGGTTTGTAATTCATCTGCTGTAGCTACTTTTTCTGTGGGAACGGGCAGCAGATTTCTATCCAGAAAAATCAGCGGTATGGACTTTAAAAAGCAGGTTACGCACTTGCTTTCCGTCTGATAATTTCGTACTTTGCAGTAGGCACTCATCAAAATCTTTTTTATGAAATTTTTTCCTTCTTTTTCCGGTTTATTTCTTGCCTGCTTGTTATTCATCGGCTGTGCTCAGCGGGCCTATCATCAACACGATGACGCCTATGACATCTCAGGGGTTTCTTCTTATGCGTGGGCAGATGCAGATGATGATAAAAATTATGAGACAAAACGGTTGAATGCGAATAGCATCAGAGATACCAAAATCAAAAGAACCATTGATAAATATCTCCAGGAACATGGTTGGAAGATGAACACGGCTAATCCTGATGTGTATCTGGTATTTGATGTGGTAGTCGACCAGTCACAGCAGAACGTGAACGTTCCCGTTTATTCCCAGCCCATGACCCGTTGGTATTACAATCCGGCTGCCCGTCGTTGGGTACCAATTTTTTATCCTTCCAATCTGGTTGGCTTTAATACAGCCACGCGTCAGGTGCGGGAAGGTACCCTTACCCTCAGCATGATGAATCCGGTAAACGATAAAGCGATCTGGCAGGGGTGGACCACTTCCGAGATCTATGGAAAGAAGATTTCTGATGAAAAGATTGATCGGGATGTTCGAGCCATCATCAAAGAGTTGAAGAAATATTGATTGCTTGTTTAAGACATTCTTTTGACAAAATATTATCATGATGCGATACCCTGTTGTTTGTTTGCTATTGTGTGCGGGCTTTTTGTATTCTTGTAAGCAAGAAGAAAAGTTTGCTCCTAAATTCAAGCTGCAGCCAGCACCCCGTGTAACCTTCAACTCTTTTGTGGACTGCAATATGGCGGAGGTATGGGTTGGCGATACTTTTCGGATTTTTCCCGGAAAATATGGCGAAGATCCTTTATGGGGTTATGCCCGTGATTTGAAATATGCCGATGGGCTCAATCCGGAAGCAGTTTTCTCCTACCCAAGAGATAAGTTCACCAATCCTTCCATGCCCCTCAATGCCCCCATTGGTCAACCCGGATTACACGGTGCCGTTTGGTTTGAAACAGTGTACCAGGATAAAAAAGATATTTCCGGTAAAACGCTGTATGGAATTTATCACAATGAAAATTATCCCGAGACCCTGCCGTATGATAGCATCACCGGTCAGGGCTACCATAATAAAAGATGGCCACAGGGGCTTACGGGCCCTGAGAGCCCAGCTGCTGTTTGTCGCATCGGCGTTATGAAATCAACAGATGGAGGAAAGAGCTGGGAGAACAAGGGACTTTTTATTGAAGACCTGGATCCACGCATGATATTAAAGCCGCAGAATAGTTCCAACACTTTTGCCGGGGGGGTTGGTGACCCCTCTGCCGTTGCCAGTGGTGATTATCTATATCTTTTTTATGGGGAGTATGGTTATCCCGGTATATATGATTCAGCCACCTATGATGCCCGGAAAGAGTGGAGCGGACAATGTATCAGTATTGCACGTATACGCCTCAGTGACCTTGATGCCCCGGAGGGAAAAGCCCGCCGATGGGATGGCAAGGCATTTACTCAATCACATAATGGTATTGGCCAGCCGGTAAAGGCTTTGCAGATAGATAACGATAAGGGGGGAGGTCCCGCTTCTTCTCCCGGAGGAGGCTTTCACTGGGGGCCATCTGTCAGCTGGAATACTTACCTCAATTGCTGGGTGATGCTGATGGGGCATGTAGAAGGAAAATCATGGCGGGGAGACAAGATCTATATTTCTTTTAACCCTCATAAAGACCTGGGTGAAGGTGCCAATAGCCAGGACTGGACGAAGCCGGAATTGCTGTTTCAGAAACCGGGATATATATTATGGTATCCGTCATTGCAGCCGCTGAATGAGCCGGAAAGCATCCGCGAAAAATATACTTGTGTTCGGTTGGGAAAAAGAGCCCGCTTTTATGTGAAGCGCATCAAACCCGGCGATGACTATTATGCTTCCGAGCACATCATCGAATTTGAGCGTTGACCTGTTGATGCTAACTTTTTGAAGAGGAGAGTTCCCTATCAGACAGAAAATTCCACTACCATCTTCCCCCCAAGCAAACACCTATGCGCAGGTAACCACCATCATAACTATCTCCAAATAGTCTTCCCCCACCTAGAAAAACTTCGCCGATCAATCGGTTCCTGTTCTCCAGTTTCACGCCGATAGCAGAACCCAGGCCGTAGTATACTCCGGAGTTGTATTGAACCGGAGGACGTGGCCAGACTGACCAGTTATAATTTGGCTGTTGTTCAAATGAAAACCCCATGTTCCCTTCAATAAAAAATCCGGAGGCATATTTTTTTCCAAAGTACATACGATAGTAAGGTAGTACTAAGGCTCGCGTGGCCATCAACTCTTTATTTTCAGCGGCCACGCTTATTGCCAATCCCAGGCCGCTGTTTTCATTCAATAAACGTTCATAATTCAATTCAGGTAATCCCAACAGACCCGAAAACAGGTTGACCCGCATTTCATTTTTTTTGGGTTGAGCCATCTTGTCGTTGTTCATGTTTTGACTAACTGCCTGTAATGGCAAAAACAACACAAGCATAGAATAGATGACCAGCTGTCTGGGAAATGACATAAGCATTGATTTAGTTATACAAATTAATAAGAATTTTTTTAAATGTTTTGTTAATCCATGATTAAATAAGTGTATGAGTGTTTCGCTACCAATATTCCCCTGGATAACTGAACCGGTTGATTGAGATGAGCGAGGATAGAACATGAAAGCAGTACAACAAAAAATGTAGCAAGGCAGCATGCTCCGATATCTTCCTTCAATACAGTAAATGTTTTTTAGCAGTGTCTTTCCATCCAGCCCTATGCACATAGGGAACAAAGAAAATGGTTAGGACTGCCTGGTGTCTGTACTTCACAAAAAAAATTTTTTTCTGCGCCTGGTGGGCATAAGCAGTAAAAAACCATTTCCCTGTATTGTCAACAGCCTGGTGCTGATATGGCACTTTATATACCTTTAAATCTGCCTGGTGCTCATAGGGAGCCACCCATACTTTTATATCCGCCTGTGAAGGATAATTGACAGCAAAAACCCTTTGAGAGTTCACTTCAGAAAAAATCAAACCTAAACAAACAGCAGTTAATACGTACTTCCGCATAATCTACAATAGTTGGGAACTACTTCCCGGAAGAAAGGGGTAAAAACGAAAAAGCCCTTGAGTTAAGGGCTTCTTTAGTTTACAGCATTTTACGAATTACATCTACCAGCTCTCCCTTGGTAATGGGAACACCCATTACCTTGTTGAATGCCTTGGCATCAATCAGGTATTCATCGCGTATAATCTTGATCAGTTGTCCGTTGTTGATTTCAGGAATCAGCACGTGATCAAAGTTTTTCAAGATCTCACCCAGGTTCGATGGGAAGGGGCGCAGATAACGAAGGTGGGCATGACTCACCGGGTAACCTTCCTCCAATAATTGCAGCACCGCACTCTTGATGGCTCCGAAGGTTGAACCCCATCCAAGCACCAATACCTTGCCTTTTTCCGGACCACATTCCAGCTCCTGTTTAGGAATGTAAAGAGCGATCTTATCTACCTTACCCTGGCGAATATTCACCATATGCTGGTGGTTCTCCGGATCATAGCTGATGTTACCGGTAATGTCTTGTTTCTCGATTCCACCGATACGATGTTCTAGTCCTGGCGTTCCCGGAATGGCCCAGGAACGTGCTAGTTTCTCATCCCTGCGATAGGGTTGGAATTTAGGCTCATCGGCATCCAGTCCTTTTTTGAAATTAACTTTTATCTCAGGCAGGTCGGCAGATTGCGGGAAGCGCCAGGGTTCAGCACCATTCGCGATATAACCATCGCTCAGCAAGATAACAGGAGTCATGTGTTGTACCGATATCCGTACGGCCTCATAAGCCATGTTAAAACAATCGCTGGGGGTTGAACAGGCAATTACGGGCATCGGACATTCTCCGTTTCTGCCATAGTAAGCCTGCAACAGATCACTTTGCTCTGTTTTGGTGGGCAATCCGGTTGAAGGACCGCCTCGTTGAATGTTGATCACCACCAGT
>Ga0208853_1000452_pt1 | contig 12566 bp, 8 predicted proteins | sample LakMenEpi03Oct11_FD_150667 | JGI IMG/M metagenome (GOLD analysis project Ga0208853, IMG submission 150667) | Freshwater microbial communities from Lake Mendota, WI - 03OCT2011 deep hole epilimnion (SPAdes) | ecosystem: Environmental > Aquatic > Freshwater > Lake > Epilimnion/Euphotic zone ... | reverse complement strand
ACTGCCCAGTAGCATCGTGACGGAAGACATACGAGGTATCATCCATTGTCACAGCCAGTGGAGCGATGGCTCCGATACCCTGGAAACCATGGCGAAAGCAGCCTGCAATATGGGATTGGAATACCTGGTAATCAGTGACCACTCGCGGTCTGCCTTTTATGCGAACGGACTACAAGCAGATCGTGTTATGGCCCAACACCGTGAAATCGAAAAGCTGAATATCGCCCTGGCACCGTTTACCATCTTTAAAAGTATTGAAAGTGATGTGCTGAGTGATGGCGCCCTTGATTACCCTGCAGAAGTACTCGCACAATTCGATCTGATCATCGCATCCATCCACTCTAACCTAAAGATGCCGCAGGAGAAAGCCATGCACCGACTCCTCACCGCCGTAGCCAATCCTTTTACTTCTATACTTGGACATCCCACGGGCAGACTGCTATTGAGCCGTAGTGGCTATCCGGTCGATCATGAACGTTTGCTGCATGCGTGTGCTGAACATAAAGTGGTCATCGAACTCAATGCCCACCCACGTCGATTGGATCTGGACTGGCGCTGGATCGAAAAAGCACAGGAATTAGGTGTACTAATATCCATCAATCCCGATGCCCACAATATTGCCGGACTGAAGGATATCCGTTATGGTGTATTGGTGGCGCAAAAAGCCGGACTCCCCGCTTCCGGTAACCTCAGCAGTCGCTCCCTCAGCGATATGCGGAACTTCATAGCTGAACAACAGAAAAAACGACCCTAACTTATTCAGGCTAGTTAAGACGCGGCCACTCCATGAAAAAAGTAGTACCCCTGCCCCACTCCGTTTCGAATCGAATCTGACCACCCGCCTGCTCTACAATCCGTTTACAGATGGCCAATCCCAAACCGGTGCCACCTGTCTTGGTCGTAAAGTTGGGGGTGAAGATGCGATGGGTCAACTCTGGTGCAATCCCCCCTGATAGATCAGCAAAACTTACTGTCACGCTTTCCGCTGTGGCATCCAGATGAATGCTGATAGCGGCTACTTCACTTTCATTGCCTGCCTGAATAGCATTGATCAGTAAATTGGTGAACAAGCGATCCAGGTGTCCTTCATCACCTAGCATCCCTACCGGCTCCTCCGGCAGGAAAAGACGGATGCGACAATTATCGGATAACTCATACAGCTGTGCCCATTTACGAATCACTTCACCCATATCTAATTGCACCGGTCGCGCCAAACTGATTTGTGCATATTGAGCAAAATCACCGGCGATACGCGAAAGCTGGTCAATTTGCGTAATCAGGGTAGCATTGGTTTTTCGGTAGAGTTCCGGTAGCCGCGGGTCATTGCGCTGCAAGGCTTCCTGCAAGTACTGAATACTCAGCTTCATGGGTGTCAGCGGATTCTTGATCTCATGCGCTACCTGCCGCGCCATCTCCCGCCAGGCCACTTCCCTTTCTGTAACGGCAAGTGCACTGGCACTTGCTTCCAGCTTCCGCACCATCTTATTGTATTCAGAGATCAACAGGCCCAATTCATCGTTGCGGTTCCACTCAAGGGTCTCATTCACTTTTCCTAAACTGATCTGCTGCATTTTACGCGTGATCAGGTCAAACGAATCGGTGATGCGGCCGGTAAAGTAGAAGGCGATGATACCTGCTATCAGGAAGATAAATGCATTCAGGTTGAGGATGGCAGCCAGAAAACCGGAGATCTCCTGGTTCAATTCAGCCTGGGTATTGAGGTAAGGAATGTTCAGATAGGCATAGGTAGTTCCTGCAGCATCCGAGAGGGGTTGATACACACTCAGGTAACGGAAGGCACCGATGGTTTCTGTCTGCAGATAGCGAATGCTCTTCTTCTTGGTGAGGTGCTGAAATGCGTCGGCATTCATCTTTTCACTGAGCAGCTTCTTATTGTAGATATATGGTTGTGTAGAAATGAGCAGATTACCACCTGTGCTGTAATAATTGATGTCGGCATTGTGTTGCTCCGATATTTCAGTGATAACACGTTGCATCTCATTCCCAAAGCCACCGGGTGTTCCTTGTAGCTCGATGCTTTCCAGACTGCTGGCACGGGAGTTGATCTCATTTGCCATCACCTGAATGGCCCTGGCCAGCCGCTCCTCATTGTTCAGGTTAAACCGACTGATGAATAAAGTGATGGTAGTTACACTGATAACGATAAATGAAAAGATACTGATGAAAATGATGATAGATTGTAGTTGAGACCGAATCTTGATTTGAAACAGTGATTGCAGTTGTTTGCGGCGGAAACCTGTGCTGAATAACAATGCCGCCTGATCAAATACGAATGATATGAAAAGGAAGGCACAGAATAAATAGGCGAAGAGGGTGATCAATTCACGCAGGGTATTGTTTTTTCGCACAATCATTACCTGCTTATCCGGACCATCGCGTAGCCAGAGTTCTGTAAATCCATCTGCTGCCTTACGAATGATATCATAGCCTTGCTTCCGCTCTACACCCGGTGTCGAGGTAAACGGATATATACCATAATGATCGGTGATTTGACCCCGCTTATAAACGCCATAAGCATAACCTGCAGCCGGATCTGTAAGCGGATCAACCACCTGGTTAAATAATTCGGGATAAAGTGACTCACTCTTATATCGCTTGGCAGTAATTAGCACATATACATATCCGGCTATATTGTCACCGGAAATAATGGTTTTCCTGAAAGCATAACTGAAGACACGGTTACCGGTTTCCGCCGTATAGAGTGCCTCCATATCGGTTGGCGCTGCATGCAGTTCAATCAGCGTATCGAGGTCGAGACAACGGGTGGTATCATCATTGAACAGTGGCTGGCGAACCGTATTAAACGTTAAGATGCGGGTATCAAACTTATTCAGGTAGCCGGAAAAGTTTTGTCGGGTAAGACTATCCTTCAGCATTTTATTCTCCTGCTCGCCGCGTGAAAAACGATAAAAGTTTTCCTCCAGCCAGCGGTCATCAAAATTAGTGGCGGCAATACTGAGCAGGTTCTCCCCGAAGGGGTCAGATTGTTGCACCAGTCGCTCAGCCATTTTTTCTCGCTGCTGCCATTCCACCTGGCGAAAACGAAACATCACGAGTGAAGCTACCGAGAGGGCAAAAAACATCACCCAAAAAATATAAAACGGGGAAGCAGATAATCCCTTTAGAAATTCTTGCCTTCGCAGATGAACCAATAATATATAGAGTATGATCCAGCCGGTAATGCCTGCGTAGAGAAGCACCAGGGAAGTTTCATGTAAAAGCAGGGTGACCAGTCCACCGGTAAGCAGAATAATCGGCAGTTGCCAATAGAGGGGCACAGATAAGCGCAACAGAGGCAGCAAAAAAATCTCAGAGAGGTGATAAAAAATCAGTACCAGTAAACAGAGTACGATGAAACTGATGAAACTGAAAACCGAGAGAGAGAAGAAGTTGGTTACATCGAAAGATATTTTCGCATCATCGACCAGACTGCTCACTATGTTCGCCAGTAGGAGTCCACTCAGGGTGAGCAACACTATATTCATTACGATCAATACAGGCTGTGGCCAGCGGGAAGTAGTGGCTGGACGAAAGAGGCGACGGGTGCGATAAAAACGCAGCAACCAATAAACGAGGGCAGCATTCACGAGAAGGTCACCCAGGGATGGATGAATGATATTGGAAGCATATATGGCCGGATCGAAGAGCGGTATCTTGGAAAAATCAAAGGGTACGTGAAAGCGATAGGTCAGCAGGCGCAGAAAGATGACGGATCCCAGCAGAAAGAGAAATCCATTGGTAAATGAAAACATCCGTACCCATTCAGAAGCAATATTGTGCAGAAATGCCAGCAGGCAAATGATCGCCAGCAAACGCAGCAAGATGGTAATCGTATCATACTGTATGAATTCGCGACCGGTCTTCAACAGGATACGGAAAAGTGGTTGTCCCAACTCGGTCGTCACTTCAATCGAGCCCGGTGCATCGCTGATGGTATATTGCTCTTCCAGGTGTTCAAATCCTGCAAAGTCGGTATGCAGGTATTTGTTATCCATAAAATAATGCCAGCGTACGGGCACCAGTGCTAATAAGGTATAAGTAGTTCCTTTGTGGGCAACTTGCTTTCGAATGAGCTGAAAGTCACCATTACGATGGGTGACGAAATGGATACCGGCAGATAAGTTGAGTTCCGGCGGATCAACATAGATGCGATTGGTATTCCAATACAGCAGACGGGCATTTTGCTGACTGGCATTTCCCTCATATAAAAATATACCGGTCTCATTGTTAGACGGATTGGGAACCGGCTGATTGGAAGCAAGCAAATGCGACAACTGTTCGGTATTTGCTGCCAATGCCTCGATGGACTTATTCTCTTCAGATAAGCGCTTTTCAAGGGATGTTTTCACCTTGGCAGGTGAAGAACGATAGCTCCAGTAGTTGGTAAAAAGAAATGAGAGGGTATACAGCCAGGCGGCGGTAATCAGCAGGTAACCACTTTGGTACACGAATGATTTCCAGACCTTGTTCACGTGTGCTGTTTACTTTTATTCCATAGTTCATCCATCTCCTGCAGCGTCATGCTGTGCAGGCTTCGACATTCAGCTGCAGCAGCCGCTTCCATCCATTGAAAGCGACGCATGAATTTCTGGTTGGTGCGTTCCAATGCCCCTTCCGGATCAACCTGTAAAAAACGGGCATAATTTACCAGGCTGAACAGCAGATCGCCATATTCTTCTTCTATGGCAGCGGGTGCTTCATTGGCAATGGCCTCCTGAAGTTCAGCTGTTTCTTCCTCCACTTTCTTCCAGACATCTGCCCGGTTTTCCCATTCAAAACCCACCTGCCTAGCTTTCTCCTGTATGCGGATGGCTTTTACCAGTGCAGGCAGCGAAACAGGTACCCCACTCAGTACAGATTTTTTGCCTTCCCGCATCTTCAGCTGTTCCCAGTTCTTCTTCACATCTTCTTCATCTTTTACCTGCACATCACCATATACATGCGGATGGCGGCTGATCAGTTTATCGCAGATGCCATTGATAACTTGGTCCATAGTAAATCGTCCCTGCTCCTGGGCAATGCGGGTATAAAAAACAAGGTGCAGCATCAGATCGCCCAATTCTTCCCGAATGCCCTGCCAGTCGTTTTGGGTGATGGCATCGGCCAGTTCATAGGTTTCTTCAATCGTCAGGGGCCGCAAGGTCTGCTCCGTTTGCTTCTTGTCCCAAGGACATTGCTCCCTTAATTCGTCCATGATCTGCAGGAGACGCAGAAAGGCGCCGGCGGCGGGATGATTGGCTTCCATGTATTCGTATTAGTAGCAGGTAAGTTACCTATTCGGTGTGCATTTTATCGGTTTGTTCACTAAAAAATATGCACAAAGCTTTCCGGTAACAAAATTCATACCGAATATTGCACTATATGGGCAACTTGCCTATCTTAATTCCTCTCTATGAAACAATTACTGGCATTGCTGGGTTGTCTGATCACACTGAGTGCGGGTGCACAATATTATTTCAATGATTTGGTTGCCAACCGCCAAACCCATCGCCAATATAATCTGCTGCGCAAATGGAAGGTCCGCTCCTTCTCTGTGGTCGCTTTACCCGATCAAGCGATGGGTAAGGAGGAAGTACTGGTAACACAGGAGATCAGCACCGATGGTAAGCGAGTGGTAATCTATGCCAATGAGACCGGCGGTAAAACCAATCGTACTGTAACGCAATATGAGACAGGCAAACTGGTGCGATCGAATGCCGCTAGGCGGAAAGGTGATGTGACAACCCGCTTTTTCTATGCCCCCAACGGCTTGATACAACGCATTGAAAGTACGACGCGTGATACGGCACTCGACATCAACCAGCTGGAAGTACACACCTATTATTACAAGCAAGATAGCCTGCCTGATGTTGCCTATGTTATCCGCGACAACAGCGATACGGTACGGGTAGAATTTTTGACGGATTCACTGCAACAGGTGGTGGAAGAAAAATGGTGGCGCGGTAATAAGCAACTGGAGCGATACTATTATTATTATGATAACAACCGTCGCCTCACAGATATTGTACGCTTCAATGCAAAGGCGGGTAAGCTACTGCCGGATTATATCTTCAGTTATGATGAGGAAGGACGAACGACCCGCATGATACAAGTACCACGCTTTGGAAATAATTACCTCACCTGGGAATATGGGTACGATGAGAAAGGATTGAAAATCAGTGAAAAGTTCAGCAGCAAAGACCGTCAGCAATCCGGCACCCTGCAATATCGCTATACTTACTGAGCAGGCTCAGGTTCTGCCAATACCGGGGCTGGCTTGTTGGGAATGGTCAGGGTGAAACGGGTTCCCTTGCCTGGCTCTGAAGAAACTTCTATCTTTCCGCGAATGCGATTCAGTGCCTCTTTCACGATATAAAGTCCGATACCTAGTCCGTTTTTAAAATCGGAGCTGCGGAAGAAGATGTCAAAAATTTTATTGAGGTGATCGGGCACGATTCCGACGCCATTATCACTTATCTGCACCAGGGCTTCTTTTTCATTCACTTCGGCATCCACTCGCACAACGGGGTTCTCTTCATTCGGACGTTGGTATTTTACGGCATTCGATACCAGGTTGTTGATAATGAGTGAGAGTCGGAAAGCATCGGTATAAAAGTGTACGTCTTGTTGTACATTGGTAACAAACTGTATGCGTGGGTTCACCATTTGATTCAACTCAATGCTGTCGCGAAAAAGTGAGGAGAATTCAACTTCTTCGATTTCATTTTCCAGGCGGATACCCTTGTAATACTCAATAATTTTATGTATAAATACATCCATCTTCTGCACACAGCCCTCAATCATGTTGAGGTATTTGGGGGCTGCATCCGGTTTGGAATCTATTTTGGCCATGTTCAAGATACCCATGATATTGGCCAAAGGTGAGCGAAGATCGTGGGAAGTACTATATACAAAGCGATTCAGCTCCTCATTCACTCGCTCGAGTTCCTGCATTTTATATTGCAACTGGCGACGTGTATCGAATATCTCATAAGCGTTGATGATGGTATTCTGCAGCTCATTCTGATCCCAAGGCTTTTTAATGTAACGCCAGATCTCGCCTTTATTGATGGCGGCTTCCAGGGCGTTGATATCGGCATACCCGGTGAGGAGTATGCGAATAGGCCCGGGAAAGCGATCCAATACGATGTTGAAAAATTCCACCCCCGTCATTTTCGGCATGCGCTGATCGGCGATGATCACTTCCACCTGATTCTGTTCCAGAATTTGAAGTCCTTCAGCGGCAGTAGAAGCGATCAGTATTTCAAAATGACGACGAAATGCCGCCTGAAATGACAGTAGGTTATTTAATTCATCATCTACATATAGTACGCGGATGATATGGGATTCGCCGTTTGGAGACATTCCGTTTATTTATTGATGGCGGCGGGCAATTGATAATTGAGTGTGATAACAAATTCAGCTCCGTTACCGGGTGATGAAATCACGTCGATCTTACCATAGTGCATGAATATAATCTTATACACGATAGAAAGACCTAAACCGGTGCCCTCTCCTACTTCCTTCGTGGTGAAGAAGGGGTCAAAAATTTTCCGTTTCACTTCGTCGCTCATTCCTACGCCGGTATCTTTGATATGCAGTTCCAGCATACCATCTGCATCACGCGAGAAGATGCGGATATAATTTTTCTCGTTCCGTTGTCCTTTCAATTTAATGGCATGAATGGCGTTGCTGATGATGTTCATGAATACCTGGTTCAGTTTACCGGGGAAACATTCAATCACTCCATCGGCCTGATAATCTTTCTCGATGATGATGTTTTCATTCAGCATATTGCGCAGCAGTACGATCGTTGAATCCAGACCCTCGTAAATATTAACTGTCTTAATCTCTCCTTCATCCAGGCGGCTGAAGGTTCGAAGGCCTTTTACTATCTCTACGGTTCGTTCTGCTCCATCGCGTATACCACTTACCAGGTTATCTACCTCAGATTTAAGGTAACTAACATCGATTTTATCTTTCAGCTTTTTAACTTCTTTCAGTTTATCGGGCATCTCATCGGGCGACATGGTATGCAGTGGTTCATACGCATCGATGATACTGATCAGGTCGTCTATGTCCATGCGCAGCGGACCGATATTGGATTTCACGAAGTTGATCGGGTTATTGATTTCATGGGCTATACCGGCGGTCAGCTGACCCAGTGAAGCCATTTTCTCTGCATCTACCAACTGAATCTGGGCATCTTTCAGTTCTTCCATAGCACCATGGAGGCTTTCATTTGATTTCAGTAACTCATCCGTACGCTCCGACACTTTCTTCTCCAGCATAGCATTCTGGTTGATGATGAGTTTTTCATTCTCCTTCAGGGTGCGTAAACTTTCGGCCTGTGACAATTCTTTCTCACGGCGCAGGTTATTGATCTTATCAGCGAGGGCAATGGCCAGTAGGGCTACTTCAAAGCTGGAGCCCACATAGAGACTATAGGTAGTGAAATTGTTATAAGGTAGAATGGCCAGGTTACGCAGAATCAGTATCAGGAAGGCAAAGAGGAAGAATATCCAGGCGATGATGTAAAAAATCGCCGGACGATAGCGCTGTCGTACCAGATAGATACAAGTACCTAAAATTGTAAGTACAACCAGAATACCGTTGATATTCAGAATATGGTAGGAAATAGACAGATAAGGGGTAAACAGACAGATGGCCATTCCGATGAAATAGATGGCTATCAGTGCCTGCAATATGCGGTGATAGCGCATGCTGTTAACGGATGTTTGCAGGAATTGCATGCTAAACAATAAGCCGGAAATAGATGAGAGAGACGAAGTAACAACAACTGCATATCTATTCAGGGCCGGATAATCAGGCCAGAGATAGCGGAACTCATAGCCAGCCAGTGTAGATTGTGCCAGGGTGAGGAAGAAAATATAAAAAATATAGAGCAGGTAGTTGCGGTCGCGGGTGGCAGAGAAAATAAACAGGTTATAGAGGAACATCACCAGCATCACCCCCATATAAATACCGATCACCATCGTTTGGGTGGTAACGGTTTCGGTCAGTGATTCACTGGTGTGTATCGATGCAGGAATAATGATGGGGTGTTCACTGTTGATGTGCAGGAGGTAGCTGGCACTGCTGCCGGCAGGTAAGTGCAGGTTAAAGATGAAGTGGGTATTCTTGCGTTGTATGGAATCGCTGACAACGGCATTTCCATCACGGGAGATCAAAACTGCTTTCCCGGAATCAATGCGGTACAGCGATATCACACTCATATTGGAATAGGCGATATCGAGGAACAAAGAGTTAGATGCCGACTGGTTCGATACATCCATGCGGAACCAGACGTTTTTAATATCCAGCTGAAAAACCGGAATCTGGTTATTCGTACGGGTAAATTTTCCCTGCTGCAGCACATCCGCTGCAGTCATTTTATTCGTTGCATCTGTCAGGAATTCAACATTCTCTGCGAGTACGACGTTTTGGCGATCGCCGGTAATTTGTATTTGAGGTTGTTGTGCAGCAAGCTGCGTCAGCGGTAGCAAAAAACACAGAAAGGCCAATAAATATTGGCCTAAAAATAGGTGGCGGAATGAAGTATCCTTGCAGCCACCTTTGATTTTTGTCTGCAGATTACCATACATAGGGGATAATCATTTTAGTTTTTTTCTTATACTCAATATACCGATCTTGAAATTTTCCGATCAATTCACGTTCTTCAATGCCAATGCGAACATAGTAGGCAAGACTCATGGCGATGAAGGCAATGATAAACCCTATCCAGCTATTTAAGATCATCGAACTAGATAAGATAGCCAAGAATGCACCGGTGTAGCTGGGATGACGAACGATCTGATAAGGTCCGCCTTGAATCAACTGGTGGTCATCTTTAATTTGTACGGTAGCAGTGAAGAATTTCCCCAATGTATTCACGGCCCAGGCGCGGAAATAGATACCGAAAAGCAGGGTGCAGATTCCGGCGAATGTGATCCAGTTAAATGCATCGTGCTTATCATGAAAATAGGCCCAATCCACAATGGGTGCAATAACGCCGAGTGCCGACATGGCCAAGATCAGGATCACCGAAAAGCGATCGCTGCTCTGCTTTTCATTGGTTTCTTCGACTGATACGGGTGGCTGTGTCAGCCACATGGCGATGCTGCCTGCAATCATCAGCAGAATTTTCCAGTCTATAATAAGAGCGGGCTTTCCCAATAAGGGAATAACAATCATCAGCAGATTACTCAATGAAGCCAAAACGACTTTTCTCATGTCAACTATTTTTTGGCTGTAAGATGATAGGGTTCATACTGAATATGAAACTCCTTCGGATCATCTATCTGAAGTCTCAGGTTGTAGTGAATGTTGATATAACTTTCTTTAAAGGGAGATTTTTCCTTTGAGATGTGTTCAAGGTTCTCACGGAGGAAAACGATTTTTTCTTTTTCCCGGGGGTGGGTGGTGGCCAGGTCAGCAACGTTCTCAGAGAAAACGGCGGTGGCCAACAGGTCGATTTTGGGGTAATAGAAAGTACCATTGTTCCCTACGGTGGTAAGAATTTGACCGCCGATCCAGTCTTTAAACCGTACGGTGGTAGGTGAACAAAGGGTAAAGAAGGTATTGATACCGATTTGTGTGGCCAGGGCGACCGCTACGCGGGAAGGGAATAGACTTCCGATACCGAAACCGGCTACCTCTTTAGAGTTCCAGAGGCCGGATAATTCTGCTGCACCTGTTTGTGCATGTTCGCGCACAATATCATAGATGCGTGGGTCCATTTTACCGGTGGCATCTTCGATGGGCAGGGGGTGAATGCCATCAGCTATTTGAATACGAGCACCGCCAAATAATTTTGAGCCATCCAGTTTTTCCACCACAATCACGAACATAGAACGACGATACATCCAGTCGTTGGTATTAGAAGTGATGTTCTCGATACCGTAAATAGAAAGTACCCTTCTGTGTCCTTCAATAAACTTCAAACAAGATTCCGGATCATCCGTCGCTCGGAAAACCCTGATTCTTATCTCTTCATCAATGGGGAGAAAACTGCTCATTACTCGCTGAATTTAATAAATTTAGTGGAATTTTAGGTGATTTTTTCAATTTTTTGGTCGGGGAACCAATCTTTTGATTTAATTTTATATTGTAACGCAAAATAATGATTAATAGTATGGAAGAAAAAAATATCAATGTATTATATATTGATGACGAACCGAATAACATTAATTCGTTCAAAGCTTCCTTCCGCAGGGTTTTCAACGTTTTTACCGCCGAATCCGCTGAGGAGGGTCGTAAAATATTGAATGCCGAGGAAATTCATGTTATTTTGAGTGACCAGCGGATGCCAAAAGAGACTGGTATTGAGTTTTTTCAATCTATATTGGAATCCCACCCCGACCCTATCCGGATTTTGATTACCGGATATACGGATATTAATGCCGTAATTGATGCCATCAACGTGGGGAATGTCTACAAATACCTTACGAAGCCCTGGAATGAAGATGATATCAAGAACTTTATCATTAAGGCCTTTGAGGTGGTAGATCTGCGTCAGAAGAACCGCGAATTAACGGAGCGGTTGATTGATGCCAATACCAAGCTTGAGTTCCTCGCCCGGCAGGGGTTGCTTTCCTAAAATTTTTTGTTTCCCGGAGGAAAAATACAGTTCATTGATTCCCATGCGGGAATTACACAATGATCAGCATTCCCCTTTACTTGTTAAGTTGCCCCCCCGATACAGATAGGGTTTCATCTTCTGCACTTCCATTTTTCTGACGACTGTCAGCACTCAATATTTTCTGTTGAGGAATATCTGTATTGATTAGTTTTGTTACTATAGTAGCCACTTCCTTCAACCAGGTGGTTTGGGAATGCTGTAATTCTCCCAGGGGGTCGATGTCGGGTCCCAGCATGGCATTCCAAATCTCTCCTGAACCTTTTACCCAGAAACCATGTGTACCCCATTTCTTTGGGCTGCTTCCTCTTCCATGGTCAGTGGTGATAATGAAGGTGGTATTATTTCTATAAAATGGGTCTGATTGCACATAATACCAGAGATCGCCCAACAATTGATCAAATTGATGCGCCTTCATCAGGTATTGATCGTAGTTACCACGATGGGCATATTCGTCGGTTTCTCCCATTCCCAAAAAAAGTACTTTCGGATGGTGTTGTTGCAGATAGTTTTTTGCTGCTACATAGGTAAGCAGGTCATTGCGGGTGTGTTCTATCGGCAGGGATGACTGCACCTGGTTAATGAGGATACCCATAGGATCGTTCTCTTCTTGCACCTTTTCATACCCTGCATTTACCGGTATCATAGATTCTTTTTCACGAAGTATATAAGGTAATATGTTCCAGGAACAAAAGGCAACTACTTTTCCTGCATACGCCTGGCGATGGTTGGCTATTTCCAGTACGGTCGGACGACGGCTTTTCACCGCCCAATTGGGATTAAGGCGACTGGGTGGCGCACCGGTAAGCATTTCCTGATACCCCGGATAGGAAATCTTGTAGAAATTGGCAACGTTCACTTTATTTTGGTAGTTTCTATTGCCGGAGAGTTGGCCCTGACGGGCAATAACTTGCCAGAAAAAGGGAAG
>Ga0208853_1000450_pt1 | contig 12626 bp, 10 predicted proteins | sample LakMenEpi03Oct11_FD_150667 | JGI IMG/M metagenome (GOLD analysis project Ga0208853, IMG submission 150667) | Freshwater microbial communities from Lake Mendota, WI - 03OCT2011 deep hole epilimnion (SPAdes) | ecosystem: Environmental > Aquatic > Freshwater > Lake > Epilimnion/Euphotic zone ... | reverse complement strand
GGCGAAAAATCGGTGCGTGTAGATAAATTCACTTTTCTGAGCAAAACGTTGCGCCCTTTGCCTTTGCCAAAAAAAGATGAAGAAGGAAATGTTCACGATGCTTTTAATGATGCTGAATTGCGTTACCGAATGCGCTATGTAGATTTAGTGGTAAACCCACAAGTGAAAGAAGTTTTTATCAAACGAACAAAATTATTCACCGCTATGCGTAACTTTTTCAACGCTGCCGGTTATATGGAAGTAGAAACTCCAGTATTGCAATCTATTGCTGGTGGTGCTGCGGCACGCCCATTTATAACGCATCACAATGCTTTGGATATGCCTTTGTATTTAAGAATTGCCAACGAATTATACTTAAAAAGGTTAATAGTAGGAGGTTTTGATGGTGTATTTGAGTTTTCTAAAAACTTCCGAAACGAAGGAATGGACAGAACACACAATCCAGAATTTACAGCAATGGAAATTTATGTGGCCTACAAAGACTACAATTGGATGATGGAATTTACCGAGAATTTATTAGAATATTGTGCCAAAGAAGTGAATGGAACCACCGAAGTCACTTTTGGTGAACATAAAATAAACTTCAAAACTCCTTATGCTAGAGTTACTATGACTGATGCCATTAAGCAATTTACTGGCTTTGATATTTCGGGCAAAAGTGAAGCTGAATTATTCGAAGCTGCCAAAAGCATGCACATTGAAGTGGATGAAACCATGGGTAAAGGAAAATTAATCGATGAGATTTTTGGTGCCAAATGTGAAGGCAACTTTATCCAACCGACATTTATTACCGATTATCCAAAAGAAATGTCGCCACTTTGCAAAGAACATCGAGATAATCCTGAATTAACAGAGCGTTTCGAATTGATGGTTTGTGGCAAAGAAGTGGCTAATGCCTATTCTGAATTGAATGACCCAATAGACCAACGCGAACGTTTTGAAGCACAGCTAAAATTAGCAGAACGCGGCGATGACGAAGCGACGCAGTTTATAGATAATGATTTCTTAAGAGCTTTAGAATATGGAATGCCGCCAACATCTGGACTTGGAATTGGTATGGATAGATTAATCATGTTTTTAACCAATAATGCTTCCATTCAAGAAGTGCTGTTTTTTCCTCAAATGCGTCCGGAGAAAAAGCAATTGGATTTAACCGAAGATGAAAAAATAATCATCAGTTTGTTAAAAGCAGAGAACAATCAGTCGCTTGTACAATTGAAAGACAAATCACAATTAAGCGGTAAAAAATGGGATGCTGCCATGAAAGGTCTTGCCAAACATGGACTAACCAAAGTAATTGTAGATGGTGAAAACAAAACGGTAGTTTTAAACTAAAAATAGAAAGGAATTCAATTGAGTTCCTTTTTTTATAATTTTTTGTTAAAGGTTAAACCTTTTCAATTTATCTATGTCCTATTGCAACATAAACTTAAAAACTTTTAAAGATGAAAAAATTAGTTGTAGCATTTTTACTTATTGTTGGAATAACAGCAATGGCACAAGAAAAAGAAATGAAAAGACCTAATGGAGATAAATTTGCCTCGTTAACTCCGGAACAAAAGGTTGAATATCAAGTAAAAAAAATGTCAAAAGACTTGAGTTTAAATGACAAACAAGTAAAAGAAGTGAAAGCTTTAGTAACCAAAGAAGTTGAAAAAAGAAATGCAATAAAAGCTGAAATGAAAGCACTACAGGCAAAACAAAGAATTGAAATGAAAGCTAAAATAGATGAAGAGTATGCAGCCATGAGTAATGAAATGAGAAAAATATTGACTTCTGAACAATTTACAAAATGGGAAAAAATTCATGAGGAAAGAAGAGAAAAAATGAAAGAAAAAATGAAAGAAAAAAGAGAAAACAAAAAAATAAATGCGATTCCTGACGAGAAATAAAAAATAAATTTTGAGTTTACACAAAAATAAATTAGTTTTGAATTTATTATAAACTAAATACTTAAAAAAATGAAAAAATTAATTGCTGTTGTAACCTTACTATTAGCATTTTCAATAAATGCAAATGCACAAGATAAAAGTGAGTTAACCTCAACTGATAAAGGAAAAAAAGAGGCCGCTATGTTAACGGAATTTCTAGGACTAAACGATACTCAAAATGCTGACTTTGCGAGACTTTTTACTCAAAAACACACTGTTCTTGAAGACAAAACATTATCAGCAGAAAGAAAACAAGAATTGACAAGAGTTATGGATGCTAAAATTAGAGCTTCGCTTGATGGAAATCAAATAGAAAAATTAGAAAAAAATCCAGAATTACTAAAGAAGTTAATTAACTAATTACTTTCTGATTTTTAAATAAAAAGTCCCGAAAATTTTCGGGACTTTTTATTTATAGCGTTTTGGCAACTTTATTTACAGCGTTAATCGTATAATCCAAATCTTCATAGGTTAAAGCATCTGTAATAAACCAGGTTTCATAAGCCGATGGGGCTATATAAATTCCTTCATGTAACAACCCGTGAAAGAATTTCTTAAAAGTTTCATTATCGCCATATTTTGCCGTTTGAAAATCAACAACAGGATGAGCATCAAAGTGAACAGAAATCATCGAACCAACTCTGTTTATTGTGAAAATAACTTGGTGCTTTTGGAGCGCTTCCCGAATTCCTTTTTCCAGATATACAGTTTTGGCATCCAATCGATTAAAAATATCCGAATCAGTATTCAATGCTTCGAGCATAGCCAATCCGGCTGCCATGGCCAATGGATTCCCTGACAATGTTCCCGCTTGATACACTGGACCAATTGGTGCCAAATAATTCATAATTTCATTGCGAGCTGCAAATGCTCCTACAGGTAAACCACCACCAATAACTTTCCCAAAACAAACAATATCGGCATTGACATTATACAACTCCTGAACACCACCTTTGGCTAATCGAAAACCAGTCATAACTTCATCAAAAATTAACAAAGTATCATTCTCATCACAAAGCTGGCGAAGCGATTGCAAAAAACCATCCTTTGGTGGAACACAACCCATATTCCCTGCCACTGGTTCAATAATTATGGCTGCTATTTCATTTTTATTCGCTTCAAATAAAGCTTTCACACTTTCCAAATCATTATAATGGGCAAGTAAGGTATCTTTTGCAGTTCCTTGAGTAACTCCAGGACTATTTGGTGTTCCAAATGTACTGGCACCGCTACCCGCTTGAATTAAGAACGAATCAGAATGACCATGATAACAGCCCGCAAACTTTATTATTTTATCTCTTTTTGTAAAACCTCGCGCCAATCGAATGGCACTCATACATGCCTCTGTACCCGAATTCACAAATCGAATTTTATCAATATTGGGAACCATGGAAATGGCTAATGCAGCAATTTTGGTTTCCAATTCTGTTGGCATTCCAAATGAAGTTCCGTTTTTAGCTCTTTCAATGACTGCATCTACAACTGGTGGAAATGCATGCCCTAAAATCATTGGTCCCCAAGAATTAATGTAATCAATCAATCGATTATCATCTTCGTCATACAAATAAGCGCCTTTAGCACTTTTGGCAAAAATTGGAGTTCCACCAACACCTTTGAATGCTCTTACAGGTGAATTGACTCCTCCGGGAATTACTTTTTCAGCTTCAATAAATAATTGACTGCTTCTTTGATAAATCATATCGTAAATGAAATTTTAAAATGAGACTATTTCATTTAACAAGTAAACTTTGACCAAGAGATAAAGTATTGTCTGTTAAATTATTTTTCTTTTTCAATTCTTCAATTGAAATATTAAATTTTTTGGAAATTGAATAAAGTGTGTCTCCTTTAACTACGGTATACATTTCATTATTATTTTCATAGGTAATTGGTTGAGACTTTTCAATTGGAGTATATTCTTTTCCTAAAACTTCAGCATCATACTTGGCTAATTGGTAACGTTCTATTAGCGCAATCAGTTTGTCAGGATATTTGGGATCAGTGGCGTAACCAGCAAGTTTTAATCCATTTGCCCAAGCAGCATAATCATCTTTATCTAACTGAAAAAGAGTGGAATATCTTGGTCTGCTTGTTAAAAAATAGGAATGATCACGAAAAGAATCGCTTGGGTCATCATATTTTCTGAAACATTCATTTTCGGCATCATCAGTATAACTAATGCTTGGTCCTGTCCATTCTTTATGGCATTTTATTCCAAAATGATTATTGGCTTGTATACTCAGCGGACCAGTTCCAGCACCCGATTCCAATATAGCTTGACCTAAGGTAATGCTGGAAGGAATGCCAGTTTTTACCATATTATCTTTGGCTATTTCTTTATATTGTTCAATGTAGGCCAACACCATTTGCGTAGTGACTTTTACTCTTGTCGTTGCTTCTAATACAACAGCTGAGTTGTCTTGATTTGAAACTGATATTTTAGGTTTTTGGGGTTCAGTATCAGATTGCTTTTGACCTGTTGGCTTATAAATTGGTTTTCTAGTCGCCTGTGCTTCTGGAGTTCCAGACTTTCTTGGATCAGGTTTTGAAGTTCTCACCACAGCATTATTTGTGCTACATGATGAAACAAAAATGAGGATAAACAATAAAATAAAATTTTTAATCATGGATGATAATTTCAATTTGTTTTTTTTGTCTTAATAAATTGTTCATTCCAGCAATACCTTGCAATCCGCCGGTATGTATTACTAATATTTTTGAATTATCAGGAAACCAATTTTTTTCTATTAAATCCATAACACCAAAAACCATTTTTCCGGTGTAAATTGGGTCTAATGGTATTTTATATTTCTGATGAAATTCATTTATAAAAACTATTAATTCCTCAGTAACTTTTGCATAACCACCAAAATGGTAATCAGTTATTAATTCCCAATTACTGTTCATAGCAAATTTACGAATATCTTCTCTTAAAAAATCACCTTTTAATGCTGGAAATCCCAAAACTTGTTGACTAGGTTTTGAACAATTAATAATCCCTGAAATTGTTCCTCCAGTTCCGACAGCACAGCAAACATAATCAAAATCTGCATCCTCATTAATTAAAATCTCTTCACAACCTTGAATGGCTAATTCATTTGTCCCGCCTTCGGGCAACAAATAAAAATTTCCAAACTTTTTTTCTAATTTAGTTATAAATTTTGGATTGTTTTTATGGTTGTAATTTTCTCTTGAAACAAACTCAAAAATCATTCCGAAATCTTTCGCTTTTTGGAGTGTTGGATTGTCTGAAATTTTGTCACGCAACTCTTCACCTCTGATGATACCGATAGTTTTAAAACCATGTTCACTTCCTGCAGCTGCAACTGCTAAGATATGATTAGAAAATGCACCGCCAAAAGTCAATAAAGTTTCCTTTTTATCTTTCTTGGCTTGAAGTAAATTGTATTTTAATTTCCTGAATTTATTTCCAGAAACGTGTGGATGAATTTTATCTTCTCGTTTAATAAATAGCGAGTAATTTGGATGTTCTATTTGAATTTTTTGATTGTAAGTTTCCAAAAAATATGTTTTCGCAAAGGTACGAAATACATAATTTTTATGGGATGAAAAGCAATTTAAAAATGCAGTATTTGAAATAATTTTAGTTAGAAGAAACTATAATTTTTTGAACCATTTTTCTATTTTCTGAAGTAAGTACTTCAACTAGATAAACAGAAGACGCCAAACCACTTGTGGAAAATTGATAGCTGTTTTGAGAACCTAACCTTTGCTTGTCAAAAATTTGTTTACCAGTCAAGTCATAAAGTGTCACCGATTTAATTTCTAATAAATTAGGATTTTGTACTGTCACCATTTGATTGGCATTGTTTTGAGAGATCATTAGATTGGATTTAACATCATCATTAGTACTCAAATTTGAATTTTTGAAAGTAATCTCAAATCGGTTGTTGTGTAATCCTATTGGCAAATTAATATCAAAACTAGCATTTTTTATATCATGATAAATACCTGTATTGTTATCGTATAAATAGACATTATCAACGTCAAAATTTACAAATTCATTTACTTTAATGGTAAAAGTAAACATACCATTAGTTGCATTTTTAAAACCAATTGGAAATCTTTTATTTTCATCAAAACTAGTCGTTGAGTGAACATAAAGTTCATTGTTTAAAACCAAATACATGTCTGCAATAATATCAGCTTCTGCTGCAGGAAACTTTGAGTCAGCTAAATCAACTCCATCAATCGCAGTTGGAAGAAAACAAACTGCAATTTGTCTAACTGCTTGGTTATTTAAAGATGTATTTACAATAAAATGCGGTGTAGGACTTTTACTTATTTGTGTATAATCTATTCCTGCGACATTAGGTATATCATCATAAAATCCATAATCTTCATTTTCATTTGAATTTGAATTTCGTTCGAATTGTGAAAAATTTGCAACACTTTCTGTACGATAAACACGATATGAATTTCGCATTTGAACAAAACCATTAGCTATACCTCTTACCATAAAACCTTGACCAATTGGCGAAAATCTTCGCTGGTATATATTGTTAGGATTACTAAAAACAGACCCTTGGTTTCCAGCTACATCGTAGGTATAAAAAGTAGCAGGAGTATATACACTAGTACTTCCATTATAAACCCCATAGCCGCCTCTATATTGTGCTATATTATGAGAATTTACAGTTTTATCTTGTTCCCAAAAAAGTGCAGTACCATCAATGGCATTATTTAAAGGATCAGTTAGAAAAGCATTTAAATCAATAGCAGAAGAATAAGGATTTCCTGTTAAAGTAAAACTATTCAACCCTACATTTATCATTATATTTCCATCATTTGGTTTTCCTCTAAAGTCATACCGTTGTGCGCTTCCAGGATTATTAACTACTGGTTCACCAACATTAGTTGCATCTGATCCACTTGTTCCTTTCATGGTAAATCCTTCTCCAGCTTGTATATCTGTATTAGCTTGTGAATGAACCCATTGAGAATAGTTTGTAGATGACAAAAATCGCCAAATCCAATAGGATGCAATCGCCATTGAACCAGCACTTGAAACGCCATTGAATGAAGCACTAATGATAGCAGGTGTTGAGGCAATATTTGTGGTAGGAACGCTTAACATTGTTATACCAAAAGGTTCATTTCCTGGCGTAGCCGAAGCATTCCCAACTGGTGAACACCAATAGTTATAGGCAAAATTATTGACTGTTCCTTCTTGAAAAACAGATAACCTACCTGTTCCTCTGTTTGCAGAAGCACCCGTGGTACCTTGAAGTAGTTGCCCTTGATTTCTTAGATAAAAATTACTGTTTGTCCCATTCAGTTCAACGGCACCAGTAACATAAACATATGAATTTCTATTGAACACATAACTATTATTGCTTACATAAAGTTGCGCTTGTAAATTAACCGATAAGACAAACATATAAACAAACAGTAACTTCCTCATTTTGAAATAATTTTGACATTTGTAAAAGTAGAAAAATAAACTTAAACAAAAAATAATTATTTTTTTATAAATTTAAGATGATTAAGCAAGACCCTATTGTTTAAAAAGTTAATATCTTTCTCATTTTCATAGGCTTCTCTTTCAAACGAAATGTTTCTATATGCTATTTTCCAATCTCTGTATTGAAAAAAGCGAATTACAAATTCTAAGCCATACCAAATAAAAAAAGGCACAAAAAGCAATTCTAATTGCTGACGAAGATGTATTTTTTCATGATTTAACAACACCAAATCATTTTTACTTTCCTTAAATTTTAAAAAAATAAAGGGAAAAACAGCAATGCTATTAAAACCTCTTGGAATTAAATATTTTAAAACGACTAGTATCATTACTTAGAAAGTCTTTAAATTTGTAGCTATGAATGACCAAAATAACGAAAATAAATTAATTGAAGGCGAAGATTATTATTTGACACCTGAAGGATATCGTTGCTTTACTGAAAAATATCACTTAAAACGTGGCTATTGTTGTAAAAGTGGTTGCCGTCATTGTCCATATGGATTTGACAAAAAAACTGGAACTATCAAAAAGTGATTAGTGACGAGTAAGAATAAATAGCCAACAACAAACTATAAATCATTAACTTAAAATGACATTTCAAGAACAAATAGCACAAGGAATTCCATCCGTTCTCCCAAATCCAAAACCGTATGAAGCAGAAATCAACCATGCTCCAAAACGAAAAGAAATTCTATCGGAGGAAGAAAAAAAGTTAGCCCTAAAAAATGCATTGCGTTATTTTGAACCTCATCATCATGCAACTCTTTTGTCAGAATTCAAAGAAGAATTAGAACAATACGGACGCATCTATATGTATCGTTTTCGCCCCGATTATAAGATGTATGCCCGACCCATTTCCGAATATCCTGGAAAATGCGAACAGGCCAAAGCCATCATGCTCATGATTCAAAATAACTTGGATTATGCGGTGGCGCAACATCCACATGAATTAATTACCTATGGCGGTAATGGGGCCGTTTTTCAAAACTGGGCACAATACCTATTAACCATGAAATATTTAGCTGAAATGACCGACGAGCAAACCTTAGCTATGTATTCCGGTCATCCTATGGGATTATTTCCATCACACGCAGCAGCGCCAAGAGTAGTGGTTACCAACGGAATGGTTATCCCCAATTATTCCAAACCCGACGATTGGGAAAAAATGAATGCCTTAGGTGTCTCCCAATACGGCCAAATGACCGCCGGAAGTTATATGTATATTGGTCCACAAGGTATCGTTCACGGAACCACCATTACCGTTTTAAACGGATTTAGAAAAATAAAAAAATCTCCACGAGGCGGTTTATTCGTTACTTCTGGTTTAGGCGGAATGAGTGGCGCACAACCCAAAGCCGGAAATATTGCAGGGTGTATAACCTTGTGTGCCGAAGTCAATCCGAAAATTACACATATTCGTCACTCACAAGGTTGGATTAATGAAGTAATTGAAAATATAAACCAACTAGTTCCAAGAGTTAAAAAAGCATTAGAAAACAATGAAGTGGTCTCTATAGCTTATCTAGGAAATGTAGTGGATGTTTGGGAACGTTTCGACGAAGAAAATGTGCATATCGATTTGGGTTCCGATCAAACTTCATTACACAATCCTTGGGCTGGCGGTTATTATCCAATGGGATTTACTTTTGAAGAGTCAAATGATTTAATGGCGAACAATCCGGATAAATTCAAAGAAGAAGTTCAAAAAACACTGCGTCGTCATGCGGCAGCCATCAACAAACATACCGAAAAAGGAACGTATTTCTTCGATTATGGAAATGCCTTTTTACTCGAAGCTTCTCGTGCTGGAGCCGATGTTTTTGCTGAAAATCATATCGATTTCAAATACAACAGTTATGTTCAAGACATTATGGGACCCATGTGTTTTGACTATGGTTTTGGGCCATTTCGTTGGGTTTGTGCCTCTGGAAATCCAGAAGACTTAGCCAAAACAGATGAAATTGCTTGTGCTATTTTAGAAGAAATGATGAAAAACTCACCTCCGGAAATACAACAACAAATGGCCGATAATATCCAATGGATAATAGGCGCACAAGAAAATAAATTAGTGGTTGGTTCACAAGCTAGAATTTTGTATGCCGATTCCGAAGGTAGAATAAAAATAGCTGAAGCTTTCAACCAAGCCATTGCACGTGGTGAAATTGGCTACGTCATTTTAGGTCGTGATCATCACGATGTTTCGGGAACTGACTCGCCTTACAGAGAAACATCTAACATCTATGACGGTTCAAGATTTACTGCCGATATGGCCATACAAAATGTCATAGGTGATAGCTTCCGTGGTGCCACTTGGGTTTCGATACACAATGGCGGCGGCGTGGGTTGGGGCGAAGTAATTAATGGAGGATTTGGTATGGTTCTTGATGGTTCTACAACAGCGTCAAAACGCCTAGAATCAATGCTTTTCTGGGATGTGAACAATGGAATTTCTAGAAGAAGTTGGGCACGAAACGAAGGCGCTATTTTTGCTATAAAAAGAGCGATGGAAACGCAACCTTTATTGAAAGTAACCATCCCTACTATAGTTGATGATGCTTTATTGTAACCAATAATTATAACCATGAAAAAGTTTGTATTTTTTTCGTTTTTCGTAGTGCTACTTTGCTCTTGTAGTGCTGTAAAAGTTTACTCAGATTATGATAAAAAAGTAGATTTTACTTCCTATAAAACCTTCGCTTTTTACAAAGCTGGAATTGACAAAGTTGAAATTTCAGATTTAGACAAAAAAAGAATTTTAAATTCAATTGATGATGCTTTAACCGCAAAAGGTTTCGCTAAAAGTGAAACACCCGATTTGTTAATCAATTTTTTTACAAAAGAACGTGAGCAAGTAGATGTGAACCAATTCAATATGGGTTGGGGTTATGGCTGGGGTTGGGGTTGGGATCCATGGATGTGGGGTGGAAATACTTCTGTAAACAGATATGTTGAAGGTACATTATTCATCGATTTGATAGATGCTAAGAAAAAAGAATTAATTTGGCAAGGTGAAGGAATTGGTGTTTTAACCAAGGACACAAATAAAAAAGACGCACTAATTAAAGAGTTTGTTACCAAAATTTTGGCGCAATATCCACCGGTGAAGAAGTAATTGTTGGTTGACAGTTGTAGGTTTTAAGTTTTATGATGAACCGTACTATCGTTTTGTGGTTTCCCCTCCTTTGGAGGGGTGCCCGCCGCCGCGGGCGGGGTGGTTTTAGCCCGGATGGCAATGGAAAGCTTTTTGCAAAAGCGGTTTCGTTTTTCTTGTTGCCGAAACGCGACCAGCGGAAGCGCTTTCGGGAACTTTAGAAAAACAAACCGATTTGGTGAAAACTTGTAATGAACAGCCGGAGTAGCTCCTAAAAAAAGTAATTAATAGTCAGTTTTTGGTGGTCATAATACCTCGAACTTCCTCTAAGCTAAGTTTAAACTAGCTCGGCAGGACAACTCAAAACTGAAAACCGACAACCGACAACGGTCAACTAATACTCCAACAATTCCTCCATCTTCAATCTCACTTTATCCGCATTTGGAATCATCGTAAACTCCAAAGTACTATTCAACGGAATCGCAGGCATATTCTCCGAACCAATCACCATTACTGGCGCATCGAGGTATTTGAAACACTTTTCTTGAATTAATCCCGCCAAACTTCGAGCAAACGAATTATTCGTTGGTTCTTCGGTGACTACCAAACATTTTTTGGCTTTTTTAACCGATTTAAAAATAGCCTCTTCATCTATTGGATACAAGGTTCGCAAATCGATAATTTCCACTTGATTTTTCATCCCTGCAGACGCATTCAATGCCCAATGCACGCCCATTCCGTAGGTAATCACGGTAATCGTTTCATTGGTTTCTTGTTCCCAAATCTCTTGAACGATATTCGCTTTTCCAAAAGGCAAGATGTAATCTTCACTTGGTTCGTTTACTCTGGCAGCATCAGTGCCTTTTACTTTACTCCAATACAATCCTTTATGCTCCAAAATGACCACTGGATTCGGGTCGTAATACGCTGCTTTTAGTAATCCTTTTAAATCGGCTCCGTTGCTTGGATAGGCAATTTTGATGCCTCTAATATTGGTCAACACACTTTCCACCGAAGAGGAATGATAGGGTCCGCCACTTCCATAAGCACCAATCGGAACACGGAGAATCATACTCACCGGCCATTTTCCATTCGTTAAATAACACGAGCGGCTTACTTCGGTAAACAATTGATTCAGTGCTGGCCAAATGTAATCCGCAAACTGAACCTCGACAATTGGTTTTAAGCCAACAGCCGACATTCCTACCGTTGAACCCACAATAAACGCTTCTTGAATGGGTGTGTTAAAAACGCGTTCGTCTCCGAATTTTTGCGCTAAGGTTGCAGCTTCTCTGAAAACACCACCCAATCTTCCGCCTACGTCTTGACCGTATAACAAACATTCTGGGTGTTTATTCATTAATTCTTCCACAGCAAATAGTGCACAATCCACCATCACTACTTTATCTTCACGCTCCGGATTTCGTTCGCCTACCTCCTCTGTAATTGGTGTTGGTGCAAAATCATGCGTAAATAAATCTTCGGGTTTTGGATCTTCGGCTAGTTGTGCTTTTTCGAAATCTTTTTGAACAGTCTCAATTGCCTTTTTTTCTATTTCTAAAATCTGAAAATCTGAAAATCCACAGTCCTTTAATTGTTTCATCAAAACCGGAAACGGATCTCTCGATTGCGCTTCTTCCAAATCATCACGATACCATTCCATTCGAACTCCCGATGTATGATGATTCAATAGCGGCACTTTAGCATGAATCAAAAACGGGCGACGTTCTTCGCGTATCGTTTTCACTACTTTTTGAACCGCTAAATAACTTTCCGTAAAATTTGATCCGTCGATAGAAATTGCTTCAATTCCGTGAAACCCTTTGGCGTATTCAAACGCATTTTGCGCTCGGGTTTCAGCTGCATTTGCCGAAATATCCCAACCGTTATCCTGAACTAAATATACTATTGGTAATTGTTTTAAAGCCGCCATTTGGAGTGCTTCGGCAACTTCACCTTCGGTCACCGAAGCATCGCCAAGCGAACAAACAACGAGCCCTCTACCCCCCAAAGGAGGAATTTCATTAGCAAACGTGCCCCCTTTGGGGGTTGGGGGGCTTTTTTCTTTATACCAAAATCCCATTGCAGCTCCCGTTGCCGGAATGGCTTGCATCCCGGT
>Ga0208853_1000449_pt1 | contig 12643 bp, 13 predicted proteins | sample LakMenEpi03Oct11_FD_150667 | JGI IMG/M metagenome (GOLD analysis project Ga0208853, IMG submission 150667) | Freshwater microbial communities from Lake Mendota, WI - 03OCT2011 deep hole epilimnion (SPAdes) | ecosystem: Environmental > Aquatic > Freshwater > Lake > Epilimnion/Euphotic zone ... | reverse complement strand
AATTTTTCCATTTATCTTTTCCTCCGATAGCCTCAACGTATTTAGCAACGACTTCATCGGCTGTCTGAGCGAGGGCGGAAGTGAAGGAAACCAGCAGGATACCTGCAGCAAGTAATACTTTTTTCATAGTTTTTTTTTAAGTTAGTAGGGAATATCCCTACCATATTACAAAATTGGCTTCATTTATGAAGGAAAATTTGAAATAATTACGGGCGGTAAAAGATACTTATGAATGGAAATAGTCAACAAAAGTGAGCATGGACTTACAATTGCACAATACCATTTTTAATGGCAAACATGACCATACCTACCCGACTGGTAACATTCAGCTTTTTAAATAATTCAGCCCGATAGCCGTCGATGGTCTTTTCGCTTTTAAACATCTCCGCAGCTATTTCCTGGTAGGTTTTTTCACTACAGGATAGGCGCAGGAAGGTCAATTCATTTTCAGATAATTTCTGCAGGGTATTAATCTGATCATTTTCACCCACAATTCGGTTGAGGGAGTGGATTACTTTCCGGGAAACCAGTTCGTTATAAAAAAAGCCTACAGATAATAGTTCGGAAAATGCCAGCTTAAGTTCTGCCAAATCAGCATCTTTCACAATATAACCCTTGGCACCACTCCGAATCATCTTGATGATGGCAGTTTCGGCATCCATGGTACTCAATGCGAGCACCTTTATCTCCGGATAATGACCTTTCAGCCACTCACAAGTTGCATATCCATCCATTTCGGGCATAGATATGTCCATAAGTATTATTTCCGGCAGGTGATTTGGGTCTAATTTATTAATAAAATCTTTCCCATTGGAGGCCTCCAGCATAACCTCATATTGTGGGAATACATTAATAAGAGCTATCAGACCCTTCCGAAAAAGGGTGTGATCATCTATAACCGCTATTTGGTGTTTGTCAGGCATAAGGCACATTAATTATAATTTGAGTGTCAATCTGAGTGCTAATGGTAAACTTAGCCCCAATTATTGATAACCGGCGCAAAACTAGTGCATGATCATTTAGGAAATCTTTCTCTGAATCGGCAGACCAGTCTTTTTCAACACCTGGATGATAAATAATTACTTGCCAATTGTTTTCATTAAATGAAAGCTTCAACAAAATTTTCTTTGTCGAATTTTCTTGTGTTAGGCGATTGAGAAAATATTGAACAGCCCTGAATATAACCAGGTGCTGGGTTTCGGTAATCGGCAGCGGATTACCTTCCAACTTAATGCGGATATTACAATTAGTGGCATCATTCAAGCGGTCGGCTTCATGCTCCAGGGATGATATCAGCCCCATCGAAATCAGTTTCCGGTTGCTCAGGCTCTTGGCAATTTCCCTTAAATCTTCCAGTGCGATACTGATATTGTTTTTTGCTTCCTCGAGCAGATGAGCTTTGTTGTCATTGCCCTCAGAAAGCAAATTCAATTGCACTTTTACCAGACTCAATATCTGTCCTACATTTTCGTGTACCTCCTTACTTATGGCTGAGAAAGTAAGGTCTTGAATCTCCAGTTGAACCCGCAGCATATCTTTAGCTATCAGTAATTCCCTCTTGGTCTTCAGTGCCTGGTAATATAAATAGATAGCGGCTGGAACAGATATCACCACCATTACTAGCATCACTTGCAGCCACCATTGAATTTGCAGGAAAGGTATCAGGCAATCCTGAGTGATAGATCGAAAAATGAATGTTGACATTGCAGATTCGAAACGATCACCGAAATCATTTGCTGTCTGATTTCGGCTCTCTGGTTTTTATGTGGTTAAATAATTCTTCACTGTTTAATTTAATGCGCCGTAATTAGTTGCAAAGTAAAACAAACAATTGTTAGTATTTTACATTTGCAACGATGTTGCTATTACAAACGTGCTAAGTTTTGTTAATTATTTCTTACCAAAAATGTAGAAAAATGTTAATCACTAAATACAGGAAAAACCCTCTATTTTCTAATTGAATCAAAATTAAATGACAGGACATTAAAAGTCCATTGATTACATATTAAATATGTTGCTATTGTATTCGATTTAAAAAAAACAAGAAAAATCCTCTATTTCTCAGGCTGCATTTTATACTCTTTTGTAATCTATTCTAAAAATGTCCATCCAAATCCTAAAAAGCAATTCCATTCATTCCTAAAAAGATTATTATGAGAAACCACTTTGTAAATGGAAACCAACTTTCTGTTCTTCCTCCTTCAGCCAACCTGGCAAAAGTGATCGAAATGAATGTTCGGAATTGGTTTACTCTATCTGGAGAGCCTCGTAAAACGAAAATCCGGAATAACGAAATTGGTCGCATATCTACTCCGGTGAATCCCCCGATTGCGCGTCAACACCACCAGCCGATTCGGATGAGTTATCAGCAAATGGAACGGATGGAAGCATTACACACCGGTATGGTCATATTCAATACAGATGAACAAATCTGCAAAATGTTTGATGGAGCTAGCTGGCGCTCTATTTTACATTACCCGGGGGAGCGCTACTCCGGAGGTATCGTTCTGGAAGTGAATGATGAAGGGAGTCACGGCCTACTCACCACCATTTCCAACCAAAACACAACAGTTCAGTGGAAAGATAGTTATCATCGCATACCTGTCACCAATAAAGATGACATAGCTTCTTCTATCAGCAATAAATGGCAACTGCAAATACTAAGAGGTATCAACTTTACTTATGCTGTGCGCATGGCCAGTCATTATTGTGTGACTGCCAATGGAGAAATGATCAGAGGCTGGCGCATCCCCACCTTCGCTGAATTACTCCCTTTGTTGCAAGATCCTATAATAAGTGCATCGTTTAAGACAGGTGCCGCTTGGGCCTTTCAGGAACATGCTAGTATCAGCTGGCTGCAGATACTGCCCAATAGTCCTTCAACAGACCAGCCTTCACCCGATCAGTATTTTGTTCGACTGGTTCGTCCCTTTTAAAATCTACGGGAGGGTTTTCCCTGTTTTTGATTTTTTATTCAGCCTTTTTTACTGCTGATACGGGCATTCCCAGCTCAACCTGTTTAGAAAAAAAAGAAATAAACAAGATTAAAAAATAAAATCAACCCCGCTGAAATCCTTTATAGACATACATTTCAGCAAATTCACCACACAATAAAACTACAGCTGTAAAGGAAATACCACAAAAGAGTACAGGGGATTCCCCCTATCAAATTGAGTGTTTTACCCGTTGTTTCCCCCCTGCACCTTCGACTACTTTTACATCATCAAACAAACACAATAGCTGACAAAAAACAAGATACTAAGATGAAAAACCAAACCACCAAAAACAGTAAAATTCCACAGACGAAACTTATCCATTTCGTTTGTGGTTCTCTTACTACAAAATCAGTTGTTGAAACTACCGAAGTCAAAAAAAAGAAATGACATAAAATTCACTCAAAAAACTATAAAAACACCATTTACCAACAACCAACTTTGTAAAATCAAACTAAAAACCTATATCACACAATCCTATAAAAATCCATCCTATGTCAACCACCTATCTCCCTACCAACCGCTCCACTGCTGCCCTCTATATGGGTCGCGAGTTATCACAAAACAAATCAAACATCCAACGCAAGTCGGTACAAACAGCCTCGGCACAAACAGGTATCGATGAAGGACTACTCATGATTGGTATCTTTTGCTTCCTGGTGCCAACTATGTTTACTGCAGCCGCCTTTGGACTCCGTTACATGGAAATGAGGGATGTTCTACCCTACTCTATCTACCTTGCAGCCGGCGCACTGGCTGTTAGAATCGCAACTGCCGTAATTTTAAAAGGACTGGCTGCTGAAAAAAACAGAAATGAATCAGTATGGATGATCATCGCTATGATTGCTCCAGCCGTTTCGTTGATTCTGATGAGCTTTGTAAGCACCCGTACAAGCACAACAGCAGCAGCTTCTTCTACCATCAAAATGAAAGCCCAAACGCCTACCCGCGAACTGTATATGCCGCGGAGATCTCAGGCCATTTAAAATCCAATAGCAATATCCTGTCAAATCCTTGCAAAAGGGAAAAGGGTCCTTAATGAGGGCCCTTTTTATTTTGATGATGGTGTATATGTTTACAATCAAATAAAATTGTAAACTTGCCAATTAAAATTTTTTATCATGAAAAAATGTATTCTTTTGCTAGTCGGTATCACACTAACTACTTTTTCGCAGGCACAGCTTGGTATTTTAAAGGCTACTGATATTAAAAAGACAGCTACCTCAACGCTGAGTAACTTTATAACACCCCCTGCTATCGGAGACATTACCGGTACTTCCAGTAAGGTTGTGAAACAACTTACCAGCCAACTAGGCCTGCCAGCTGCACAGGCAGGGCCCCTGAATAATATAGTGAGCGGTTTCCTGAAAGAAAAACAAGGCATTATGGGATTAGCTGGCAGTCAACCAGCCGCCTACCTTCAAAAATTGGCCCCTATGCAGAAAGGACTTTTCTCACAACTAAAAGGCGTAATGGGTGCTGCTGCATTCAGCAAATTTCTGGGAATGAAACCCAAAGGCGCAGGCATTGCAGGAAATGCATTGAGTAATTTGTTTTTCTAATCGTATCCATCTACTTTAGGTTTGGGCTGCCAGCATCGGCAGCCCTTTTTTTCCACAAAAAGAAGTCCCCATCCGACACCTTACATTCACCAAGAAGAAAGGAGTTAACAATTAATTCATATCAGTAATACACCATTATGAAAAGAATGGGGTAAATTCCTGTATGAAAGGGCGTTTCCAGACGTACTTCAAACAACTTACCACCTTGGTTTTCAACTGTTGGATGGAAACGAATTCCCACCCAACAGATACCGGTTTACACGACTTACGTGTTCTTCTAAAAAAAACCCGATCCTGCCAGCAATTCCTTTCTTGGGTGTATGGCAAATCAGCACTGCAACTATTATCTGAAGAAATCAGACTAATTTTCAGACAGGCCGGCCGGGTGAGAGAATTGCAACTCATCAATACCTGGTTAAAAAAAGAGAAATTTGACTTATTTGAATCACTAAATTGTAGCGATCAGGCTATAGCAAAAGAATTGTCGGCCCTGCAAATTTTACTACATGAACATCAGTCCAACTTCAGCAAAGGCATAAAAAAAGCAGATATCCTCGCTGAAAAAACAAATCCGATTCTTTGCGATCAATATTGGCAAGAACTGAATTCCGGTCTAAAAAAACAACTTAAAAAAATAAAAAAGAAAGACTGGCACGAAATGAGGAAGCTGATTAAAAAATGGATATATGCCCTGAACTATTTAGAGGAGTTAAAACTACCGCCAAAGGCACAAGTTATACTACTAAATAAGCTGGAAAAGCATATCGGCGATTGGAACGAGTATTGGGTAATCAGCCAACACCTGGTGGAAACAGAATCGATGGAAAATCTGTCTATTGCCTTTAGAAAGCAGCATGCACTGGCTACTTCACGTATTCAGGAACTATTGGAAACAGCCGAAAAAAAGACAGAGCGTCAATTGAAAAAAACGTTGGAATCGCTATGATAAAGTTGACATACCTTGTAAGAACGATCTGAACCAATAACCCGAATCCTTAATCGTTCTCAACTGACTGGGAAAATCTACCCGCACCAGTCCAAACCTGGCAGTATAGCCATAAGCCCACTCAAAATTGTCCGTCAACGTCCAAACCAAATATCCATCGATGGGAACACCCTCAGCCTTCGCCAAATGTATGGCAGATAAATATTGATTGAAATAATCTATACGACGCTGGTCATCAATTTTTCCATGCCGAACTATTTCCTTTTCAGCACAGCCGCTCTCGGTGATGATAATGCGCTTTACACCTTTATAATCTGATATTCGCTTGAGCATTCGATAACAGCTTTCCGGATTAATCTCCCACCCCAATAATGTATGTGGAACCTTTCGGCTTTTGGCACTAACTTCCGAGGCGCCGAGGTAAGGGATAAATGGATTACTGCGCACCGTTACAGAAAAGTAATTCTGAAACCCTATAAAATCGAGATCACACTGATACGCCTCCGTGAAACGCCATGTTCGGTTGAATAAATGAAATTTTTCAATCACCGGAAATTGCTCCATCATAGGAAATCCCAATCCCAATGCCGGTTCCAGAAAAAACTTATTCAAGAGTAAATCCGCTTTTTGTGCTGCCAACACATCCGATTTACTGTTAGTAAGAGGGTGAGCTTCGCTAAAAGAAAAACTACTACCAATAATCGCGGCTGAGTCGGCGACTCGCATAATGCGTGCAGCTTCAGCTGTTGCCAATGCAGCATGATGAGCTGCCAGATAAAAGGAACGCAGACCCATCTTACCCGGCGCATGAAAACCAGTCATATAACCCAACGCTGTGAAAGCGAAAGGTTCATTCATAATAATCCAGTACTTGACTTTACTACTGAACTCCTGCATGCATATCTTAACGTACTTACCAAACCATTTAATCACCTGATGATTGGTCCAGCCACCCTCCCGCTGCAAAACCTGAGGAAGGTCCCAATGATATAAGGTCACAATCGGTTCAAGTCCTAACGACAAGCACTCATCGATCAGTGCGTGATAAAATTGAAGTCCTGCCTGATTTACTTTACCTGTTCCCTGGGGTAAAATGCGACTCCATGAAATAGAAAAGCGGAAGGTGGTAAATCCCAGCGCTTTTACAAGCAATAAATCATCTTTATAACGGTGGTAAAAAAGGGTAGCATCTGTTGGACGTGCCCCACCGCGAATAGCTGTCACCCTTCTGGAGAATACATCCCAAACTGAAAGTCCACGTCCATCCTCATTGGCAGCCCCTTCATTTTGTGGCGCAGACATGCCAACCCCCCACAAAAAATCACTTCCAAAATCACTTACACTGATCATACTGTCCTTTGAGGAAGATGAATGTGCAAAACTCAAGATTTATTATGTCAGGGAGAATCATTTACAATTTGGTAATAAAAAAATCACACCTGCTTAATTATCGCATAAGACTCTGTTAACACAGGGGTTTGACCTTCGGTAAACCTCTATTATGAAAAGAAGATCAGTTGAGCTGGTCGTTATCAGTGATGTGCACCTCGGCACATTTGGCTGCCATGCCAACGAGCTTGTTCAATATCTGCGCAGTATTCAGCCCGCAACCCTTGTTTTGAATGGCGACATCATTGATATCTGGCAATTTAGCAAACGATACTTTCCTCAGTCGCACATGCAGGTGATAAAAGAAATCTTCAGCCTCCTGTCATTGGGTACCCGGGTAGTTTACATAACGGGTAATCATGACGAGATCATGCGTCGATATAGTGACCTTACGATCGGCCAACTGGAACTCACTGATAAATTGATTCTGGAATTGGATGGCAAGATTACTTGGATATTCCACGGTGATGTATTCGATAGAACCACACGCGGTTCGGCAAAAATCATTGCTAAACTGGGTGGTTATGGCTACGATCTGCTCATACTCATTAATCGGGCCATTAATCACGTAATGACCATGGCCGGCCGAGAAAAAATGAGCCTGAGTAAGCAGGTAAAAAATGGTGTGAAAAAGGCAGTAGCCTGGATCAACAATTTTGAACAAACCGCCGCAGAACTCGCCATAGAAAATCAATATGATTTTGTGATTTGCGGCCACATTCACCAACCGCAGCAGCGGGAAATAAAAACAGATAAAGGTGCTGTGACCTACCTCAATAGTGGCGACTGGATCGAAAACCTGACATCACTGGAATATGATCAGGGAAAATGGACCATCTATCACCACGATCAACATGCTATGCCGGTGGTGGAAAAAACAAGCAAAGTCGTTCCACTGAGCAAAGTTTTATCTGTTGAAAGCCTGTTATCACATCAAGTAGCCTTCAGCGCAGCTGCTAAAAAATAAAATCACTCTAATGAAAATTTTATACGCCGTTCAAGCTACCGGAAACGGACATATCGCTCGGGCCATTGAAATTCTGCCTTACCTAAAAAAATACGGTGAAGTTGACATCTTCCTTAGCGGAAGTAATAGCCATTTGCAGGTAGACCTCCCCGTTCAGTATCGTAGTCGTGGACTAAGCCTCTTTTACAGTCCCCAGGGAAAACTTGATTACTGGCGGATTGGGAAGGAACTGCAAATCACGAGTGCCATCAAAGAAGCCATGGAGTTGCCAGTTCAAAAATATGATCTGGTGATCAATGACTTCGAAAGCATTACCTCATTGGCTTGTCGGCTTAGAAAAAAAGCCAGTATTGGCTTCGGACATCAAGCAAGTTTTCAAAGTAGGTTAACCCCCCGACCAGCAAAGAAAGATGTAATGGGTGAGACCATTTTACGGTATTATGGCTGGGCGCAACAATACGTTGGACTGCATTTCGAATCATACGATGAGCACATATTCAATCCAATTATCAAAGAAAAAATTTTACAAGCAGTTCCTAAAAATAATGGCCATATAACAGTTTACCTGCCACACTATGGATTAAATTCGTTGCACAAGGAATTTGCAACAAACAAATCTGTTTCTTTTGAAATTTTTTCTCCCTTTGTATCAACCCCCTATACCGAGGGCAACTGTCGATTCTTTCCGGTAAGTAATGAAGCTTTTACACAAAGTATGATTCATAGTGAGGGCGTCATCACGGGAGCAGGATTTGAAACGCCTGCTGAAACATTGTATCTCGGAAAAAAGTTAATGGTTCTTCCCATCAGAGGTCAATATGAACAACTGTGCAATGCTGCAGCCATGGAAAAGAGGAGGGTCACGGTTATAGATAAAATTGATGCCCGATTTCAGTACCAACTACAAAAATGGCTGCTTGCACCTGCGCCTTCACCTCTGACAATCACTCATAGTACCGAACAACTGGTAAGATTAGTTATTGAGCGGAGCATCACTGCAGCAGATCGTTATTGCGATACCAGTCTGACACCTTTGACAGCCGGTATTTGATGATGCATACATCATACTCGATTTGAACAAATGATGACAAAATTGTATCAGCAAGGCGGATACTGTTGATACCTTGCATCATTATCAATTATTCACTAATTTGAAGTAATATTAATGGCTTATATGAGAAATACTACTATTGTTCTTGCCCTGTTCTTGCTTGCAGCTATTCCTCTTACCGCACAAACACTGCAGGAACTGGAAGCCCGACGCATCGGACTCCCCAATGGTTGGAAATTAACCCCGGTAGGAAAAAGTGTTCCACTCGGTGACCTGCCACTCAATTTAAGCATCTCTCACAACAGGGAACTGCTGGCAGTTACGAATAATGGTCAAAGTACCCAAAGCATTCAACTCATTGACCTGAAAAATAATCAGGTTATCCATACACTGGAAATCGATAAAGCGTGGCTGGGATTGCGATTTAGTGCCGATGATGCTACCTTGTATGTTTCCGGAGGAAATGATAATCGTATCATCCGATACGCAGTAAAAAACAAGCAACTGGTGTTGAAAGACAGCATCGTGCTGGGCCCTTCCTGGCCAGAAAAAATTTCTGTGGCGGGTATAGATGTCGACGATACCCGACACCTGCTCTATGCCGTTACCAAAGAGAACAACGCCTTGTATGTCATTGACCTCATCACAAAAAAAGTAAGAAAACAGATTCCCTTACCGGCAGAAAACTATACCTGTCTGCTTTCTCCGGATAAGAAAGAACTCTACATCAGTTCCTGGGGTGGAGCCAGCATTCTCGTCTACCATACACAACAGGAAAAAGTAATTAGCACCATAAAAGTAGGCAGTAATCCAAATGACCTCTGCCTCAATAAAAATGGTCGCTTCCTTTATGTTGCCAATGCAAATGATAACAGTGTCTCTGTCATTGACATCAAAAATCGTAAAGTGATGGAGACCCTGCAAACTGGTCTTTTTCCCGATGCTCCCTCCGGATCTACCACCAACAGCGTAGCGCTCAGTGCCGACGAAAAAACTTTATACATCGCAAACGCAGATAATAACTGCCTCTCAGTTTTTGATGTATCCCAGCCAGGTAACAGCCAGCCCAAAGGATTCATTCCTGTAGGATGGTATCCGACTTGTGTAAGAACGGCAGGCAACACAATTTATGTCAGCAATGGTAAGGGATACACTTCTTTTGCTAATCCAAAAGGGCCCCAACCCGTCAGTAAAAAAATTAGTCTGTCGTACCAGCAAGGCGATACAAGTCATGCCACAGAAGTGCAATATATTGGTGGGTTATTCAAGGGAACATTGAGCATCATTCCAACTCCATCGCCCCAACAACTTACAACTTATACCCGCGCCGTTTATGGAAATAGTCCATACAGCAAAGACCGAGAATACTTTACCTCCGGTGAAAGCGGCAACCCCATTCCCAGAAAAAAAGGTGATGCGTCACCGATTCGATATGTTTTTTATATCGTAAAAGAGAACAGAACCTATGACCAGGTTTTGGGCGATCTGCCCGAAGGAAATGGCGATACCAGTCTGTGCCTATTTGGAGAAAAGATTACACCCAACCAACATGCACTGGCAAGGGAATTTGTTTTACTCGATAACTTTTATGTAGACGGAGAAGTAAGTGCCGACGGTCATAACTGGAGTTTCGGTGCCTATGCTACCGACTATCTGGAGAAAACATGGGTAACCAGTTATGGGGGAAGAGGTGGCAACTATGATGCAGAAGGAAATCGGGCCATTGCCAACAACAAAAAGGGGTTCATCTGGGATTATTGTAAGCGAGCCGGCATCAGTTATAGAACTTATGGTGAATTTGCAGATGATTATAAACCCAATATTCCAGCCCTGGCAGGCCATTTTTGCCCCTATTACACCAGCTGGGATGAAAGCGTGCGTGATACCACCCGAGTCAACCAATGGAAGAGAGACTTCGATTCATTGCTTGCCATCAATGCCGTACCCCAACTAAGTACCCTCCGACTCATCAATGACCACACAGAGGGACTGAGAAAAGGCAAACCCACACCATTTGCGCATGTAGCCGACAACGACCATGCAGTAGGTATGTTCATTGAACACCTGAGCAAGAGTGCCATCTGGAAAGAATCTGTTGTTTTTATTTTGGAAGATGATGCCCAGGATGGTCCAGACCATGTTGATGCACACCGCAGTACCGCTTATGTGGCAGGAGGTCTCGTAAAAAGAAATTTTATTGACCATACTATGTACACTACTTCCTCGATGCTTAGAACCATCGAATTAATTTTGGGTCTCGAACCAATGAGTCAATATGATGCCGCTGCAGAACCCATGTGGCGTTGCTTTAGTGCCACGCCCAACCTTACTCCATTCACAGCAAGAGCCTTGCAGGTAGATATCAATGAAAAAAATAAAGTAGAAAACGCCTGGCAACGCATCAGTGAAAAGCTCGATTTTACGAAGGAAGATCGTGCACCCGACCGCTTATTCACTGAAGTAATCTGGAAAGCAGTGAAAGGGGAAAACGCGGTGGTACCAGCTCCCCGCAGGGCAGCCTTCTTCAAGCCTTTCGAAACAACAGAAAAGGATGATTAAGTGGAGCAGTAATCAGGATGCCAGCATATGGCTGGACTGACGATGAATAAGCACACGTGCACGCTTCAACATATCCCACTCAGCGGGATCCTCAATGTACAATGGATTCACTGCATTGATCAGCCGGATAACGGCAGAGCTGAAACTATACCATCCGTCAATACTTGCATCAGACAACCGATGCTGCGTTTCTTCAATCAGATGATTCAGTTCCGCCTCGGAACGTATTTGTCTGATTTTTTCTACTAACTGTGTTTCCGATAGTTGGGCAACTCCATCCATACGAATTGCATTTTGGGCAAGGTAGAGAAAAAAAAATAACGGCTATATTAAGTTTTTGCACACCGGAAAAGAAATCTGCCCTTGCCAATCGATAACACCCCAATTCACAGACTTTAGTTGTTTTTGTTCGGGAAAACGTATATTTATACATTAAGTTAAACTATAATTTAATGTGTCTAAATTATTGCTTTTATGAAAAAATGCATAGCTACCCGGTTCATTTTGGTATTTTGTAGCATAGTAGTCTATACCCTGACATCGGCGCAATCCACTTCCCCTTTCCCCTTTCAATCTTTTCGGTTTCGGTACATTGGTCCTGACGGCAACAGAACCATCGCAGTAGCGGGCGAAGCCGGCAATCCGGAGGTCGCATATGTTGGTGCAGCATCTGGTGGTATTTTTAAAACTTCTGATGGTGGCATTCACTGGCAGCCCATTTTTGATGAAATGGACAATGCAGCCATTGGTGCTTTGGCTGTTTCCCCCTCCCACCCAAAACATGTGTGGGCAGGAACCGGAGAAACTTTCATCATCCGTCCGGCACACCCAAATGGAAATGGGGTGTACAAGTCGACAGATGCCGGAAAAACCTGGCGCCATATGGGACTTTCAGCCACCATTCGCATCAGCCGTGTAATTATTCACCCCACTGATACCAATACTGTTTATGTAGCAGCGCTTGGCAGCACGCACGCGCCGCAATCTGAGCGGGGAGTTTATAAAACCACCGATGGTGGAAAGAATTGGAGCAGCGTTTTGTTCGTTGACGAATTAACCGGATGCAGTGATCTTTCTATCAATCCACAACAACCGGATGAGTTGGTGGCTGCGATGTGGCAGGTAAGTATGACGACCGCCCAATTAAAAAGTGGTGGTCCCGGGAGTGGATTTTAT
>Ga0208853_1000443_pt1 | contig 12716 bp, 13 predicted proteins | sample LakMenEpi03Oct11_FD_150667 | JGI IMG/M metagenome (GOLD analysis project Ga0208853, IMG submission 150667) | Freshwater microbial communities from Lake Mendota, WI - 03OCT2011 deep hole epilimnion (SPAdes) | ecosystem: Environmental > Aquatic > Freshwater > Lake > Epilimnion/Euphotic zone ... | reverse complement strand
CCACATAATTGCAGAGCCTCTGGCTAGTAAAAAGTTACGGCCATAACCATCTTTAACAGTTACAACATCTCCAGCTCCACCTAAACCTGCTACCTCACGGGTAAGGATTAATTTCATTTTTGATTATCTCCTTATCGCGCAGTTGAGGTGTAAGGCAGAAGCGCCATTTCACGGCTGTTTTTAACCGCGGCTGCTACTGCTCGTTGGTGTTGGGTACAAGCACCAGTAATTCGGCGAGAGCGAATCTTGCCTCGATCGGTGATGTATTTACGCAAAGTGGCAATATCTTTGTAATCAATATATGTCACCTTGTCGCGGCAAAAAGAGCATGGCTTCTTTTTGAACTTCTTCATCGCAGCAGCGGCGGCTGCTGACTTTGATTGCTTAGCTTTTTCTCTAAGCGTTTTATTACTTCTTGCTCCCACTGTGGTGCTCCTTTAGTTAGGGCCCTGTTATTTAAAACAGGAATGGTTTGATTTGTTTATTTAAAAAGGTGGTGCGTCATCACTTGGTGTAGTTGACCAGCCGCCGCCTACTGGCGCTGCTGACCAAGGATCATCAGTTGATGAGCTTTGGCTTGAACCAGCTGCTGCGGTATAGGTATTACCGCCACCTGCTGCTCGTGCCGTCTTAGTAACTTTAGCTGTTGCATTGCGAAGTGAGGGTCCAACCTCATCAACTTCAACCTCAAACACAGTGCGCTTTTCACCCTCTTTGGTTTCATAAGAGCGTTGCTTTAATCGTCCGGAGACAATTACTCGCATGCCCTTAGTTAGTGACTCAGCAACATTTTCTGCAGCTTGTCGCCAAATCTGGCATTGTAAAAAGAGGCTATCGCCATCTTTCCACTCATTTGTGGTCTTATCTAGGTAACGTGGAGTTGATGCCACAGTAAATTTTGCTACCGCTGCTCCGCTTGGAGTAAAGCGTAACTCTGGATCACTGACCAAATTACCGATCATAGTTAGATTGGTATCGCCTGCTGCCATTTTTATTTCTCCCTTATCTGCGTTAGATGCTTGTTGGTTATTTGTTGGGGATTACTCTGGGCGTACAACTTTAGTTCTTAGCACTGACTCATTTAAATTAAGTTGACGATCCAACTCTTTAACTGGTGCTGGCTCAGATTGCATATCGATAACTGCGTAAATACCTTCGCCCTTTTTATTTATTTCAAAGGACATCCGGCGCTTACCCCAGATATCTAACTTATTTACTTTTCCGCCACCTTCTTTAATAATCTTAAGATAGGTCTCAAGACTTGGGGCAACGGTCTTCTCTTCTAAATCAGGATCTAAAATGACCATGAGTTCATAGCGACGCATTTGTTAAACCACCTCTGGACTAAAGCGGCCACGGAATTTCCGCGGCAGGTGTTGAGGCTAAGGGTAGCCAAAGGGGTAAAAAGAGGGAAATTAATCTCTTTTTTCTGTTGAAGAGGTAGCTAAATCCCGCATCAAAATATAGGCAAATGTGCACATCCCAATCACCCGGATGATTGTGGCAAGTGCGTATCCACCTGCAGGTAATCCAAATTGTGCATCTGAAAACAACGCTAAGTACTGCCAGATTGCCAGGTGGTAGAAGATCTCAGTTGCTTGCCAAAACCAAAATGTAATTAACTGCTTACTATTTTGTAAGGCAATTACTGCAAGTGGTGTTAACCATAATATGTACTGAGGTGAGTAGACCTTGCCTGCCGTTGTAAAGATAACTAAAGCAAATAATGCAATCGCTGCAAGGTTAGGAGTACTTGGAAGTTTAAGTAGGTAAATAGCTAATCCAATAAATAAGGCAATTGATAACAATGGGTAGATTAAATCAAGGTGTGGGACATTTATATCAAGGAGTGAGAGTGCGAACCAGATAGATCCAAAATCTGCCCCTCGTTCTAAATTTAATTTAAAAAATCGCCACCAACCATCAAAATGAGTCAGTGCAATTGGAATATTTATAGCTCCCCAAAAGATTGCGGTGGTAAAGAGGTATCGATAAAAGAGCCGTATCTTTGAGGTTCGATAGAAAATAATGGCAATTGGTAGCAGTAAAACTATTGGGAAAAACTTTGTTGCGATAGAGACTCCAAGCCAAATACTACTTGCTTCATACTTTTTCTTATCAAAGTAATAGATTGCAAGCAATGTGCTTACCACCGCCCACATATCCCAGTTAACAAAAAGACTTGCTATTACTGCAGGTGCTAATGGAAATAGATATTGATAGGCAGGTGAAATTTTTCTGACAATGATTGCTGAGATAAAAAATAAAACAATGATAAGTAATGCGTTGATATCAAAAAAATAGCGAAAAGAGTTCTCACTTGGGGTAATAAATGAGATAAACCAATTGCCAAGGCCAATAACTGGTGGGTACTCAATTGAGTTTGTTGGAGATAGATAAGGAAAGGTGTTGGAATCTAAGCCACGCTCTGTAAAAAGAGCTGGGATATCGGTGTAGCAAGCATGAACATAATTATCTGGCGAGGTAAAGCCATTAACTCTGCAATGGTTGAACTTAAGAAATGAGACCACCGCTGCTAGCAGCAGGATTAATACAAAGGATCTACTTACCATTTTGGTAAGCAAGTGTTATCTCTTTTTCTTAGGCGATGGTGAAGGAGATGGTGGAATTAAGGCTGGATCCATCTCAGGTACTGAATTAATAAAACTTACTGGTTCACTTCCACCAATATATGCAGGTGGTGGAAAATCTTGAACTGGCGCCTTCTTTAAATAACCTTTAACAAACTCTGCCCAAATTCTTGCTGGAAAAGATCCACCAGTTACTGAAGTTAAGCCACCAATTCCATTTAGTGTTTGGGTGGCATCATCTCGATAAAAGGCAACTGATGCTGCAACCTCTGGTGTGTAACCATTAAACCAAGCAGATGCGTTGTCATTTGAAGTTCCAGTCTTACCGGCAGTTGGTCTAGCAACTCTGGCACCTACTACTGCAGCTGTTCCAGAGGTGGTTGCCTTGCTTAACGCATAGGTTAGATCTGCCATCACATCTTTTCTAAATACCTCTTGAGCTTGAATTCGCCCTTGATACAAAATTCCCTTGTTAGGTCCTTGTACCTCATTGATAATAAATGGTTTTGCATAAACTCCTTGCGCAGCAAAAGTGGCGTAAGCATTTGCTAAATCAATTACATGCGGGCTGGCAGCACCAAGTGAAACCGAAGGTGAGGCAACCATTTCAACTGAATCTGGAATTCCAGCACGGCGAGCAACATCTACAATCTTTTCTAGCCCTGCCTTCATGCCGAGTGGTACATAAATAGTATTAACTGACTTTTCAGTTGCAGTAAGTAGGGACATATTTCCCCAACTTTCACCGCCATAATTATTTACTTGATATGCCCGGCCAATACCATCGTCATAAACCTTTGGTGAATCACCATTCCATACTGATGAAAGTGGTATTCCTTGCTCAAGGGCAGCAACCAAAGTAAAGGCTTTAAATGAGGAGCCACCTGAGGTAATTCCTTGGGTAGCTGCATTAAATTGATACTTTAAATAATCTTGACCGCCATACATCGCCAAAATTTCACCAGTGCCAGGCTTAATTGCAACTAGACCAATATGTAAATTCTCTGGTGCTTTAGTTGGTGCCTCTTTATTAACAGCTGCAACCGCTGCCTCTTGTGCCTCTTTTACTAAAGTAGTTTTGATGATGTAGCCACCGATCATCAATTGCTCATCAGTAAAACCTAATTGATTTAACTCCCGCTCTACCCAGGAGATTACATAACCTTTAGGTCCAGCAAGAGCTCCTGATGTAACTCTTGGATTTATGATCGGTAATTTAGTTTTTTCAGCTACTTCCTTATCCAGCCATTTCATCTCCACCATGCCATCAAGAACATATAAAAATCTTGCATCTAGACGTGCTTGGTTCTCTTTTTTAAATCCAGGATCATACAAACCTGGGCTACGCAACAAGCTTGCTAATACTGCAGATTGACCCACTGTTAACTTATCAACTGTTGTACCAAAGTAAACTTGGGATGCGGTTTGTACGCCGTAAGAGCCCCGGCCAAAGTAAATAGTGTTTAAGTAATTTTCTAAAATCTCATCTTTGGTAAATTGATTTTCAAGCTTTATAGCAATTACTAATTCTTTCACCTTACGCTGGATAGATCGCTCCGGAGTTAAAAAGGCGGTCTTGGCATATTGTTGGGTGATTGTTGAACCACCTCTGCCTTGTCCAAGATTTACTATGTTATCCAAAACAGCAGATGCAATAGCCAGGGGATTAATTGCTCGGTTACTATAAAAATTTCTATCCTCTGCTGCCATTACTGCATTTCTAACTGTTACCGGAATCTCAGCTAAGGTGACAACAGTTCGATTCTCTGAACCGATTCGACCAATCTCACTTCCATCTGCATATTGAATAATTGTTGCCTGGCTATTTACATAAGCATTTGGATCTGGAATTGAAACAGTGAAGTAGGCAAAACCAAATAGAAAAACTCCAGCGACAAAGCTGTAGCCAGCAGCTAATAGGCCATACCTGGGTAGTTTTTCTACAAAATTACTCATGTAGCAAGATTACCCGTTAATCATCATCTAATAAGGTGTGAACCTTCCGAGGGGGTTTTCGGTACTTGCCATCACCTAATAAAAAGGATTCCACTAGGTGGTTCCAGTGGCAATCGGTGCAGATCTCCACCACATATACGCGAAACTCACCGTACTCACTTTGCATTTGGACTAATTCATCTTGATTCTTAATTCGACCTGAGTATTGACCGAGTTGATCCCCAAAGGCATACCGAAGTTCAACAATCTTGAACTTTTTGCAAACAGGGCAGGACCTCTTGGTTAACTCACCATGATATTTCGCAGCTCTTCTTAAATAGGGGTCAGCATCACAGGCATCCATCGCACTGGCTGCGCCTTGAAAGAGGGCAATCAGGGTGCGGCGTTTGCTAAGTGAGTAATCAATACTCGAACGCATGGTGGCTAACATAAGATCCAAGGTTAATCCTTATTTAATTACTACGCTTACTCCCATGGGAATCTGGCCAGTTAGTAAAGGCTCAAGATTAAATCGGATACTTACTATCCGCTGGAGCGGCCAATTAACCGATGGTTTATTTCAATCAGCACTAGCAAGCTTTGTCCTCTTCTCCCCAGAGCGAGCGCCAAACGCGATCTCAGCCGCCCTAGCCTTTGCAGTTGTCTTACTTCCTTACTCGTTAATTGGGCCATATGTTGGCATCTTCTTAGATCGCTTCTCTCGTCAGCGAATTATTCGAAACTGTAATTACATAAGGGCTGCCAACTTGTTAATTATTGCTTGGCTGGTAAACAGTAGCTCAACTGGAATTGTTTTAACCTTGTTTGTTTTGTTTGCATTTGGTGTTAATCGATTAATTCTCTCTGGTCTATCAGCAGGGTTACCGCTTTTAGTAAAGAAGGAAGAATTGATTGCTGCGAATGCATTAGCGGTAACTGGTGGCACCATCTGGGTGGTAATTGGCGGTGGTATTGGAATTGGAATAAAAAATCTACTTAGTCAAAATAGTGATGCAGATTTTGCTGATGCGGTAGTAATTTTGATTGCCTCCCTTGGTTTTCTAACTGCAGCCCTTGCCTGCTTTAGATTAAACAAGTATGAGATCGGGCCTTTAGAGCATGAGGTGAGTGCTGAATCTCGTGGTTATAAAGAGGTGTTAGAGGGCTTGATGATTTTGCGATCACACTCGGACGCGCTGCGCGGAATTTTATCCATCGGCATTCAACGAGGTGGCATTACCGCATTAACCTTGATGGCATTACTACTTGAGCGAAACTCATTTAATGATCCAGCTGATCCAGATGCTGGTCTTGCTGGATTTGGTATGGCACTTGCTATTGCAGGTATCGGAATTGGTTTAGGCGCAATTATCTCACCATATGGTGTAATTAAATTTGGCAGACATCGATGGATGAGATTGTTAATGTTTTTATGTATTCCGCCTTTGTTAATTTATGCAGCCGATATCAATGAAATCTCCATGATTGGTAGTGCTTTTCTAGTTGGACTTTGTGGCCAGGGAATTAAGGTAACTAATGACGCTCTGGTTCAATCAAAAATAACTGATGAGTATCGGGGAAGAGTTTTTGCATTTTATGATGTGGCGGTAAATGCCGGGATTGTTACAGGCGCAATTGGCGCGGCATTGATACTGCCAGATAATGGTGTGACCGCGTATTTGCCAATTACAATTGCACTCTTCTATCTATTTGCCGCTACTGTTTTAATGCGCAGAGCTAATTTTGCTCCTTCCACCACTTAAGTAACTCTTCTTTTGCCTTCTCTTCTCCTTGTGGCCCGTGCTCAAGTCGAAGCTCAAGTAGGAACTCATAAGCTTTGCCCACAATTGGGGAGGGTTTAATGCCAAGAATTTGCATGATCTCATCCCCAGTTAAATCCGGGCGAATTTTATTTAACTCCTCTTGCGCCATTAAATCTTCAATTCGTTTTTCAAGTTGATCATAGGTCTTAGCCAGTCCTTCAGCTTTTTTCTTATTTCTAGTTGTGCAATCTGCCCTAGTTAAAAGATGAAGGTGGGTAAGTAATTCACCAGCATCCCTGACATACCTGCGCACCGCTGAATCAGTCCACTCACCTGATCCATAGCCATGAAAGCGAAGGTGGAGAAAGGTTAATTTGGCAACATCATTAATTAGATGATTATCAAATCTAAGTTTTTTTAATCGTTCCTTGCACATTCTGGCGCCAACTACCTCATGGTGATGAAATGAAACTCCACCACCTGGAATTAATTGTTTTGTTTTAGGTTTGCCAATGTCATGTAATAAGGCGGCAAGACGTAGCGTTAAATTAGGTCCGCCCAAGCGTTACTCTAATCCAATCGCTTGCTCTAATACGGTAAGTGAGTGCTCATAAACATCTTTATGGTGATGGTGCTCATCTATCTCAAGTTTTAATTTAGGAACCTCTGGCAGAAAGTAATCGGCTAGCCCTGTTTCAACTAACAATGTAATACCAATTCTTGGGGCAGAGCTTAAGATGATTTTTGTAAACTCATCTCGGATTCGCTCATCTGAAATTATCTCTAACCGAGAAGACATGTTTTTAATTGCGGCAATAATGGCAGGATCTACTGCAAAGTTTAATTGACTCATAAATCTTGCTGCCCGCATCATCCGCAGTGGGTCATCGGTAAATGAATCCTCTGGTTTGCCAGGAGTTTTTATCAACTTATTTTGCAAATCAGTAACACCATTAAATAAATCAATAAAGGTTGGTTGCTCAGTCGTTAACTCAAGTGCCATGGCGTTGATTGTGAAATCTCTTCTAGCTAAATCTGCCTCGATTGATTTGCCAAACTCAACATCTGGTTTGCGAGAAGATGGGTCATAACTTTCACTTCGATAAGTTGTGACCTCAACTGTTATCTCACCCTTTTTACCAGCGACTGTGCCAAAGGCTGCGCCAATATCCCAAACTGAATCTGCCCACTTTTCTAAAATCTTCTCAGATTGTTTAGGTAGTGCATCTGTTGTGAAATCTAAATCATTTCCTAATCTTCCTAAAATCGCATCCCGTACTGGTCCACCAACTAAGGCCAACTTAAATCCAGCAGCTTTAAATTGCTTTGCTAGATCGGTAGCAGCTGGTGCCTGCTTGCTTAGTGTGGTGATCGCAAGTTGGGTAGCAGCATCAATAGGAGTTTTCACGGTGGCACTAGGTTAGAGCAGGCTGGCATACCGTTGAGCGGGCAATACCCTAATAACTGCCAGATTAACCCAGTATCCTTGCGATATGACCCCAGCAGATAATGCGGGTGGCAATCAGGATTTAAATAGTGCTCGCAAGGGTGCGCAAAGTAGTGGTTCTGGTAAGCCCGCTAAAAAACATAATTCACCAAACCGCAAAAATAATAAGGGTGGCCAGGGTGGAAAAAATTCACCACGAGCTAAATATGCAAAGCGCATTGATGAGGTTAGTGCTGGTGGTTTAGTAGTTGATAAAACTGGAACTAAGGGATTATTAATCGGCAGATTAGATCCAAAGGATGCCTCCCATGAAAGATTGTTGTGGTCACTACCTAAAGGCCATATTGAAGAGGGTGAGTCACCTGAGCAAGCTGCAATACGTGAAGTGGCCGAAGAGACTGGAATTAAAAGTGAGATCACTAGATCTTTAGGTGTAATTGATTTTTGGTTTATGGCAAGTGGTAAGAGAATTCATAAGACAGTGCATCACTTTTTATTTATGGAGGTCGGTGGCAAGTTAGCGCCCCAGGTTACTGAGGTAGATGATGTTGCTTGGTTTCCAATTGATGAGATAGTTAGCAAGTTGGCCTATCCAGATGAGCGAAAGTTAATTGCAAAATCAGGAAAATTAACACCGTGAGAAGAGCTCTCCTTCTTATCTTTGCCCTGCTTCTACCAAATCTATTTTTAATACCGCAAGCCAACGCCGTCCAAGAGATTGTGATTACCGAGCCAACCCACCGCCTTTCAGATGGCGTCTTTATTGATGATCAATTGGCCCAGAAACTCTCACCTAATGGTGAGTTAGGTTTATTAGTTTTCTCATCAGTTCAAGGAGTTAGAAGTTGGCAAGTAGATCCAGCAACCATCTCTGAAATAGTTGCAATGAGTAATGGGTATGGCATTTCAGATGGCTCCACCCCAGAGGGACAACAAATTGCTAAAGAGTGGCTTGCTCAATTTATTAGAGTAAGTAAAAATGAAAAAGTTTCCGCACTTACCTACGGAAACCCTTCTGCATTCTGGGTTGATCAAATTATTAATCAGCAGATCACCTATATCGATGCTAATGGCAAGATTTTGCTAGAGACAGTGTTAGGAAAAGCTACTAATCAAAGCTTGGTGAAAAACAGGAAAAGACAGGGTATAAGTAAACAAAATATCAATTTACTAAATTACGCGCAGCGGCAGATTGATTTATTGGGCACATTAGTTGATCAAAAAGAGTTACTTTCATATCAATTAAGGTTGGCTCAAATTCTAAATCCAGATATTGAAAAAAGTAGTTTTCAATTTCTAATTAAGGATTATGACAAATCAATTACTGAACTTAGAAATAAGTTAAAGGTTACTAAAACAAGATTTACAGTTACCTCAACTAAAGAGGAGCTGCCGATAACTTTGGTGAATGATTTTGACCAAAGTGTTGATTTGAAATTAAGCGTTAGAGCGCTAAATAGTAAGGTGGTAGTTGCATCAACTCAGCAGATTAGGTTGGAAGCAAAATCCAAGCAGCAGGTGTTGCTACCGATTGAAGTTTTAGCCTCAGGTGAGTCATCATTGCTAGCGCAGTTAACTAATCTAGAAAATAAGCCTGTTGGATATCCAGTTAATATCAATCTAAAACTTTCAGTAATTAGCCCAGTTGCCACTTGGATTACTTCAGGTGCTGCAGTACTTTTATTTGTGGCAGCAATAATCCAAAGTGTTCGTAGGGTGAGAAGGCGAAAGTAATGTCAGATAACCAATTATTTAAAGCCTCCTCTGTAATGGCTGTTGGCACCATAGCTTCTAGAGTTACTGGATTGATTCGAAATTTGATGTTGGCCGCCCTCCTTGGCACCGCAATCCTTGGTGATACCTACAACGTTGCAAACACCATGCCAAATATTTTGTATAACTTGTTAATTGGTGGTGCGTTGACCGCAGTTTTTGTTCCCCAAATTGTTAGATCTTTACGGGATGCTGATCATGGCTCCGCATTTATCTCTAGATTATTTACCGTAACTGTTACATTTTTATTAGCACTCACCGCACTTGGTATTTTGCTAGCGCCGCAGCTGGTAAACATCTACGCACCTGAGTACGCCGGCTCTAAAGAGTTTGATGTAACTGTCACCTTAATGCGCTACTGCCTACCGCAGATATTTTTCCTTGGTTTATTTGCCCTGCTGGGGCAGATTGCTAATGCAAAGAACCGCTTTGGTCCAATGATGTGGGCTCCGGTTGTAAATAACTTAATGGCAATTGGGCTCTTTTATTTCTTATTAGTCAGCCGTGATGATATTTCTCTGGCAAATATCTCAAGCCAAGATTTACTTTGGTTGGGACTGGGAACTACCGCAGGTTACTTAGCGCAAGCATTTATTTTGTTTCCGGTGGTTATCAAATCTGGTGTAAAACTCTCACTAAGATTTGATTGGGCTAACTCGCAGATAACTAAATCAATTAAATTAGCTGGCTGGAGCTTTGCCTACGCAATGATCTCTCAGCTCTCATATTTAGTAACGATTAACATCGCCACATCAGCTGCGGTTAAATCAGCAGCGGATGGCATAACAACCGGTGTTGGTTATACCCCGTATGCCAATGCTTATTTGATTTTGATTCTGCCTCATTCAATTATTACTGTTTCAATAGTTACTGCGTTGTTACCCAAGTTATCAAATTTAGTAATTGATAAAAAGTACAAAGATGTTTCAGAATCTATGTCACTAACTATGAGATTGATGGGCATATTTATAATTCCAGCTGCAGTTTTGTTTTTACTATTTGGTGAGGAAATTGCCAAGGTTTTGTATTTTGGTATTCCAATCGAGGATGCAAATTACCTAGGTATTACCCTTTCAGCATTTGCATTGGGATTAATTCCAGTTAGCATCAATTTGGTACTTCTGCGTGGTTTAAATGCCTTTGAAAACCTTAAATCCCAAGTAATAGGTAACTTTATTATGAATTTAATATCTGTCGTTTTGTCGTTAATTGCTGCAAGTTATTTAGAGCCTCAATGGGTGACGGTTGGCCTTGCGGTGATTTTTTCAATTCATTACTTTATTGGCGCGGGTATCTCATTTATATTAATTAAGAAACACCAGGTTCAGATACCAGTACTGAGTTTGATCACTTTCTACCTGAAGTTAATCTTGATATTTGGCGCAGCCACCCTGCCAGTGTGGTTCTTTAGGTACTCAATCCCGGGCGGGAATTTTATTTACCTATTACTTGTTTTATCGTCATCAGCAATTTTCTATCTATTGCTGCTAAAGGCATTCAAAATAACCGAGGTCACAACCTTAATAAAAGTAATTAAAGGTGGAAGGTAATAGGCTGGATCAATGAGCGATGTTAATGAAGTAGTAATTGTTGGTTCTGGCCCAGCTGGTTACACCGCAGCTATCTACGCCGCACGGGCTCAGCTAAAGCCAATTATTTACGAAGGTTCAGTAACTGCAGGTGGAGCCTTAATGAACACCACTGAGGTGGAAAACTTTCCTGGATTTGCAACTGGAGTAATGGGACCTGAGTTAATGGAATCTATGCGCAAGCAGGTTGAACGCTTTGATGCCAAAATTATTACTGATGACATTGTCTCAATGAAGTTAACTGGCGATGTTAAAGAGTTAACCGATGGCTCAGGAAATACTGTTAAAGCTAAATCAGTTATTTTGGCGATGGGTTCGGCTTATAAAGAGATTGGTTTGCCAAACGAAAAGCGTTTATCTGGTCGCGGCGTATCTTGGTGTGCAACATGTGATGGTTTCTTTTTCCGCGAGCAAATGATTGCAGTAGTCGGTGGTGGCGATTCAGCAATGGAGGAGGCAAATTTCTTAACTAAATTTGCTAGCAAAGTGGTGTTAATACATCGTCGAGATCAGTTCCGAGCATCCAAAATCATGATTGACCGTGCTGCTGCCAATCCGAAAATAGAGTTTTTATTTAACCATGAAGTAATTGATGTTTTGGGGGAAGATAAAGTGGTTGGGTTGAAATTAAAAAATACCCAAACTGGCGAAGAAAGTGTTAAAGATTTCACCGGCTTATTTGTGGCGATCGGGCACTTGCCTAGAAGTGAGTTAGTAAAGGGCCAGGTTGAATTAAATAGTGATGGTTATGTGCAGGTTGAAGGAAGAAGTACTAAAACAAAAATTCCAGGTGTCTTTGCCTGTGGTGATTTAGTTGATTTCACCTACCGTCAGGCAATTACCGCAGCTGGCTCTGGCTGCCAGGCAGCCTTAGATGCTGAGCGTTATTTAGCAGGACATTAAGCATTAAAAGTAGAATAGGTAGATAACCAAAGGAGAAAAGATGGCAACAACAAAGGTAACCACAGCTGATTTTGATTCAGTTGTTTTGAAAAGTACAACACCAGTTTTAGTTGATTTCTGGGCAGAGTGGTGTGGCCCTTGCCGCGCTGTTGGTCCAATCTTGGAAGAGATCTCAAATGAGTATGGCGATAAGTTAAAGATTGTTAAGTTAAATACTGATGAAGAGGGATCAATTGCAATGAAGTATGGAATCTCCTCTATCCCAACCATGAATGTATTTGTGGGTGGTGAAGTAGTAAAAACGATTGTTGGTGCTAAACCAAAGCCAGCATTGCTGAAAGATCTAGAAAACTTCATTAAATAACTGACTGATAAAAGTTTTTAAGAATTTATGAGCGATCTACCAAAATTAGGTGATCGCTCCAGTGCGATTGAGTTAATCTCAAATACCTTGTTGCGACTTGGTTTCATCGCCACACCATCTGATATTTTCGATGACAATTTAACTCAAGGGATAAAAGCTTTTCAGCAAGAGCGTGGTTTAACAGCAACTGGTGTTATAAATGAAATTACTGCTCGCTCCCTAGAGGAGGCAAGATTTAAACTTGGTGATCGGGTTTTAGTATTTAATGCAGCAGCACTAATGCGCGGTGATGATGTTAGTAATTTGCAAGATCGATTAATTCAAATGGGATTTAATTGTGGCAAGGTTGAT